>Ga0326727_10006151_pt1 | contig 33232 bp, 22 predicted proteins | sample MB2enrmetagenome_FD_207643 | JGI IMG/M metagenome (GOLD analysis project Ga0326727, IMG submission 207643) | Lab enriched peat soil microbial communities from McLean, Ithaca, NY, United States - MB29MY | ecosystem: Environmental > Terrestrial > Soil > Wetlands > Peat | place: USA: New York...
CTTCTAAAGCCGAGAGAGAGTCAGGCATCTGAGCCTCCTGTCTGAGCATCTATATACGCTCAGAAATATAGCACAAAAAAAGAAAATCCACCGCTCCTAACTTCCAGGTCGCGCACCCCAATCAATTCGCGAAGGTGACATGGCGCTTGGGTTGTGGCAAAATCAGGGGCTCTTATTTTCGTACCGATAGGAGACGGACTCATGCTGACGTGGCTGAAAGGGATCATCCCTCCGCTCACCACTCCATTTGACGAGAGGGGCAAGGTTTGCGCTGCCGCCCTGGAGGCGGAGATCGATCATCAGATTGCCTGTGGCGCCCAGGGAATCTGCGTAACTGGCAGTACGGGCGAAGGGGCGGGACTCACTCCCGACGAGATTTTCGAGATAAGCTCGATTGCCGTCAAGCACACTCGCGGCCGCGTGCCGGTGGTGGGGGGCATGATCCCCGACACCACCGATGAGGCCGTGGAGTTGGCTTTGGCCGCAAAGAAAGCGGGCGTGGAAGCTTTGCAGGTGACGCCTCCTCATTACCTCTTTCAGCCCGATACCGATGGTTTTGTGGAATACTATTCGCGCATTGGCCAGGCCACTGCCCTTCCCGTGATTCTTTACAACGTCATTCCCTGGGCGCAGGTGGGCGCCGACGCGATCGGCAAATTGATTGAGGCCGGCGCCATTGCCGGCATCAAGCAGAGCGGTTCGAACCTGCACCTGCTGGCGGATTTGTTGTATCGCTACGGAAACAAGCTCCCCATATTGACCGCCGTCGATGATCTGATCCTCCCTTCCCTCGTGCTGGGCTCGCCCGGAGCAATCGCCGCCATTGTCACGGTGCTTCCCAAAGAATCCGTGGCATTATACGAGGCCGCACAAAAGGGAGATTTGATGCGCGCTCGGGAGTTCCACCACAAACTGCTGGTGGTCTGGCGGGCGCTGGAGGGATTTCAAGGATTTCACGCGCGCATCAAATATGCCATGGAGCTTCAGGGCCGCCCTGCCGGATTGCCGCGCCATCCGCAGCGCGCCGCCAACGAAGCCGACCGCGCCATCGTCGCCCGCGCCCTGCGCGAAGCGGGAATTGCCACCCTGCGGCCGGCCTGAAGATTGGATGTCCCGATTCTCCCACTACTGCACCTTGGAGGTCACTTCACCATGAAAAACCGGAATAGAAATTCGTGCAAGCTCGTAAGCCGCCGCGATTTCCTGACACGAACCACGGCCTATACGGCAGCGTTGAGCAGTTGGCTCGCCAGCCATAGCACCGGCACGGCCTTTCCGGCGGCATTACCTGGAGAGGCCCCGTCGCTGGATACGGGCGGAATTGCCCCGGTGTACTTTGAAAAGGCGCGGCAGCGAGCGACGGCTCTCGTCGCGAAACTTACGCTGGAGGAAAAGATTTCGCAGTTCGGCTCCTCGGGTGCGGCAGTGCCGCGGGTGGGGCTGGCGGCTTTCAAATACTACGGTGGTGAATCGCTCCATGGGTGCGGCAAAAGCGGGCCGGTGACCTCATTCCCCGTGCCGCTGGCGCTGGGATGTTCCTGGAATCGGTCCCTGATGCAGGAGGTTTTCAGCGTCGTCTCCGACGAAATCTGGGCGTGGCACAAGAAGAACGGCGACAGCCTGGCGATGTTCTCGCCCCCCACCGTGAACATGGGCACGCGTGATCCGCGCTGGGGACGCATCGCGGAGAATTACAGCGAGGACCCCTACCTGGTGGGGCAGATGGCGATTTACACGATCCATGGGATGCAAGGCAATGATCCGCGCTATCTCAAAACCATCGCCTGCGCCAAGCATTACGTTGCGAATGAAACCGAAGCTGACCGTCACGAGACGTCCGCAACCGTGGATGCACGGAGCTTCTGGGAATATTACAGCCGCGGGTTTGAGGCCAGCGTCAAAGAGGGGCAGGTTTTCACGGTGATGTCGTCCTACAACGCGGTGAACGGCATACCCACCACCGCCAGTCCGTTCCTGCTTACCGAATTGCTGCGCGACAGATGGGGATTCCGCGGATACGTGGTGACCGATTGCGGTGCGGTTGACGATGTTTACCGCGGGCATCAGTTCGTGACAACTGCCCCTGAGGCCGCGGCACTGGCGGTCATCGCCGGGTGCGACGTCGAATGCGGCAACATACTCCAAAGGTATCTCGGCGAGGCTGTGAGGAACCTGTTCATCAGCGAATCAACCCTGGATGAATCGCTGATCCGAGCGTTTACCGGCCGCGTGCTGCTGGGGGAGTTTGACCCGGCCGAGCAAAACCCTTACAGCAAGACCCCGGTCACCTGCCTGGACAGCCCGGCCCATCGGGAGCTGGCACGTGAGGCCGCCCGGCAGTCGGTGGTACTCTTCAAGAACGACAACAACACATTGCCACTCGATAAGAGCAGCCTGAAGACCATCGCGGTCATCGGCCCGATGGCTTATCTATGCCAACTGGGCAATTACAGCGGCGGGCCGCAATACATGGTTTCACCGCTTAAAGCCATCAACGAGTATTTCGGCATTCGACCCGGCCCGACCTATTACAAGAACGCCAACGATTTTACCCAGTTCGGAGGCGACCCGGAGAGAGAGGGATCACACGAAGGCGGCGAAAATCTCCAGAGAATTCGCAACGGGGCATGGGCCGCGTGTCCGCAGGTGATGTTCACGGGCGCCACCGAGATTCATGCCCGCGTGGCCAGCAGCCTGAGCAGCGGGACCATCGAATTTCGCTTGGACAGCCTCGACGGCCCGCCCATCGCCAAGTTGCAAGTGCCCAACACCGGTGGCGGCCAGACGTGGGAGAATGTCAGTGCGCCCATCGCACCGGTGAACGGCGAACACACGGTCTTCCTGCGTTTCGCCGGGGGCTCGGGGGAACTATTCAAAGTCACGTCATTCAACCTCACGCCGACAGCGCCGGTCGCACCTGAGGCTTCAGGGGCAACAAAAGTGGTGTACGCCATGGGCTGTGGCGTGGTGGACGACAAAGATCCGGCTATGTTCGATGCGGCCGTCAAAGCGGCCCGCGAATCCGATGTCGCCCTAGTATTTGTGGGAGTGAATGAACAGGTCGACAAGGAAAGCCACGACCGCAACTATATTCACCTGTCCGGCGCCCAGCATGAGTTGGTGCAGGCCGTCTACGCGGCCAAGCCCCGCACCATCCTGGTGGTTTCATCCAATGCCCCCGTGGCCATCAAATGGGAACAAGAGAACCTGCCGGCGATTGTGGGCGGGCTCTTCCTGGGTGAGCAGCAGGGTCATGCGCTGGTCGACGTCTTGTTCGGCCACTACAACCCCGGCGGCAAGCTGAGCACTACGTGGTACCGGCAGATTGAGGATGTGCCCGATTTCCATGATTACAACATCCGCCATGGCCGCACTTACTTGTACTTCCGGGGCAAGCCGCTTTATCCCTTCGGCCACGGGTTGAGCTATACCACGTTCGAGTACAAAAACCTTCGGTTCAGCGGTAAGACGCTTCAGCGGGGTGGCGCGGTAACGATTTCGTGCGAGGTGACCAACTCCGGCCACCGCGATGGCGATGAAATCGCCCAGCTTTACGTTCGTTGCCCCGGCGTGGCGGTGGAGCGGCCCCTCATGCAGCTTGTGAACTTTGAGCGCGTACATCTGAAGGCGGGCGAGACGAGGACAGTCAGCCTGGCGCTTGCACACGATCACCAAGCATTATGGTACTGGGATGAAAAGAAATCCCAGTTCGCCATGGAGCCCGGTCCGTTGGAAATTATGATTGGCGCTTCGTCGGCGGACATCAGACTGCGCGGAACGTTGCAGCTTACGAGTTAAGGCGGCCGTCCTACGCCAGCATCTTCTCCACCACGTTGCCGTGCACGTCGGTAAGGCGGAAGTTGCGCCCCTGGAATTTGAAAGTCAGCTTGGTGTGGTCGAATCCCAAGACCTTCAGGATCGTGGCGTGGAGATCGTGCACGTGGACTTGATCTTGGACGACGTTGAAGCCCAGGTCATCGCTTTCGCCAATCGACATGCCGCGTTTCATTCCGCCGCCGGCAAGCCACATGGTGAAGGCGTTGGGATGATGGTCACGGCCATTGGCGACTCCCCCCCCCACACTGACCTGCACCATGGGGGTGCGCCCGAATTCCCCGCCCCAAATGACCAGCGTATCATCCAGCATGCCGCGCTGCTTCAAATCCTGAAGTAGTCCGGCGCAGGCCTGGTCCGTGTCGCGGCAGTTTTCGGCAATGTCCTCCACCAGGTGTTCATGCTGGTCCCAAGCCTCATGATAGAGTTGCACGAAGCGCACGCCGCGCTCCACCAGCCGGCGCGCCAGCAGGCAGTTATTGGCAAACGAGGGTTTCCCCGGCACCGCCCCGTAGAGATCGAGCGTGGCCTGTGACTCCTTGGACAGGTCCATGAGCTCGGGAGCGCTTGACTGCATGCGAAACGCCATCTCAAAGGAGTTAATGCGGGTGGCAATCTCAGGGTCTCCGGTAACATCTTCCCGCATTTTATCGAGTTTAATGATTTCATCCGTGGTGGCGCGCTGCTCCGCCGGGTCCACACCTTTGGGATTGGAAAGGTACAGGACCGGATCACCGCTGCTGCGGAACTCCACGCCCTGGTAGACCGTGGGCAGGAAGCCGCTTCCCCAACAGGAATTGCCACCGCTCGGCCCCTTCTTTCCCGAGCTGAACACCACGAAGGCGGGCAAATCCTTGGCTTCCGAACCGAGTCCGTAAAGCGTCCATGCTCCCATACTGGGGCGTCCAAACTGCATGGTGCCGGTATTCATCAGGAGTTGCCCGGGGGCGTGGTTGAAGGCATCCGTTACCAGCGATTTCACCACCGTGATGTCGTCAACGACTTTGGACAGGTGCGGCAGCAACTCGGACAGCTCGATGCCGGAATTCCCATGCCTGGCAAACTTGAACTTGGGGCCCATGAGCTTCGAGTTGGGATTGATGAAGGCAGCGCGATAGCCTTTTAAAAGTTCGGGCGGCGGCAAGGTGCCATCAAACTTCGCCAGTTGCGGTTTGTAATCGTATAACTCCAGGTGGCTGGGGGCGCCGGCCATAAAGAGAAAAATGACGCGCTTGGCCTTGGACGCAAATTGCGGTTGTTTGGGTGCGAGCGGATCAACATGGGTCGTATCGGCGTATCCTCTTTCCGCAAGCAGTTGGGCGAAAGCGATCGATCCCAATCCCACGCTGCATTGGCGAAGGAACCAGCGCCGCGACACTTCCTTGGGGCTGAGATGACGATAAAGATGATCCGAGCAACTCATAACTACTCCTTGGTGATGGTTTCATCCAGGTTCAACAGCACCCGGGAAACCGCGGTCCATGCCGCCACCTGCGCGGGCGTCACGTTCTTCGGCAGCAACGGGGCCAGAGCTTCGTTCCCACCCAGCAGATCCCACGCATTCAATTCACCGTCCTGATACCGATGGGCTTGCTTTTGCAGGAAGCTCAATAGCTCATCCTTTTCCATCTTGTTCGGGTCGCGCGCGACGCACCGCCGGAAGGCATAATCCAGTCGCTGATCGTCTGTTCCGCCCCCGTTCGCCAAGGTGCGTGCTGCCAGGGCACGCGCCGCTTCCAGAAACACCGGTTCGTTCAGTGTGGTCAGGGCCTGAAGGGGGGTATTGGAACGCGCCCGCCGCACGCACGACATATCTCCGTTGGGAGCGTCAAACGTCTCCAGCATGGGGTAAGGAACGGATCGATAGCGAAATGTGTAAAGAGCGCGGCGATAGACCTCGGCCCCGGTGGATTCATGCCACGGCTTGGGGCTGTAACTGACGGGCGGAAGGAAGAGGAAATCTGGCGCGGGGGGGAAAACGCTCGGTCCGCCCACGGCGGGATCCAGCAGCCCGCTGGCGCTCAAGGCGATATCGCGCACCACCTCCGCATCCACGCGGAAGCGCGGACCGCGAGCCAGCAGCCGATTGTAGGGATCCTTTTCCAGAAGGTCCGGCGTCACCTGGGAGGACTGCCGGTACGTCGCCGAAGTCACAATCAGCCGGTGGAGCTTCTTCAAACTCCACCCGTCTTGATCCATGAATTGCACCGCCAGCCAATCCAGCAGCTCCTGGTTTGACGGTGGCTCGCACTGGGTACCGAAATTCTCGCTGGTCGCTACAATGCCGATTCCGAAGTAAGCCTGCCACACTCGATTCACAATCGAGCGCGCCGTGGTGGGGGAATTCCGCGCCGCCAGCCAGCGCGCAAAGGTGAGCCGCGTGGGTTGGCCATTCTGCCAGGAATCGTCATGCGGGAGTGGGTGCAGGAACGCCGGGACGCCAGGGTCGACGAGCGCAGTGGGATGAAGGAAATCACCACGCGTCAGGATGTGCGTTTCGCGCGGCATATCGCGGGTTGCAAATACCAGTTGCGCGGAGCCTTCGGGGTACCCACGCCAGATTTCCGCAATCTGATCGTTTTCGGCCTTGCATTCCGGAACGGTGTTGCGCCAATAACCAAATACAGTCTGCACCTGAAGGGGAGTACGCTCGGCGGCAGGAACGGAAAGGATGTCGCGCACGTCCTTGGGCAAAGGGTCAGCGGTGGCCCCGGGGGTGTTGGTAAAGGACAAACGGAAGCGACCGAGATTGTCACTCTCTTCGCCCCCGCCATGATCCTGCGCCAGGGAAATGGTGAAAATAGTACCCTGGGGGTAGGAAACGGGCGCGGCCAGGGTGAAGACGGCTTTCCGGGGCTGATTGCGCAGGCCCGGGCCGGCGTCGATTCCCCAGGCGGTTTCTTCCTTGCCGTCAATCGCGTATTCCGGAGGACCGGTGACGCGGTGCTTGCCGGACTTATCATCAAAGATGGTTTCGAGCGGCATCTCCGGCTGGTCGAAATCGGCAGTGGCTTTTGCGAATTTCAACTTGGTGACTTTGGTGGGAGCGTCGGCGGGAGCCGCCTCCACTCTAAACTCCGTCAAAGCGGCAATCCCTTTAAGCGAGCGCCCCGGGCCGCCCAGCGGGAGTCTCTGGTCCGTGAGCAGCTCCAGGCGAAACGCCGTAATATTTTGCAGGTCCGTCTTCACCGACATCTTCACGCCGCTCTTGGGGGGCGCGTAGCCCTGGCAAAGGAAGGAGCCATCCTTCTGCGGAGTGTACTTCTGCCCGCTCGTGGAGATGTCGTCCACGACCGGCCGGATCACCGTCCACTCCGGCTGCGCCTGCTTCACCTGCTCTTCCCACCTGGCCATGTCCGCCTGCCACGTGGGGTGCTGGTGCTGGAGCATGGCTTCAATTTCGCGCGTCTTGCGGAAAATCTCCTGCCGTTTGATCTGCTCTTGCGGCGTATAGACCGGGATGTTGGAATCGTTGGCGCTATTGATGAACGCGAACATGCGGTAATACTCTTCCTGCTTGAGCGGATCGAACTTGTGATTGTGGCATTGCGCGCATTGGATGGTGATGCCCAGCATGCCTTTGCCGATGGCGTCCATGCGATCGAACATGGCTTCCATGCGGAACTGTTCGGGATCGATTCCACCCTCTTCATTGAGCATGGAGTTGCGCAGGAAACCCGTGGCGACGATCTGGTCCTGCGTGGGGTGGGGCAGCAGGTCGCCGGCGATTTGCTCGATGATGAACTGGTTGTAAGGCAGGTCACGGTTGAGAGCGTTGATGACCCAGTCGCGATAAAACCACACGCGCCGAGGCTGGTCCTTCTCATAGCCGTTGGAGTCCGCGTAGCGCGCGGCGTCAAGCCAGATGCGGCCCCAACGTTCTCCGTAATGGGGCGAGCTCAAAAGGCGCTCCACTTGCTTTTCGTAGGCGTTGGGACTTTTGTCGGCAACGAACGCGTCGACCTCCGCCGCCGTGGGGGGCAAGCCGATCAGGTCCAGACTCAGTCGGCGCAGCAGCGTGACGCGGTCCGCGGGGGGAGAGGGCGAAAGGCCTTCTTTCTCCAGCCGCGCCAGGATGAACGAATCAATGGGATTCCGAACCCAGGCTTTATGGTTGACTTGGGGCACAGGAGGCTTTACCGGTGCGATGAAGCCCCAATGTTTCTTGGCCGCTTCCGAAGGAGCATAGGCCGCCGCCTCCTCGGGGATCTCGGCGCCCTGGTCAATCCAGGCGCGAATCAATTCGATTTGCGCCGGCGCCAGGGGTTGGCCGCCGAAGGGCATGCGGGTGAGATCGCCAATTCCCGCCAACCGCTTGTAGAGCGAGCTGTCTGCGGCCTTGCCGGGTACCAGGATCTTTCCGTTGGCGCCGCCGGCCAGGAACCCCGGGCGGCTGTCCAAGCGAAGACCGCTCATCTGGTTCGCAGCGCTGTGGCAACTGTAGCAGTTCTTTTCCAGAATCGGTTGGATGTCCCGCTGATAATTAATTTTAGGGGGGGTGGCCGGGTTCTGGGTCTGCGCCAGCCGCGGGAAGACTTCCAACCCCAAGACGAATAGAATCGCGACCAAGGGAAGGAATTGCAGACGACTTTTGTCAGACATTTTCAATTCACTTTGGACGACGAGAGAGCCCTGTTCAGCAGCAGAAATTTAAGGCTAACATAACCCTCGCGCCTGCTGCAAACAAAAAGGCTGGGAGGCAAGAGTAGCGGCTAAATTTGTTCCCGGGAGGTGGGGACTTGCAGGAAAGGCAACTTCGTTGTATCGGACGCGCGCCGGGCTCAATTCCTTCCACTCTGGACCTTGGTCCCGCCGGCGCGCATCCGATACAACCTTACGACTTATCAGGCCGAATCACCGAAACTGCCCGCTAGTTGATGGCAGCGGGTGGCCGCACATTGACCGCAAGTGGCCCGATGGACGGGATCATTTGCGCGTGATGACATTGCTTGTTAACGTACATCCGTTGATCGGCTTCGGCAAGCAATTGCTCGGCATCGAGACCGTCGTTCGGGTACACTGCCACGCCCGCACTCAAGGACAGCAGGGGTTCTTTGCACTCCTGAACTCCAACCTCCATAGCAATGCTCTGAAATAGCAGCGACTTTTCCTTGATCGCGGCGGTATCGAAACCGGGCATAATGATGACGAATTCGTCGCCGCCCATGCGCGCCACGTAGTCATACTCGCGGCACGTCTCCTTCAATCCCGAGGCCACAGAATGCAGGACCCTATTCCCGACGAGGTGTCCGAAGCGGTCGTTGACCTGCTTGAAACCGTCCAAGTCACAAACCACGACCGCGAGAGGAGCCTGCAGCCGTTTGCAGCGGGCCAGTTCGCCGTCAAGATGCAGGAAGAGCGACCGGGCATTCGGGAGCCCCGTCAAGTAGTCGGTGGTGGCGGAGTTCTCAGCGATTCGGTACTTCAAGGCGTTCTCGATGGAAAATCCCAGCTTGGCGCTGATCGCCAGGAGAATGCGGAGGTGATCTCCGGTAAACGCATCGGGCTGCCGCCGGTATAGCCCCAGCACGCCGACGGTGTGGTCCACCCCTTCGAGAGGCACGGCAAGCGTGGAACGCAGGAGAGGCGATAGATCCATCCCTTTCAGGAAGTCGGGCTCCACCGAGGGGTTCCCGTTTACAATCGGCTTGCGGTTTTCCGCCACCCAGCCACACAGGCCCTCGCCCACCGGAATGCGCAAGGATGCGAGCTCGCGGAAGTTCTCCCCAAACACGTATTCGGGGACCAGGTAGCCATCCTTGGCAATGAAGACCGAGATGGAATCGTGGGGAATGAGTCGCTTGAGACGGACAGCGAGTACGGAGAGGGTTTCGTCCAGGCTGAGAGAGTTCCCCAGTGCCTGGCTCAGCTCGAAAAGCATCTGACCTTCTTCGCGGGCGGAGGCAATGGCATGGAGGAAGTCTGCCGGCTCCTCGAGCGAATTCTCAGCCCTGGTTTTCTGGAAACCAGCGCCCGGGGCTTCCCCTCGAATCACTCTGGTCTTGTTCGAGAGCCTTCTTTCCGCCACGACCGGCGGTAGGCTCACCCCTTGATCAGGATTCAATTGAACTCTGCTTAAGACTTCCACGACGCGCTGATCGAATGACTTCCCGGCCTCTCCCTGGACCATAACCATGGCTTCTGGAAAGGGGATTGCCGGCCGGTATTGGCGGTCAGAAGTCATGGCGTCAAGGCAATCCACAGCCGCCAGAATCCGCGCCCCGAGGGGGATGTCTTCTCCCTTCAGCCCATCCGGATAACCGCTTCCATCCCATTTCTCATGGTGCGAACGGACAATCGGCACGACATTATACGGAAATTGAACGCGCTCGAGGATTTCCGCGCCGACGAGGGGGTGGACCTTCATCCTCTCAAACTCCTCGGGGGTCAACCGCCCCGGCTTGGTGATGATGTGCTCGGGCACGGCCAGCTTGCCAATATCATGGAGCAAGGCCGCGGCATGGAGGGCATCCATTTCTGCTTTACTCAGCCCCAATTCCTTTGCGACGGTCAAGGCCATGAGCGGCACCCGCTGGAGGTGGTCATGGGTTGTCTCATCCTTGGCTTCGATGGCCAGGGCCAGGGCCTCGATGGTGCGAAGGTGCAGAGCGGCTATCTCTTCGGCGTGCTTCTTCGCTTCCTTAAGGCGGGCTCCTGCCAGCAGGCCCAGTCCGAGGACCACACATAGACCGCAGAACCAGACCGTCTGGTAGAAGTGCGGCGCCAAGTACAGGGCGCAGGGGGCGGCGGCCTCATTCCATTTGCCATCGTCACCCGCCGCCATCACCCGGAAACGATAATGTCCGGGAGGGAGGTTGGTGTAGTAGGCCGCGCGACGGCTGCCGGCCTCCACCCACTCGTTATCAAACCCCTCCAGCTTGTACTTAAAATTCACCCGCTTCGCAGCCGACAGGCTGATGCCGGTGTAATGGAACTCAACCTTGCCTTCTCCATGCGTAATCCGGATGGCTTCACCGGGCGCAAAAGCTTGCCGGTCGACGACCACTCCCTCCACTCGCACCTGGGGGCGTAATCCCGCGGCGCTGGTGTTGGCGGGGTCGATCACCACGGCCCCGGTCATGGTGGGGAACCACACTCTTCCATCCCGCGCCGCCCAACCGGCGGGCTGGAAGCCACCGTTGCATTCCCGGTTCTTCATCCCTTCCGAGACGCCGTAAGGCACCGACTGAATCGATGTAATCTTGCCGTCCGCGAAATCGTTGAGCTGCTGTTCGCTGACGCGGAAGATGCCGCGGTTGGAACTCATCCAGAAGTTGTGCTTCCGGTCTTCGAGAATTTGAAATATTTTGTCGTCCGAAAGGCCGTCCTTCATGGTGATGCCGGTGAACTTACCGCCGCTAAAACGATTCAATCCGCCACCGCTGGTCCCCACCCACAGAGCGCCATTCTCGCCTTCATGGATGGCCGTGACCATGTCGCTGGATAATCCCTCTTTGCTCGTGAGGGCCGTGAACGTCCCGTCCTTATAGCGGTTCAGGCCGCCGCCACCCGTGCCCACCCACAGGGTACCGTCATGGTCCTGGTAGATGAACGTCACGTAGTTGTTCGATAGACCGTCCTGGGTGGTGTAGGTGGTGAACTTCCCATCCTGGAAGCGTCCCAAACCGTGGCGAGTCCCCAGCCAGAGGTCGCCATTGCGGTCCGGCCACATGCATAAAACGATGTTATTGGGCAAACCATCCTTGGTGGTGTAAACCTTGAATTTGCCGTCCTTCATCCGGTCCAGACCACGCCGCGTTGCAACCCATAGGGCGCCCGCCTTGTCCTGACTCAAGGAAAGTACAAAACTATCCGCGAGGCCTTGTTTGGCGGTGTAGGAGGTGAATTGCCCATTGCGAAAGCGATTCAGTCCGCCGCCGGCAGTTCCCATCCAGATACTTCCTTCGCGGTCTTCGTAGATGGGCAGGACGATGTCGCTGGACAAACCTTCGACCGAACTATAGGTGGTAGCCTGGCCATCGCGCAATTGGCTGAGGCCATCGCCGCTACCGATCCAGAGCGTCCCCTCGCGGTCCTGGAGAAACGCCCAGACGTCCTGACGCGCGTTGTCAGGAGCAGTTTTGTAAGGGGTAAATTTGCCATTGCTCCAACGATTCAGCCCGCCCCCGACGGTGCCGATCCAGACGCTTCCTTCTTTGTCCTGGAAAACCGAGAACACGTCGTTGCTGCTTAAGCCGTCTTTGGTCGTGAAGGTCTTGAAATGCCCGTCGTGAAACTGGCTGAGGCCGCCGCCGTTGGTCCCCACCCAGAGGGTTCCGTCGCGATCCTCGAAGAGGGCGCGCACGTTCTTATTCGGAAGGCCTTGTTGGTCGGTGAAGTTTTGGAAGGAGCCATCCTTCAGTTGGGAAAGTCCCCCACCCGTTCCAAACCACACGCTTCCATCCTTCGCCGCCCAGATGGAGTAGACAGAATCGTCGGCCAGGCCGCCTTTGGAGTTGTAGACGGTGAACTTGCCGTCCTTGAACCTGTTGACTCCACCGCCCTCGGTGCCGATCCAGATGGCGTGGTCCCGGTCTTCGCGCAGGGAGAGAACGGAATTGTTGGAAAGCCCGTCCTGGGTGGTGAAGGCCACGAACTTCCCTTGGCTCATCCGCAGGACGCCGCCCCCTCCCGTACCGATCCAGAGATTCCCCATGCGGTCCGCGAGGAGTGCATAGACATCGTTGCTCTTCAACTCAGGCGTGTTGCTCTTGTCGAAAACCTTGAACCGGAGCCCATCAAAGCGCGCCAGTCCTTCTTCGGTTCCCAGCCAGAGATACCCGTCGGGGGTCTGGGCAATGGAGACCACGTTGTCCTGGGGAAGGCCGTCCGCCTCGTGCCAGCTTCCGTGCGCGTATTGGGTGAGGGCCTTGGCCGGGTCCAGACCCCTCGCGCTTGGGGAAGCAATCCCCAGACCTGCTACCAGAACAATCAAGAACCGCACATTTCGCCAGCTAGCCATTTTCTTCTCCTCAGGGAATTTCCTTTCGCGACCTTTGGTTGATCTATCTCCGTTGATCAGGATGGTTGTGGCTAGGTCCTATTTTTCCACCACGTTCAAATCGGTGCCCCAGATCGCCCTGGTGCCCCAAATCGCACTCGTGCCCCAAATTCCGCTGGTGCCCCAGATGGCGCTGGTTCCCCAAATGGCGCTGGTGCCCCAGATGGCGCTGGTGCCATTGACACCACTGGTCCCCCAGATGGCCGACGTGCCATTTACAAACACCGAGGTCCCCCAAATTGCACTGGTACCCCAGACCGCACTGGTCCCCCAGATGGCACTGTCGGCACAGACGTCAGATGGGCCGCAAGAGACTTGTGCGATCCCTGTGGTGGGGTCAAAAACAGCAACGGGTGAATTCGCTGTGCCGGTAAAGGTTTCCGTATTGGCGAGGGCGGCGCCAATGTCCAAATAACCGGCGCCGATCGTGAAGATGTCATAGTAGCTGGTGTAGACAATCCCCGTCGTCAGGTCCGTGGCTTGGCTGCTGGTAGGGAAATTCTTGTAAGCCGTCAACATCAGGGTGGCTTTGACCTGATCGGGCGTCAAGGACGGGTTTTGCTGAAGCAGCAGGGCCGCCGCACCGCTCACCACGGGTACAGCCATGCTGGTCCCGCTCAGCGTGTAGTAGATGGTGGAAGGCGAGCCGTCGCCGGCAGAATCGTAATAGGTATTCGGCGTCAGCGTTGTGGGTTCAGTGGTAGGGATGGTGTCGTTGATGTTGGCCAACAGAGACACCGTGAGGTTGCCCGGCGCCACGATGTCAGGCTTGACGAAAAGGTCGATCCCTGTGGGTCCCTTGGAACTGTAGGAGGCGATCAGGTCATCCGTCCGGGTGGCCGTCCCCTCATTTTTCATGGCGCCCACCGTGATCACGAAGGGATCATTGCCCGGCGCCGTGATGGTTCCATAGCCGTTTTCGCCGACGGTGTTATCCCGGCCGTCGTTGCCCGCGGCCACCACCACGACAATACCCGCTTGCCAGGCAGCTTCCACGGCTTGGCACAACGGGTCCTGGGCATAGCTCTCATATACCGGGCGGCCCACCGAGAGGTTGATGACCCGAATGTTGTAAGTACTTGCCAGGGCAATGGCCTGGTCGATGCCGGCGATCACGGTGCTATCCGTCGCCGCACCGTTATCGTCCAGCACCCGGAGATTAATCAGGTTGGCGTTGGGAGCGATGCCCTGCAACGTGCGCGTGCAGGTGCTGCACATCGAATCGGCACCATTTCCCGCCACAATGCCCGCGACGTGCGTACCGTGTCCATAAAGGTCATCCGTGCCGTCGCCCACAAAATCCTGGCTGTAGACGACGCGACTGACTCCTTGGGACGTCAGATCGTTGACCACGGTAATCCCGCTATCAATGATCGCTATCCCGATCCCCGTACCATCGAGGCCGAGTTGCCAGGCTACAGGGGCGTTCACCGCGGCGGTAGTGCTGTCCAGCATCCCGCGCAATTTACGGTTCGGCGAGATGAAGGTAACCTGCGGGTTTTTGGCGAGAGCCGTCAACGCACTGGCTGGCACCGTGTAGTGGCCGGCCCTTACATGTCGATAACTGCCTCTGAGCACACCACCATGGTGAATCACTTTCTGGTGGTCGCCCGAAGTCGGGAAATGGTCGTACTGGATAATCACATCCACGTACGAGTTCGGGTTAATGCCATTGAAGTCCCGCCCGAGCTTCGGCCTTTGCCCAAAAGCAAAACTCGCGGTCAGAAGCAGAACCGCTATTCTCAGTAGGTTTCGCATGATCTGTCCTTTGCCTTCGTTAATTAGCTGCATCGCTCATCCGTATGCTTAACCAAGGCCTTGTGTTCCCTAAATCAGCTTTCCTGCGATGGAATGGTCATATTCAGAGCGATATAAATTGTTGCGAATTGCCTTGCAGCGACAGTGCAAGACCGCCCGTGGGCGTTCATCGCGCGTCGCTGCAATTTACGTCTGCCTGTACATAGGCATGAAGCGTGCCAACTCGTCATCAATCGTTAACCATGCGGTTTCATTTCGTTAGGTAAAATGGCCGTGCTCAGGCGGCGTGCCAAGTTGTCCCGGCCCCTGAACGGCAGAGATCAGTTGACGGGGATATCCTTATGAAAAGTTGTGGCTTGGACAAAGTGAACGCGCGAGTGTCAACCTGTCTTCCAACCGGAAGCTTGGGGCATTGGGGAAGGTGCGCTCAAATTTGTACGGATAGTTGAACCACTCTTCAGCATCGAGGTCCGAGAGGCCTCAACTGAAAATCTCTTTGCACTCACGCGAATGTCTGCGGGAAAAGGAAGGGGTTGGGATAATCTGATTACAGCCATGCAAACAACGGGGGAATGGTTCTTGCCATGGGAAATTACTGTCGCCCGCCGAACGCCGCTGTCCTTTAGGCAGCGAAGCCCTGGGGGGGGTCAATTCCGTAACGCTTTAGCTTTCTGCTGATGGTTCGCTTGGAGATGCCCAGCATCGCGGCGGCATGCTGAGCGTTTCCACCGGTTTTCGCCAGAGCCTGATTGATCATCTGCTGCTCCATTTCCTTCAATCGGGTTGGCGTTGCCCATTGAGAAGCACACATTCGAGCAATAATTTCCTGGGGCAGATCGCCCAAGGTTATCTCCCGAACCCCGGCCAGAACACCCGCTGCCACCACGGCGTTCCTCAGCTCGCGAACATTTCCAGGCCAGGAATACCGCTGCAACGCATTCAAGGCTTCGGTTGAAAACGTGGAGGCAGGAGCAAACTCTCGCAGGAAAAACTCGGCGAGGGGTCGAATATCCTCCGGCCGCTCGCGCAGGGGAGGAACCTGCAGATGGATCTGGCTCAGGCGATAGTAAAGTTCCCGCCGAAAACCGCCCCGCTGCATCATCTCGGCCAGATTGGGACCGGCGGCAGCGATCACGCGGACGTCCACGGAAACCTTGCGCACTCCGCCCAGCCGATAGTGCGGGGCCCCGTCCAAGACGCGCAGGAGTTTGACCTGCATCCGCGGTTCCAACTCCCCGATCTCGTCCAGAAACAACGTGCCGGTGTGGGCAAGTTCGAACAGGCCCTGCTTGGTTGAATCCGCCCCGCTGAAGGCGCCCTTTTCGTATCCGAACAACTCGCTTTCCATCAAGTGGTCCGGAAGAGCGCCGGCGTTGATATCGATCCAGGGATTGTTGCAGCGCAGGGAAAAATGATGGAGGGCGCGGGAGATCAATTCTTTGCCGCTACCACTTTCACCGGTAATCAGAACGGTAGCGTTGCTGCATGCGACTTGCCGCACCGTCCGCACTAACTCCTGCATGGACGGGCTGGCATACACAAAGTGTTTGCCAAGTACTAATTCGGCGTGCGGCTGAGGGGCTACACTTGACATTTTAGTTTTGAAAGGCAATTACGCCATTCAACTCGCTTTCATTCAAGGTCACGGTCGTACTGGTACTAAAGTAATAGACCGGATGAAATTATGTCTTCAGATGATTCGCGCCTTTCCGCATTATTCAGCCCGCGAGGCCTCACCCCGCGGGGTCAGTCTGGCGCACCGCGACGTACATTTTATGAATTGAGTTGGCGGTGCTCCAACGCCGTGTTTGGCATCTCCCTCCATATTAATTTTGCCATGTATGATTATAAAGAGCGGCGGGAGCATGGCACAGTTGCTCTGGCCTCCGCAAGTACCTCAAAACTCATTATTAACTTTCTACAACTGGGTGCAAGGCGCGGTAGGGGCCGCGGCAGGAATGGCGTTTACCCGCTGCCCCGATTCGATTGCCGTTGATCGGTCCTTCCCTTTCCGGCGCTCCTCGGAGCGCGCTTCCGGTGGTGATGGAGAGAAGTTATTGGGGGGAGAGATTTGCGTCCCCGTCAGTGAGGGGGCCGAGGAGCCGGGGAACAGGCGACGCCATAGGCAAATGTGCCCTCCTCGCCGCACGCCTCTTCATGGACGATTTTTGCAGGAATAAAAATGTTGGCTGCTCCCGGTGAGTACGGCACGGCCGCTTCAATGATGGTGCCCAGGGGATAATCCTTGTGGCTTATGAAGCGGAAACCACCCCGCGAGACGTTTTCCGTGGAAACGACCTCTTCGCCATACAGGGAGTGGCGGAGACGAGCATGGACCTTCAGGTTGAGGCGCGGCGCCCGCCGTTCCTGAATCGCACGGCGGGAGCCGGGAACCGCTCGGCCGCGCGGAAACCGCTCCTCATCCCGCCCGTACGGCCGCCACAGCGTCGTATCATTACAATGCTTGCAGGAACGCGTGAGGCATTCATTCGCGGCAAGAACTCCCAGCTCAAAAACGTCCAGGTGCACGACCTCCTGAGCGTGGCAGTCTGCGCACGCAAGAAACACCCGGCCCGCCGGGTTCTCCGTGCCGTCCAGCAATGGAAAATTGATGCCCCAGAGGTTTACTTCCGCGTCCAGCAGGGCCACGCCAAAGTGCCAACCCTCCGCTACTCGCACGATGGGGCCTGCCACCTGCACAGGCGCCTCCAAGCCGGTCTCCACGCATCGGATCGTGAGCCTCTGCTGAGGAGCCAAAGCCTGTCTGGAGATTATCCTGGCGCCTCGCCGGTTGATAACAAAGGCTTGAGTGTTCTCCGCGAATCGCTGACCCGCGGAGTCAATCCCTGAGAGGATGATTTTGGTTTCCAGGTAAACACGGTCACTGGTGCGCATTTCTCGGGTCTCCCTGCCCCCACTCCGAAAGGAACTACAGTAAACACCCTCGGCCAGGCTGCAATTTTGCCGCCCCCGTATTCCCTGAATTGTATGCCGGGACAACCTGCCGAGCAACTTCAAACAACCTGCCCTTCGGCTCAGCGCCACGGGCCCTTGTCATACCCCGCAGTCGGGGAATCGGGTGGACAGGAAAGAACGTTCACGCCTGGCATGATGCCGACGGGCTATTCTCAAAAGTTAAGTCTTATTCGAGGAGCGTAACATGTCACCGCGCATCGTTCCCCAGCCAAATCAGGGATCTTCCCAGTATCGATGCGATGCTCTAGCGTGCCATCCGTGGCGGCTGCGTTTCCACCACCACGACCTCGTATTCGCGGAACTCGGGCAGTGCCAGCTCCAGCGCTCCGGATTTGCCGACCCGCGGCGCCAGTGGCCGCCTGGCCATCAACGCGTAGGCGCGCTTCACCGTCATCCCGCGCGGCAGCACCAGTCGCGCGCCTTGCACCGGAATCACTTCCTGGATCGGCCGCGTCATCTGGCCCGTAAAATTCACCAGGTGAAACATGTGGAGCGCTCCGTCATCCTTCGAGCGATGCACCAACTCCACCGTTTCCGGTGCGCCCACCAGGCGCGGCGCGTCCGGCGCCAGCATCACCGCCGCGTTCTCCACGATGGCGAGGGAATCGCGCATGTGATAGTTGGCGATCGTGTTCCCCAAATCTCCGCTCGCGTAGACCACCGTGCCTTTGCCCAGCCGATTTACCGTCAGCGCCGGATCCGCTGACAGCGGAGGTATCTCCCGGTAGGGGCCGAGGCGTTTCTCGAGGTAACGGACCAGCGGCGTCGCGCCCTCGGCGCGGACGCGCGCGTAATAGACCGGCGAAAGGATCAACGGTTTTGGCAACCCCTGCGTCAGGGGACCCTCTGACACCGCACTCATAAAATCGTAGGTGCGCGGTCCGGCGATCTTTGTGGCGCTGGAAACTCCCAGCGCTTCGCGCAGAGCGAATTCCTTGCGCCGCTGGCCGAACGCATCGTACAGCGAGGTTTCGAACGTGGCGAACACGTTTCCGCCCTTCCGGACATACTCGGTCACCTGGCGCGCCGCCTCATCGCTCATGCACGCCACGTTGGGCAGGAATACGGCGCGATACCGCGCGAGATTCCCTTGCTCCAGGGTGGTGTCGTCAATGATGTCGAACGGCACATGCGCGCGCAGCAACGTTTCCGTTACGCCCCCGAACTCGCGCTGCAGATTGCCGGCCTCCGTCTTGCCCTTCACCGCTGCGATGTCAATCAACTGCGCGTCCGGCGAGTAGGCGTTGGCCGTGGCGTAGGACCATACCACCGCCACCGGCGCCTCGGAGCGCGTCTTATGCAGATATTGCGAGTTCTCCTTTACAAACCGGTTCATCGCCACCGTGGCTTGCAGTTCCGGCCGGTGGAATTCTGTCAGCGTGAGGCTCATCCACATGCCCGCACCATTGGCGATGGTATCGGCGTACATCAGCCGCGCCTCGGCCACCGGCAGCATGGCGTGCGTCCACGGCTTCAACGCCGGGCAGCCGATGATCACGGTGGGCTTTCCTCCCGCCTGGGTTTCGATCATGCGCGCCCGCAAGCCGGCCTTCCACAGGGGCGTCTGGTTGAGATCGTTGTAAACGTAGCCACCCTCGCTCGCCAACAGGTCTTCTTCTTGCGCCAGCCGCCGGTTCACGTGCCCCGTCGCCCAGTTCCCGGTCAGGGCCGTGTGGTTCCCGTACAACAGAATATTGGGATTGGCCGACTTGATCGCGCGGTTGAGGTCATGCATGAAGTCCGCCAGGCTGTTGCCTTGAAACTCCAGCAGCTCGCTGGCGCCCTTCCCCTGGCGCTCCCGCTTGGAAGGCAAGTCATGCCCGTAGAGTTTGCGGAATTTCGCCTGGCAATACTGGCAATAGCAGGTGTCAGGAAAGAACATGGGCCCGTCAACGAAAATCCCATCAATCGGATAGGCGCTCAAGTCCTTCATCAATTGCACCACCCAGTCCCTCCACGGGCTGTTCACGCAGAAGGTAGTTCCGTGCCCGTAAAGATCGTCCACCGTGCCACCGCCCTCGCGGATCTGCACCCAGTCCGGATGTTTCCCGGCGAACTCCATGGTGTAGTAATGCACATTAAAATAGAGCGTGGTCCGCATCCCGCGCTTGCGGGCCTCCGGCAGAAAGTCCTTCAGATAATCGGGATGCTGCACGGCCGCCAGTGGCGTGCGGAAGAAGAAGCCTTCATCGTCCATGCCGTCGAACAGGTTGTGCACATACAAGGTGTCGGTGTTGAATCCCAGCGCCGCCTTCATCCGCGCCAGTTCGGGCGCGGGGAATCGCGTGATCTCCCCCGCGAAGGTGTGCAGGTCCAGGATCGTCAGCGGCTCCTGCTCCCACCACCGCTCGGCCGCCTGCGCACTTGCCAGGCTGGCAAACAAAACTACCCATACCAATTTCCCTATGAGTTTCACTCTAACCTCCAGATCATGGCCTTGATTGATCCTGCGGAGTATAAAGGATGCGTCAAGAGATGTCGCCTCGTCTTCGGTAAATGTCTTCGAGGGGAAACCGGTACGTCACGATGGCTTCTGTGCGGAAGGAGAGCATGCAGCCACGGTCAGAGAATCACTGACCTTGACCTGCTGCGAAGCTTCGCGAAGAAAAAGTAGCTTTAATTCGGAATCTCCAGGTGGAAGACTTTGTCCGGCGGGTGGCTACCGGGGTGAAGGAACCTGGACACCTTGGGATGTTGGGAAGCCGCCTTAACAAACGCCGCATGATTGGTGATAGAAGATGGTGCCACATCAAAAACGCAGTGTGTCTCGGACGTGTGCATCAGGTGGTGCTGCGCGCCCTTAAGGCGCTCGAGGCGAATCCCTTCCCTCATAACATCCGCCATGTGCCGCAGCACTTCGAAGATCGGTTTCCCTTTGACTTCTGCCTCATAAACCTCCAGCGCCTGGCCCCCGGGGCCTCTGCCATATAACGCCTTGGCGGCCTGCGATCCGTGGATCTTGTAGTACTCGACGATCACCTTGGCCTGCTGTTCAAAAGTGCGACCCAGATCGGAAACACGCGCGGTTGACAGGCCGGCGGCTTGCAAAATCTCTTTCAAAATCTGCTCCGCCTTCGGCGGCAGTTTCTCGCCCGTAAGCTGAATCAATGGCATCACCCACCTGTTGCCGACTTGTGTTGGTTAAACTCAGAGAAGATTTCCGCCCTGAGCATTCTATGAACTTATTCTGCACTAGTTCCGTCGCCGGATTCAAGAAAGATCTTCGGCCCGTGAGAGTTGCTCATTGGGCGGCTTCACGGTAATCTTGCGCCCGGCAAACGCGCCCAAGAGCAGGTTGCCACGATCAATGATTTTCTGACCACGCGGCCTTTTCTCATACGCATTACCCCAAGGCTAATCGCACGTCGTAAGTCGGGATGCGGCACGCCGCCACCGGGGCCTTGTCCAAAGCGTAACGCCGGGGTTCAGCCCGGCACTTCCTGTTCCCCCACGGTCAGAAAATTACTGACCGGGGTTACCCCGCGCATCGGAACGATGAGTTTCCAGTTGACTATTCCTCGGCGGGTTGCTCGCCAGCATTGCTCGCCACCGCTTCACCACCCGGCGCACATTTTGCAAGCAGACCCCTTGGCAGTACAATGCCACGCAGGCGAAAGGCGAACAGTGTCTTAACTGTTTGCCTGAGCCTGGGGGGGACCACGCAGATCATGAATCGTCGTGAGATGGTCAAGCTCTTGGGAATTGGTGCTGCTTCGCTCGCTGCCAAAGCGTCCATTCGCTCAGGTACTCAAGCCACGAAGCCGGAAGGGCCGGAGGCGGGAAAGATCGCCGGTCCGTTTGCGTTGCACCAAAGCATCTACGTTGTAAGCTCTCCCCATCAGGCTCACGACCTTCCTGTCCGCGTTCTTTTGCCGAAGAAATTGGACAAGGTCAAATCGCCCGGTGTACTTTACGTGCTCCCCGTCGAGCCGGAGATTCAGTTTCGGTTTGGTGATGGCCTGACCACGATGGAGCACCTGGAATTGCACAACAAGTTTGGCTTGATCGCGGTGGCGCCTGCGTTCAGCGATTGGCCGTGGTATGCAAACCATCCCACCGACCCTAAAATTCAGCAAGAGTCCTATTTCCTTGAGGATGTGGTGCCGCTCATCGACAGGCTTTACCCCAAGGCAAGCCAGAAAAGACTTCTGGTGGGATTCAGCAAGTCGGGCAATGGCGCTTACCAACTCTTGTTACGCCACCCTGATTTATTCGCCGCCGCGTCGATTTGGGATGCACCTCTCATGTGTGACGCACCCAAAATGTTCGAGATGCCGCGCATTTATGGCGACCAGAAGAATTTTGACCCGTATTGCATTCCTCAGTTGCTGAGGAAGCAAGCGAGTCTGCTGAGCGGCACGCCTGCACGCCTCGCCCTGTTCGGTTACAGTTTGTTTGGCGGCCCCCATCCTACGTTTGGACACCATATCGAGGAGGCCCACGCGCTGATGGAAAGCCTGCGCATCCCACATATTTACGATAACAGTTCCCCACGGGAGCATCGTTGGGATAGTGGGTGGTTGGAGCCCGCAGTAGCAGCATTGGTCACGATGTCGCGTTCGATAAACTAATCCGCACGGGGATGGCGGCCTATAGTCCCCGAATCATTTTGCGAGGAGGCATTAAATGAAATTCCTGGTCTCAGCTCGAGCTCGAAGGTTGCTGGCTTGGGTCATCGCACTCATGTTCCTGTCTTCGGGGCGGCTCTTTGCCAGCCAGGAATTCGACGTCGTCGTATACGGCGCAACGCCCGGGGGAGTGATGGCGGCGGTGGCGGCGGCGCGCCAGGGGCTCTCCGTGGCCTTGCTGGAACCCACCACCCACGTCGGCGGCATGGCCACCGGCGGGTTGAGCGGCACGGACGTGACCTTGTACGAAGTCATCGGGGGATTGCCCTTGGAGTTTTATTGGCGCGCCGGGCAGTACTACGAAATGGGTCGGCACGGGCAACAGATTTCCTGGTGTCCGGAACCGCACGTGGCTCTAAACATCATGAAGGAAATGCTCGAAGCGAGTCACGTGACGCTCCTCCTTCGCCACCGGCTGGTGGAGAAGACGGGCGTCATCAAAAGTGGACCACGCATCACCGAGATTGCCATGGAGAATGGCGCGTCATTCCAAGCCAAGGTCTTCATTGACGCCACCTATGAAGGCGACCTGATGGCCCAGGCCGGCGTCTCCTACACCTGGGGGCGCGAGGGCATTTCACAATATGGTGAGACGCTGGCCGGGGTGCGCGCCGAGACCCCCAAGCATCAGTTCAAAGTCAAACTTTCGCCTTATGATTCCAACGGGAAACTTTTGCCGGAAATTTCCGCGGCCCCCGTGGGAACACCGGGTTCCGCCGACCAGAAGGTGCAGGCGTACGCCTTCCGGTTCTGCTTTTCGTCCGACCCAGCAAACCAAAAGCCTTTCCCCCGGCCCGCGGGATACAATCCGGCGCGCTACGAGCTGCTGGCGCGGCTGCTGAAAGCGCGCGCCGAACAAGAAGGCCACACCCCGGAGCTGCGGTCCCTGCTCTTGTTGAGGCCTCTGCCCAACCATAAAGCGGACATGAACAACAATGGACCTTTTTCGACCGATTTCATTGGCGGAAGTTGGGCGTACCCGGAGGCAAGTTACGCCGAGCGGGAAAAGATCTGGCAAGCCCATTACGACTACACGGCTGGATTTCTCTACTTCCTGGCCCATGATCCGCGGGTTCCGAAATCGTTGCGAGATGAAATAAACCAGTGGGGCCTGGCCAAGGATGAATTCATCGATACGGCGAATTGGCCGCCGCAACTTTACGTCCGCGAAGCGCGCCGGATGATCGGCGAGTATGTGATGACTCAAAAGGATGCCCAGACGGAGGTCTTAAAACCCGACCCTGTGGGTCTGGGCTCTTACACCATTGATTCGCATAACATCCAGCGCGTGGTCAGCCAGGAGGGCTTCGTCACCAACGAGGGCGACACGCAGGTTCCGGCCCAGCCTTACCAGATCCCCTATCGGATTCTCGTGCCCAAACACCAGGAGGTTCAAAATCTGTTGGTTCCCGTCTGTGTTTCCGCCAGCCACATCGCGTACGGGACTCTTCGCATGGAACCGCAGTACATGATCATGGGGCAGGCGGCGGGAGTTGCCGCCAAGCTGGCGATTGACAACCATCAGGCGGTTCAGGACATCGACGCTACGGAATTGACGAAGAGACTCAAGGAACAGCAGGCGGTATTGGAATTCATGCCCTCCAGCCAGACGCCCATCCTCATGTTTTTTAATAGGACGCTTCGGCCGAAGCTCACGCGCTGAATATAACAGGTGGAGCGGGGTAACCGCGGTAAGTAAAGGCGACCAGATCGGCACAGGTGCGGCAGTCAGGAGTCTGCGCCAGCCTGCCGTGGCTGCCTTCCCTGGATAGACCTAGGGTAAAAGGCCCGCCCAATCGGGTTTAGATCTGGAACATTCGCCTGATTCCTGCCAACCCCATCAACCCAAGGGTGAGCAGGAGTATGGTGGCGGGTTCGGGCGCAGAGGTAGTGGTGGGGTACACAGCGCCGCTCGCGCTGGTAAGTGACACCCGGGAGGGAGGACGAATGTCCAATCCGGATCACATGTGATATGGTTTGAAGGATAGGACTCACTGCTACTGGAGTGTATAGCTATACCTTCTAAAACTTGGACGGGACCGGTATTCAAGGGAAAGGATATGGACGCTGTAATCGAGGATTGGGTACCCGCGGGGATGTTGAAGCTTTCCTGAGATAACGGGCCGCCATTGACCGGGGACGCCTCGATTAACCCGTTGCCATATCCGAACACGCCAACTGGTGGAGTGGAGCTGCAGGAACCCGATAATATAAGTAATCCCAATTCTCCTGCCGTCCCGCCGCTGAACGACACGGTATCCCATAGATCGGCATCCGCGCCGACAACAACGGTTTCGTTATCATTAGATTCTCCGGTATCGGCCAGGGCGGTCAGAGTCAATTGGCTGCTCGGGACGTTCGCGGAGGTTGCCGCATAACCGCCCTCAACGCCGACATAACCGCCCGCACTTAATGTTAGAGTCCCCGAACCGGTACTATCACCGTTAGCATACTGAAACTGCTGTGTGAGGTTCGCAGCAGAACCGGATACACTTGCTCCATACGGATTATAAAACAAATAACCAGCGCGGGCTTGCCCGCCCAAAGAACGACCAGCAAAACTAACAACAACGTCAATCGTTTCATGTTGAACTCCATCGTTCCAAGTTTCCCGTTCCCTTGCGGGTGGCGTGTATACTGTCCAGCAAGATCGTCTATAACCGGTGATGATTCGCGTGTTTGTTCAATATCGCTTGCCTGGGTTCAAAAACTGGCAGCCCCGATCAGCGATCTTTTGACTGCGAGCTTTCCTCATGCGTGGTATTCCCATGGCTGGCACGCATCATCAATCTGAGGGGGGCACGCCGCCACCACGGCCTGGTCCAAGGCAAGAGAGGTTCACGCTGACGACGCAGATGCCGCCCATACGGCGTAGGCAATGGACGTTGGTTACATTTCTAGGTTAGCACGGTTGCCCAAAACCGCCAAGGACAAAGACGGAGCGCCATCACCGTGGCCAAGATTGATCAGAGGTTCAGGCCAAGAGAAGAGACCACGGCCAGAGAATCACTGAGCGTGGCTACTGCTGGGGGCGGGGGGAGGCGTAACCGCTCGCGCGGCAGCCGCCAACGCGCTGACATCCACTCCGCGCTGAGCCAGAAATGTGGCGGCCGCGCCCCATACGTCATCGAGCAGGGCGGCAAGGAGGTAGGTCAAAGTTATGGCGGAAGCGCCGCTTTTTTCGGCCAATTCCGCAGCCCGCCAAAAAGCCGCGCGACTGGCTTCCGATCGGCTGATTCCCCGGGTCTCATCACCCGCGTAGTTTCCCCGCCCCAGGGCGCGGCGCGCGGCCCGTCGCAGGGTGGCAGGACTTGAGCCGATTTTGGCGAAAAGGGGCGCGAGCGCATCCCACTCGGAGCGGAGTGCCGCGGCCACGTGCGGGGCCAGGGGGAGCTTTTCCGGTGTTCTCGAGGAAAGTAGCTTTTCGATGCTGCAAATGCCAATGAAAAAGTGCAAGGGTTCCAGCAGTTCGTGTCGCAGCTCGACCGCCTCTGCCGCCGCAATCTGCCATGCGGCTTGCACGCCATCGGAGAGATCTGGCATGGCTGCTGCCTCTGCCTATCTGATCTTGCCACCCGGCCCATAACGGAAGCGAGGGCGCTCCATCGTGGACCGATTCTTGCTGCCAGCTCATTTCGCGGAAGCTGGCCATTCCGCCTACCTTAACATAAATCGGATGGGCACTGGGGCACATTATCATGCTCATAGGGAGAGGGTAGCCCCAGCGTCGCCGCGGCTGAAAGGGCTTCGTAGCGCCGGGCTTCAGCCCGGCACCTCCACTTGCACGGCAGGCTTCCCAACTTCAATTGCCGAAGGTCAGAAGTGCCGCCCTGAAGGGCGGCGCTACGCCGCCATTGTACGGCTTGCGCCATCTTGCTACACGCTATGGGCAGGCCGCGAGTCGCTGGGGATAGACGACCCGCCAGTTATTGTTGACCTTCCCATTCGCGTCCAGCGCACGCAATTCCCATTCATGGGGCTTCGGCAACTCCCCGGGAAGTCTGACCGTGAGTCGGTAGGGTTCATCGATCTCATGGGCGAAACCGACGGTGGCAAAGGAGACAATCTTCTGGCCGGAATTCGTCAGGCAAGTTCCCTCCCGCTTAAGAGTAGTCATGGAGACTAAATCTCCATCCAGAGTGTTGCTTGCAAAATCGCCCCCCGAGGCCGTTACCAACTGACGAACCCATTCAACTCCATCTTCCACTTTATCGTCCGCCGGCCGGAAGCGACTCAGCTCAGAGACCGGGACGAAAGCAAACAGTCTTGCCCCGGCGTCGAGCAGATGAGCCGTGAAGTCGCGCCTATTCATCTGGCTGGCGTTGTCATCACCGTCGCTGACCAGAAAAATCGCGTCGCCAAATTGCACTGGGCGGAGAAGGTCGAGCGCGGCGTCGAGTGCATCGCGAAGCGCCGTCCTGCGAAGCCCGCGAATGTTGACCGGGGTCTCGAGCCCGGCAAGCTTATCGGAAATCATCCCTCGCCCCTTGGCAAAATCAATTTTGTCGTCCACTTGGCTGGAAAAGGTGATCAGCGCCGCCGAACTGCGGGGGTCTGCCCGCAGAAATCGCCTGGCCGCAAGAATCTCAATACCTCGAAAAACATCCATGCTGCCACTGACGTCCAAAACCAGGACGATGCGGCGGGGACCGCTGTCGCGCGCTGCCGATTCAATTCCAAGTGCCCGGCCGTGCAACTTTCCCTGGAAATTCTGCGCCGAGAGACCTTCCACCGGTTTGCCGTCGTCGGTCACGACGTTCACGGCGAGCGTGCGATAAAGACAGGAGTCTTGCTGGGCGTGGAGGGCTATGGTAAAGATAGCCAGCCAGAAAACGGTTAGAAGCGGGAGTCTCAATGCCTCAGCTTTTCGCGCCATACCCCAAGGTGCTGTGAAGTGCCGTTCTACTCGACCAAGCGCCTTCTCCCTGCAAACCTTCGGCAAGCCTATTGTCGATCGGACCGACCGTTCCCCAGTTTCGGTGACAGTCTATGCATCCGGAAGTGTCGATCGCGTCGAGAGCATAACTCTGGTCTGCAGCTAAATTCAACCTCCCATGCCGCCATTACCGGGCCTGCTGGCTCGGTGTATATTGCCGTCCGCCGGGAAGGCTGGAGATCATGCTGAACAAGAATTTCGCGGCCGGGGCGCGCATCCTCGGGCGGGGGCCATCTCCGATGTCAAGTCGATCGGGCTGTGGCGGTACAACTCCCATGGCAACCCGACCCTAAGGCCGGCGACGTCCCCGATCTGCTGGTGATCGTCATCTATAAGACCGCCTGGTGGCAGGATCAGGAACGCGGCACCGTGCGCGATGTCGTCTTCCGCAGTATTTCCGTGGCCGGCAAGCGCCCTCCGCTTTCATCTTTCGCCAGCTTCGATGCCGAGCATAACGCGCGCGGGGTGAAAATCGAAAGCCTGCGCTTTAACGGGTAGCCACTCACTCGAGGAGAGTACGCACACCTGCGAATCGGCAATTATATGCAAAATGTTGTTTTCGCAGAAATCGCGGCGAGCGCTAAACCACGGTGCATTGTGGATATTCCGCAAATGAACGAAGTTGCCCGGCACACCCGAAGCGGCAGATTCGCCCAAAGGCCCGCTGCTTGGAAGTAATGTCCATAGAATGAAGTAGTTATAGAAATGGCTAGGCGGGGAGAAGGCTGAGCTTACACAGGGGAAGGTCAGAATGGACAAAATGTCTCGCTTGGCCCTATTCTCGCTCTGGCGACCGCAGGAGGTCTCCCGGGACTTCAAAACGCGCTCCTAGGTGGACAGCATCCCACTCTTCCGCGTTATTCCGGCACCACTTATGGCGGTCAAAGTGTCACGCTGGAAAACCCCGGCATGCGACGGGTGGTTTACAAGCGCGTCACCGGTTGGGGATGGGTGGAAATCTCGAACGCCGCTGGTGAGCTCATCGCCGCGCTCGATCACTTTGGCGAAGTGGACCCGGTGGTCTCCGGCCTTTCGATTCCCGTGCGCATCGAGGCGCAGAGCTACAAACTCCACAAGGGTGATTTCGGCGAGCGCCTGACGTTTCCAGTCCAGCTCGTCTGGTACCCAACGGTCGCCAAAGCACCGTGGGCGGTGAAGGGCCTGGCAGCCCCCGCGCTGGAGGGAGCCATCACCCTCAGGCTGGAGCGCGACGCCCCCGTCGTCAGGCTCGTCTATGACTGGAAGCCGCTCACCACGCTGGGGGTTCGATACATCCGGGGGCCGTGGTTGAAAGTGGGCTCGGGAAGTTTCGGCGCGGCCAAAACCGACGGCATTTTCCCGGGCGTCGAGTGGTTGCTGGGCGACGAGTGGTCCAGCGGCACGGACTGGTTCCAGCATCCCGACGCCCTGCGCATTGCGCCGCACCCCTTCAAGGTGACGGCGCCGGTGATGGCCATCAGTCTGGATGTCTGGATCCGTTCCGTCCTGCCCTTCACCCAACTCTGGCAGCCGGAAGAAGTGGCGGAGCTTTATGACACCAAGCCCCGCTTCAGCATGAAGGGCTGGTACGTTTCCACTTCTACGACACGCACGATGCTGTGAATGGCGATTACCGCGGCGCGCTGATCCCGCCCGACCCGATTGCGACGAACCTGGCCGCCGTTCTCGATCGGGAGTGAATTTGGTGATTTGCGGTTTTCGAGTTTCGATTTTCGAAGTCCGCAAACGGGTTCATCTTTTCAGCCAAAACTGTCGATAGGCGATGCGGGGAAGTGTGTGCGGCCCGGATCATCGTGAGCGTGCTGAATAGTTGTCTTTCCTCTTTCGCAGTCCGCAAATTGGCTCATCTTCTCACCCGAAACGGTCGATAAGCGATGTGGGGAAGTGTGCGCGGCCCGGATCATCGTGAGCGCACAGGGCTGCTGCCTCTCCTCTTTCCAATTCCGCAAACTGGTTCATCTTCTCACCCGAAACGGTCGATTGGCGATGCGGGGGAGTGTGCGCGGCCCGGATCATCGTGAGCGTACAGGGCTGCTGCCCTTCCTGCCCGACTTTCCCTTCTTCTCGTTACTCACCACTCATGACTCGTCACTACTCTTGGAGTGCGTATCACCCGGTGGGCGATAATGCTGCTTAGTGTGTAGAGTGACATGCGGGGGGAGATTGGCATGACCGACCTGCCCCAATCCATCGGAGGGCCTGACCATGACCGCGCAAGTGCGAGACGCCCGTGCCACAGCCCGTGCCATGGCCATCTTGGCCATGCCGGGTCACGGGCAGGATGCCCGTGCTACGTTTCCGCGCTGTCCGTACGGGCACGCCAAGGCGTGCCCCCACCGCTCGCAGCGCCAGCCCGCCCCACTCCCGCCGCCTGCTCTTGCCAGGCGGGTGTATTATTTCCTCGCGCGAGGATTCTCTCCATGAACCGTCTTCACCGCTGGCTGTGCCGTTCGGAACATTGGCGAAGAGAACTGGAAATTGACGTTATGCCGTGGGTTCTGGACGGAGCGAACCTGGGGTCAAAAGTTTTGGAGTTGGGCCCCGGGCCCGGCCTCACCACGGACATCCTGCGCTCCCGCGTCCCCCACCTCACCACGCTGGAAATCGATTCCACTCTCGCCCAATCCCTTGCGGCCCGGATGCGCGGCCGCAACGTGACGGTGATTCAGGGAGACGCCACTGCCCTGCCCTTCCGCGACGCCCAATTTACAGCCGCGGTCTGTTTTACCATGCTCCACCACGTGCCCTCGCCCGCTCTCCAGGACCTGTTGCTGCGCGAAGTCCAGCGCGTGCTCCAACCCGGTAGCACGTTCATGGGCGTGGACAGTCTGACGAATACTTTCATGCGCTTCATTCACATTTTCGACACGCTTGTCCCTATTGATCCCTCGACGTTCCAAACGCGGCTTCAGAATGCAGGATTTGAGGAGAGTTTCGTGGAAGCCAATCCCAGGAGGTTCCGCTTCCGCGCCCGAACGCCCGGCGAAAGGCCTTCAGGTGTGAACTGACTTCCGCGTGGCCGACCATCCCGGATTTGAGCGGTTCGTAAACGCTGCGGAGCAGCGGCGAGTCGCTTATAGCAACCTCATGTTCCTCTTTTCGCGCGGGGGGAGACACTTCCGCCGCAAGGCCGTAATATGTCCAAGTGGCGCTTCTTGGACGGGAAGCTGACTTCCGGAACCATCCAATCCATCGCACCTTGCACTCACGCCATCGAACCAATGTTTCTACGGCAATCCATTGCGCGATCCCCGCGCACGCGACTACTGGCTTGTAACCGGCGGTCGCTGTGTGTCGCTCAAATCCACTCTGAATACTTCGTATTCGCCGGGAAAGTCCTTGACGTTGGGCACCAGCTTGAAGAATGTCGCCTTAAATTGATTTTTGACGTGACTATAAGTTGTCTGTGAAATCAGGATATCGCTCCCTGGATCTCTGGCCGCCACGGTCTCCAATCTCTGGGCAAAGTTCACGTCGGGCCCAACGGCTGTGAATTGGTCACGGTAATCCGTGCCCAGATTCCCGACTAAGGCACGCCCCGTATGAATACCGCACCCCAATCGTAGCGACGGGATAACTTCCTTCGCTCGCTTGGTCCATTTCTGGTTCCATGTCTTCACTGCAGAATCGAACTGGGCGTGTAATTCCAGTGCTGCCTGCACCGCAGCTATGGCACCCTTTTCCTGACCAGCGTCCGTCTGGTCAACAACGCCAAACAATGCCATCACTCCATCGCCAATAAACTTGTCCAACAGGCCTTCGTGCTCGAAGATTGTCTTTGCCCCAATTTCGTAATACTCTTTAAGGAAGCCCGCGACGAGCTCTGGGTATTCCCTCAATGTGTTACAAAGTTTGGTAAATCCTCGGATGTCCCAAAAAACCATTGTGAGGTCCCGATTCTTAGCCTGAAGAAAGGAGCGGTCGCCCTCAACGGTTTCAAAAAATCTTTTATCGAAATACCGCCGCAGGTAGGTGATGCGCTCGGCCCAGGCCCTGTACCGGAGGGCAGCTCGGGTTCTTTCGAGGATCCGGCACCCTGCTTGCCTCCAAGTTTCCTCACCCTTCACGACGACGTCGAATGCACCCAGCCCTGACGTGTCCTGGCTGTCGAGTAAATTCGGATGTGATGTATATAGAATAGTCATTGCCAAAGGGTCAATGGCCTGAACTTCCTTTATGATCTTAATACCACTCTGCTCATCATTGTTCATGTGTAGATCGACAATCACTACGGCATAGGGGCTGCCTGCCGCCAACCGCGCATCAACCTCCTTTACTGCCTTTACAGATGCATCCACACCGACGGCTAAATCGATCTTCCAATCAGGCTCCACCATTTTCAATACGTCATATAGGGCCTCCGCATTCTTTCGTATGTCGTCCACGATCAGGATAGGGAGCAGCAGGGGGTGAATGACCAGTCCGTACGATAAGAAACTCGATTCGGCCGGCGGGGAGTGGCGAGTCTGCTATCTGAGGACGAAGCCCCGAGTTCCCGGAGGGAGCATAACCCAAAGAGGGATGCCATCTTGGTCCGATCCACCCACAGGAAACGCGCCTTGGTGAGACGGAACACCCGCAGGTGGTTGGAGACAGAATGGTCGGAAGGCCGGTGGCGTGAATCAGGGAGACCTGCGTGCCGAAGAGTCGCCCTCGTCGCCTGGGAAGGGCCGAGAAGAGCGGGGGCAGGCAGGAGTCACAGCGCCCGTAGTAGCGAGGAAGTGGCGTAACGGCCATGGAGCGAAGGGAGCGCAGGAAGGTGGAGACGTGACGGACGAACCGCGACAAGCACCCCCGGACGGAGTGCCAGGAAGCAGGGCTATTCCCGCCGGAGAGATTCGGGCTCGATGGGCCTGGGTCGAAGCCGAGGTTTGGACGGAACGGATGTTGACGACTCTCGAAGAGGGAGTGAGGAGAGGTAAGTGGTACAGCCTGATGGACAAGGTCTGCGCCCTGCCGAATCTGCGGCAAGCCTTCGCTCGCGTGAAGGCCAACCAAGGAGCGGCGGGCGTGGATCATGTGACGGTGACCGAGTTCGAGCGACACTTGGAAGCGAACCTGGAAAAGTTGGCCCGGTCGCTGCGGGAAGGAAGCTATGGCCCGCAAGCGATTCGGCGCCACTGGATCCGCAAACTGGGGAGCAAAGAAAAGCGTCCCTTGGGGATCCCCACGGTGCGCGACCGGGTGGTGCAGACGGCGCTCCGGGCAGTGTTGGAGCCGATCTTCGAGCGGGACTTCGCGGCGCACAGCTACGGGTTCCGACCGAATCGGGGCTGCAAGGACGCGCTGCGACGAGTCGACGGCCTGTTGGCGAAAGGATACCAATGGATCGTTGATGCCGACCTGAAAAGCTATTTTGATACGATTCCACACTCGCACCTGCTCGCGCGAGTGAAAGAGAAGATAGCGGATGGTCGGGTGCTCGAACTGCTGAAAGCGTTCCTCACCCAAAAGGTGATGGAGACGGCGGAAGGATGGACGCCCGAAGAGGGAACCCCCCAAGGGGCGGTTGTCAGTCCGCTGCTGTCCAATATCTATCTCGACCCGCTCGACCAGCAGATGGCACAGCAGGGCTACGAGATGATTCGCTACGCCGACGACTTCGTGCTTCTCTGCCGCAGCGAGGCGGAAGCCCGCGCGGCACTGGCCGCGGTGCAAGTCTGGACGGTCTCGGCGGGATTGACGCTGCATCCCACGAAGACGCGGATCGTGGACGCCACGCAAATCGGCGGCTTTGACTTTCTGGGATATCACTTCGAGGCGGGGCGTAAGTGGCCGCGCGCGAAAAGCCTGGGGAAGTTCAAAGACACGATTCGGGGTAAAACTCGGCGGACCCAGGGACAGAGCTTGTCGGTCATCATCACGGGCGTGAACCGCACGCTGCGAGGCTGGTTTGCGTACTTTCAGCACAGTCATCGCTTCACGTTCGAGGTCTTGGATTCCTGGGTCCGCATGCGGCTGCGCAGCATCCTGCGTCGCCGTCAGGGACGCCGGGGCCGAGGCCGCGGCGCGGACCATCACCGTTGGCTCAACGACTTCTTTACTGCGCAGGGGCTGTTCTCTCTGGTCGCAGCCCATGACGCGGTCTGTCAATCCTCT
>Ga0326727_10006152_pt1 | contig 33231 bp, 28 predicted proteins | sample MB2enrmetagenome_FD_207643 | JGI IMG/M metagenome (GOLD analysis project Ga0326727, IMG submission 207643) | Lab enriched peat soil microbial communities from McLean, Ithaca, NY, United States - MB29MY | ecosystem: Environmental > Terrestrial > Soil > Wetlands > Peat | place: USA: New York...
GTTCAAGGCCTCATCGACGCGCCTTCCCACGGGCGGTACTTCAATTCGGCCATTCGGGGGTGCTTCCAATGCCATCGCTTATCTTAGCGCTTATGGGCGGACGCCCTCGTCCGCGCCGGACCCCCTGGTCCGGCTCTGCCATCCCACGAGCAACGGCCACCGAAGCAGGTGACTCGCGTTCCAGGGGACCGCCACCATCGCGAATTACCAAATGATCTTACGAACGCCACTACGCAGCAGTGCGTTCCACAACCGCATCCGCCCGTGCGAGTACGCCAGGTTCAAGCTCGATGCCCAGCCCCGGCCCCGGAGGCAGCGGCAGCGCGCCATCCCTCACGGCCAGCGTGCTGGTCACGATTCCCCGATATTCCTCCAGGTAATGCCGGCGCACCGTTTCGAGAATGCTCAGATTCGTCAGGTTCGCGGCCAGATGCGCCGAGGCCGCGTGCAGAACCGGGCCACCGCAGTTGTGCGGAGCCACGGGCAAGTAGTACGTCTCAGCCATCGACGCTATTTTCTTGGCTTCCGAAATACCTCCGCACCAGCAGATGTCGGGCATGATGATGCGCGCCGCGCGGTTCTCCAGAATTTCACGGAAACCCCATCGCGTCATGAGGCGCTCGCTCAAACACAATGGCAGCCGCGTTGCCCGCGCGAGTTCCGCGTAAGCCGCCAGATTATCCTGCGGCAGCATCTCCTCCAGCCACATCGGCGAATACGGTTCGAGCGCTTGCGCGATCTCCATGGCGCATGGCAAGCTCCAATAGCCGTGGAACTCCATGGCGACGTCCATGGAATCGCCCATCTCTTCGCGAATCAAGCGTAACGGCTCGATGCCCTGCCGCATCTGCGCAGCAGTGATAAACTGCCCGCGGGTCTCGCGCGCCACCGTATCGAATGGCCAGATCTTCATGGCATGAATGCCGGAACGGGCCAGATCGCGCGCCAGCTTCACCGGCTCGGTGAGGAAATCGATGTGGTCGTAGCAGGTGTTGTAGGTGCGGATCGACTCGCGGGAAGCACCGCCCAGCAGTTGATAGACAGGCGCACCAACGACCTTGCCCACAAGATCCCAGAGTGCGATATCGACCGCACTGATGGCGCGCATCTCTGCTCCCGCCCAGCCGCTATAGGAGATGGTTTGAAACATGTCAGCCCAAAGGCGGTCAATGGCTAGTGGATCGCGGCCCATCAGCACCGGAGCGAGCGCACGATGGATGATTGCCGACTCCGCATCGGGCTGCGGATACGTTTCACCCAGGCCCACCAGGCCCGCATCGGTGTGGATACGCACCCACAGCCACCGGATCGGTCCGGCGTGTACCGTCACGCCGCGCGCAAGGCGAATGGTTTCAATCGCGGTGATGTGCATACAATGACTTAAGGGTAACGCAGGTGCAAGCCGCAGCCGCCCTCATCGTGCTCGCGTTGCTCGGGCTTTGGGCTTTCGTGATCCGCCGCCATTAAACATGTATAACCTGAACTTCGAAGCCGCTCTTGTCAACGTGTCCCTGCTGTGGCTGCTGACCACGCCGCATGAATTCGCGCACGCCTGGCTGGCCACCAAGCTGGGCGACGACACGCCTAGCCGCGAGGGACGCGTCACGCTCAATCCGATGGCACACGTGGATTGGCTCGGCACCACAATCCTGCCCGCCATCACTTCCCTGCTCGGCGGTGGATTCATCGGGTGGGGCAAGCCGGTGAATACCAATCCCTCGCGCTTACGCTGGGGGCGCAACGGTCTGGCGCTGGTGGCACTCGCGGGCCCGGCAAGTAATGTGATTTTCGCCGTGATTCTTGCGGTAGCCGCCGTTCTGGCTTTCCACACACTCCCGCAGTTCTCCGAATACGCGGCGCAAGGCGTGCGGCTCAGTCTCTACCTCGCGCTGTTCAACCTGATCCCGGTGCCGCCTCTGGATGGTTCGAAGCTGCTGCTCGCGGCCAAGGTTCCGTATGTGGTCTACGCCGAGCTTGCCCGATTCGGATTGTTGTTGTTGCTGGTGGCACTAACCGCGACGAGCCTGGGGCGATGGCTAGCACTCTGGAGCTTGCAGGGGACGGAACAGATTTTTCGGATACTGCACTAAGCTTTGTTTCCAGCCGTAAACTTCTGGATCATGACCTCGCGCCCGTCAGCGTAGCAGCTTTCGCGCGATGGGGCCCGGCGAGAGCAACGCATCGGGCGCGAAAACGGCAAGCGTTCGCGCCAGTTTTTCGACGTCCGCGCCTTCCTCCACGGGCATCTCATGCTCCACCCAGCTTGAGAGCGGTATGTTGCGGAAGAAAATCCGTTCTTGCAAAACCAGGCTCTTCTTACTGAGAAACAGGGCCTTCTGCTCGCGCAGGTAGTGGCGTTCCTCTACCCGCAGGTCGCCCAGAAATTCGTCAAACGCCCTGCGCTTGGCGGATTCTTCGGTAGCACGAATGGTCTCGTCGAGCGTTTTCGTCTGCCCTTCCAGCCGCGCGCGCGCTTCAGCCAGTGCGGCGCGTTCCCCAGCAATGGCCGCTTCCATGCGCGCCTTCATTACGTAATAGGCAAGAGCGCCGGATCCGAGCGACACGAATATAGGTAAGGCGACCCAAAGCACATAGGTCATACGCATTAGTATCGGTGATTTCGCCGAAAAGCTGTAGTTAACGGAGGGTATACCGAAAGTCGGGTGACTTCACTGCACCTGGGTGCCATCGATCTTCTGGCCAGCCCACAGCGCCCCAAACAAACCCAGATGGTAGCGGAAATCGCGGAAAGTGAACAGCCCCCCAAACGCACCCAGCACCACGGAGACCCGGAACAGCAGTCCACGAATCATGCCGTAGTGTTTGGCGACATAGACACCCATACCAAGCTTGCTATCGGCGTCGCGCGCTGCCCGCTCCCGGACGTCCATCTCCGTCCGGCCATGGTGTACCACGCGCGTGGACGGGACCAGCAGTACCTTCTTACCAGCCCGCCGCACCTGAAAGCACAGCTCCGCATCGCTGCCATACGTTCCGTATTTTTCATCGATCTGCCGCATGGCGCGGATGGAAATGCTACGTAGCATGATCGCGGCGCCGCGGGCATATTCCACCGCCTGCTCGCCGAGCGCTGCGTCAGCCGGGCGCCAGGCGATCGTCGTCCGGCCCGGCGCCGGCAATTCCGCAAGCTGCGGGGCCGGAGCACCCTCGGCTGTTACCAGGAGCGGGCACGCCGCCCCCACATCGGTCTGCGTTTCGAGAATGCCGGCCAGAACGGACACAGTTTCGGGTGCAACTTCGGTATCTTCGTGCAGCAGGAAAACGAACTCTCCGGCAGCGCCACGCAGCCCGACATTCAGTGCTTTGGTCAAGCCGAAATTGCGGGGCATGCGAATGAAGCGCGCGTTGGGGAAATCCGATTCGAGCTGTGCGCTGCCATCGGTCGATCCGTTGTCTGCCACTAGGATCTCCAACTTTTCCCGATCCTGGGATTTCTCTAGCGATTCGAGAGCCCGCTTTAACAAGTCGGCGCGATTGTAGGAAACGACCAGCGCGGTAACGCGGATCGGATTAACAGTCTCTTCCACGGTCTCCGGCTGCTCGGGCGCCTGCGGAGAGATCAGTTCTGTTTTCGGAGCTTTCGTGTGGCGGAGTTGTGGCACGGTGCGGGTTCAGGATATCACGGGCATCAGCTCGCGTTGGTCGTGGCGGGTGAGGTCACGGCTGTCATCGCCTGGCGGTTGCGTGCGAAGAGCCAGTAACACAGCCCCAGCGCGGCCAGCGCAAGCGAGATCCATTGTTCGGTCGAGAACGGCCCCGTAAGCGGATTGGATTGCTGATCGTGAAACCGCACAAATTCGACTAGAAATCGCAGCATTCCGTAAAGCACAAGATATAGGCTGACCACCGAGCCGTCACGATGCGGGCGCAGAAACCACGTGTAGAGCACTGCGAAGATGACCAGCTCTCCGAGCGACTCGTAAAGTTGCGTAGGATGCAGCGGCACACCGAGTGGCACGCCGACCAGTTCGTTGGCACGCGGATTGGTGAACGTCACAGCCCAAGGCAAATGTGTGGGCACGCCCCAACAACAGCCCGCCGAAAAACAGCCCAGACGCCCGATGGAGTGCCCCAGTGCCAGCCCGGGCGCGAACGCGTCTGCGGTCTTCAGTGCCGGCAGGCCGTGCCACCACATGTAGACGAAAGCCGTGGCCAGCGCCGCGAGGAATCCGCCGTAAAAGATTCCCGCAGCCTGGAGCGTGGAAAGCGAAAAGATTTCGTGCCAGTTGCTGCGAATCGCAGGATCGAGCACGATCATGAGCAGCTTCGCGCCTGCAATGCCCGCGAGCGCGCAGTAAATGCCGAGGTTGAGGACCGTCTCTTGATGCAGGCCGGCTCTGGCTGCGAGCCGTCCCGTCACCCACAGCGCGGTCAGGAAGGCGATCGCGACCAGTAGGCCGTACGTGGGCAGAAAGAAACCGCCGATGCGAAAGACTTCAGGAAACATTTTGTGTGTGTGCCGGCTGGCGCTTCAATTTGAGGAAGTCAAGCAGCAACAGCCCGCTGCCAATTACAATCGCGCTATCGGCTGCGTTAAATGCCGGCCATTGATAGCTGCCAATGTAAAATAGCAGAAAATCTGTAACGACGCCCCAGCGAACGCGATCAAAGACGTTGCCCATGGCGCCGCCGAGAATCAGCGCCAGCGCGATGGCCGTCTTGCGGTCCAAGCGTGCGGTCCGCCACAACATCACAGTCAGGGTCACGAGCGCCACCACGGAGAAACCCACCAGCAGGGCCGTCCTCCACTCCGACGTGGATTCGGCGAACAGCCCGAAGGCCGCCCCCTTGTTTTGCGAGTGCACGATCTCGAAAAATCTCGGAATGACTACGTAGTTATCGAAGAATGAAACGCGGGTCTCGATAATCCACTTCGTGAACCGGTCAATGGCAAACACCGCACCTGCTAGGCCGTACATAAGAGAGCGGGCCGTGGACTCACGCATGCAAAATCTCTTCGACCACCTCGGCGCAGTACGCGCAGATCGTTGGATACGAGGGGTGCGATCCGATATCGGTCTTGTATTTCCAGCAGCGCTCGCATTTAGACCCGGCCGCGCGTTCGACTTTCACCTGCACCGTGTCACCGGTCGCGGGTGACAGTTCCACCTGGGAGACGATGAACAGCGCCGGTAACTCGGCGGCATATGTGTGGAGCAACGGATAAAGATCACCGTTGGCGCTTACGCGCACGCAAGCCTCGAGCGGTGCCCCGATAAACTTCTCCTGCCGCGCAACTTCCAGACTCTTGAGCACGTCCTGCCTCACTTGCATGAGACGATCCCAGTTTTCAGCGCGTTTCCTTTGTTCGCCTGTAATACCCGTGGTTAGTTCCGCGGGCTCTGGAAAAAGCGCGGTGTGCACGGTGCCGTCGAGGCCCATGTAGCGCCAGACCTCGTCCGTGGTGAAAGCGAGAATGGGGGCGCACAAACGCACCAGCGCATAGAGCAATCTGTGCAGCACGGTCTGTCCGCTGCGCCGGGTGTGGGATTTCGGCGCTGCCGTGTAGAGGCGATCCTTGAGGACGTCGACATAAATAGAACTCAGATCTACGGTCGCGAAGTCATACACAGCCCGGTAGACTTTGTGGAACGCGAACTCTGCGTACCAGGCGCGGCACCGCATCACCAGGTCCTCCGCGCGCAGCAGTATCCACTGGTCGATCTCGGGCAGCCGGTCAGCAGGTATGGCGTCATGCTGTGCGTCAAAGTCCCACAAATTGCCCAGCGGATAGCGGAACGTGTTGCGCAACTTGAAATAGGCCTCTCTCAGGCGCGCCAGGATGGTCTCCGACATGCGCACGTCTTCGTTGAACTCTACCGATGCGGCCCACAGGCGTAGCACTTCAGCGCCGCACTTTTTGATTACCTCTTCCGGCTCGATGGCGTTGCCCAAAGATTTGTGCATCGCCCGACCTTCGCCATCAAGCGCCCAGCCGTTGGTTGCGCACGCGCGATAGGGGGCGCTGCCCTTGAGTCCGACACCAACCAGCAACGAGCTATGGAACCAGCCGCGGTACTGGTCGCCGCCCTCTAGATAGAGGTCGGCGGGCCAGCCGAGACCGTTCCGGTCCGTCAACACGGCAAGGTGGCTCGATCCAGAATCGAACCACACGTCGAGGATGTCTGATTCCTTCGTGAATTCGGACGACCCGCACTTTGCGCACCGCGCACCTTCCCCCACTAGTTCAGCCACGGACTTTTCATACCAGACGTCGGCGGTGTTCCGTTCGAACAGATCCACAATACGGTCGAGGACCTTGCGATCCTTGAGTGGCTCGCGGCATTGCGCACAGTAGAACACGGTGATCGGCACGCCCCAGACACGTTGCCGGGAGATGCACCAGTCCGGGCGCGTGGCGATCATGTTCGACATGCGCTCATCGCCCCACTCGGGCATCCAACGCACGTTCTTGATCGCGGCGAGCGTCTTTTCGCGGAGCCCGTTGCGGTCCATACCGATGAACCACTGCTCGGTGGCGCGGAAGATGGTCGGGTTGTGGCAACGCCAACAGTGCGGGTAGCTGTGCTCGATCTTCTCGGTGGCCAGCAGCGCACCGCGCGAACGGAGAATCTCAATCACGATGGGATTGCCTTCCCAGACCGTTTTGCCGATTAGTTCCTCGGGAAGGCGCCCATCCGCGCCCCCGGCGTGATAGAAGCGCCCGGCTTCGTTCACCGGGCAGTAGATCGGAATACCGTATTGCAGGCCGATTTCGTAGTCTTCCTGGCCGTGGCCGGGTGCGGTGTGGACCGCGCCGGTGCCCTGTTCGAGTGTGACATGGTCAGCGAGAATCCCGCGAGAGTCACGATCGAGGAACGGATGCCGGAAGACCTGGCCGTCCAGCCATCTGCCTTCAAACTCGCCTAGTTTCACGTAGTCCTTCCATCCGCAGGCCTGCGCTGTTGCCTCGAGGCGGTCCTCAGCGACGATGTAAACGTCACCCGCTACGTCGACAGCCACGTAGTCGAAATCCGGATGGAAGGCAATGGCCATATTGGCCGGGATGGTCCAGGGCGTTGTGGTCCAAATCAGTGCGTAGACGTTGCGGCCCGCCAGAAACGGACTCCAGGGTTCGGATTTGAGCGCAAACCGCACCCAGATCGACGGGCTGGTGTGATTCTCATACTCGACTTCGGCTTCCGCGAGGGCCGTGCGGTCGCGCAGGCACCAGTGGACGGGCTTCAGCCCCTTGTAAACGTAACCGCGATCCAGAAACTCGACAAAAGCGCGTGCAATGGCTGCTTCATAGTGCGCGCTCATGGTGAGGTATGGATCTTCCCAGCGCCCGAACACGCCCAGGCGCATAAACTCCCGGCGCTGAATTTCCACGTACTTTTGCGCGTATTTGCGGCATTCGGCCCGAATCTCGGCAACCGACATCTTGGCCTTGCGCGAGCCGAGCTGGTTGTCGACTTTGAGTTCGATCGGCAGACCATGGCAGTCCCAGCCTGGCACGTACGGGGTGTCGAATCCGGCCATGCACTTCGACTTCAGCACGAAGTCCTTGAGAATCTTATTGAAAGCGGTTCCCAGATGGATATCGCCGTTGGCGTATGGCGGCCCGTCATGCAGAATGTAAGCCGGCCGGCCCTCCCGCGCGCGTCGAATCTGCCCGTAGATACCCTCCTGCTGCCACCGCTCAAGCATTTTGGGCTCGGTTTGCGGCAGATTGGCCTTCATCGGGAAGTCCGTCCGCATCAGGTTGAGAGTCTTCTTCAGGTCGACGCTTTGAGGGTCCATCAATTTGTGTGTCTGGGAGCTACCTTCATTGTGGCACAGGTTTTCCCGAAATCTGGGGATTGGCGCATGGGGCGGGTCCCAGAATCCAGGAGACTTGCGCCTCCCCGGAAGCACGTAACTATATGCCGCAAAAACGGTTAATGATCCCCAGAAAGACGCCAGGTGCCGCCGAGAAGATCGCGCATTGGATACACGTGATCCGCGGAGAGAGGGTGATGCTAGACACCGACCTGGCGGAGTTGTACCAAGTGCCGACGAAGGCGTTCAACCAAGCGGTGAAACGCAATCGGAGCCGCTTTCCACGAGATTTCATGTTCCAGTTAAGCGCGGCGGAAGTGAGAGGTTTGAGGTCACAGATTGTGACCTCAAACGGGGGCCGCGGCGGCCGACGATACCGGCCGTACGCGTTCACACAGGAGGGAGTTGCGATGCTGTCGTCCGTGCTGAATAGTGAGCGTGCGGTGCAGGTCAATATCGCGATCATGCGCGCATTCGTCAGTCTGCGCGAGGTGGCTGCGCACTATGCGAATCTGGCCCGGAAGCTAGGAGAACTGGAGAGCCGATGCGATTCGCACGATGCGAATATCAAGGTGGTTTTCGATACGTTGAGGAAGTTGATTCAGGGGCCGGCAACGCGCCGGAAGCCGATTGGGTTTGTTTGAGGTCACAAATTGTGACCTCAAAGATCTCTAGGGATGCCGGATGAAGAAACGCGGTTTGTCGGTGTGGGGATCGACAGCGACATCGAAGAAGCCGATCATCATCTCCTCCCGGCTTTGTGGGCCGAAGCTCACGGAGTCCTCGGGGTCGGGGTTGTTCGGATTGTTGCGCGAGTTGTTGAAGTAGGCAACACACTCGAGCTTCGTCCCGGCTTTGATGGCCAGTGGTTGAGCGAGCCGGTAGGAAAGCTGCCAGTAGAAATTGTAAGGGTTCACGCGTAATAGCGTGTGGCTGCGGCCATCCGGTCCGATGATGTTGTATTCGAAGCTCGCACCGCGCAGGTGCATGTGCGGAAAGAAGCTTACGAGCACGGTGTCATTGGGCATTGTGCCCCAGGCGGCGACCCGAAAATGCGGATGTTCGGGAGGGATTACGAAGCGGTCGTTGCCCATTTGCAGCGTCAGCACGCGCTGTTTCGGTACGGTGCGGTGAAAGACCAGACCCAGCCGCGATTGATCGCTGGTCGCATGCCCGTTGGGCGTATAGTGCATCTGAATCACAAGGTCCGAACCGGCTTTGATGAGCTTACCCATCGCCGGCCCCCAGTCGTCCGCGATGCTGCCCGGAGAATAGACCAACAGGATGTCGCTCTTAGTCATGCCGTTAAGAAGGCGCTCTCGTGGCGTATCCCCAGGCGGGACATAAGGAACCCCGGGCCGGGCGTCGCGCAGCCACGGAGACCCTGGCTCGCGAATGTAGACCACAGCGTGATGCACCACGGCGCGATTTCCAGGCCGCAGTTCGGCTTTTTGGACCCATCGGTCTTCGGTGAAGCCGGCCGGCATCACGACGTACTGGTAGTCCACTTCACCGGAAGCCGGCAAAGGGAATGGGCGCGGCATCTCCAGGATCACATCTGGTTGCGTAATGTTCCAGCCCTCGATCCACTTCCGGGCGGGCGGCGCATCACGGGGATCGCCTTCGGGAGCACCGGCTTCGGTCCACTTCACCAGCGTCTCGATGTCCCGCGGCGCCAGCGACCGGTCGTCCGCAAACGGACCAAAGCCGGGCTCGGCAAACCACGGGGGCATCTTCTTCAAAAGCACAGCCTCACGGATGGCCTTCGCCCAGGGGCGTGTCTGCCGGTACGTGAGGAAGGGCATCGGCGCAACCTCGCCGGGGCGGTGGCACTGCTGGCAGTGGGTTTGCAGAATGGGGAGAACGTCGCGAGAAAAGTCGGGCGCAGGACCGGAAGCGTAACACACACTCAGACACAGGAACATTCCGGGGTGGGGCGTGATGCGCACATTTTCATCCTATTCCACTCGGCTTTTCACCACCTCCAGGAACGCGCGCGCCGCATGGCTCAGGGCCCGGCGCGAAGGATAGACGAGGCGGATTTTACGCTCGACGTGCAGTTCCTTCACACGAACTTCATACAGTTTTTTCTGCTCGAAGTCCTTCTCGACGCACATCCGCGGCAGGAAGGCCACTCCCTGGTTGTCTTCGACCATGCGGCGGATGGTCTCGACTGTGGGCATCTCCACATCCATTCTGAGTGGCACCCTGTGGCGCTGGAACTCACGCAACACGACCTCACGATAAGGAGACACCACGTTGTGCGCGATAAAGTTCTCGCCACCCAGATCAACGATGGATACACTCTTGCGCTTGGCGAACGGATGCTGGGGTGACACTACGAATACCAGTGAATCGGTGTAAAGCGCGGTCGAGACCAGGCGCGCGTCGCCCGGATCGTAGCTGATGACGCCTAATTCGAGATTGCCATCGATCAGCTCGGCGGGGATCTTGCTGGAGAGGCTGCGGCGGACCTGCACCTTGATTTTCGGATAGAGCCGCCGATAGCGTTCGATGTGACCCAGCAAGTAGAGTGTGGTGGATTCGTTGGCACCGATGGCGAGCCGGCCGGCGGAATTGTCGCGCAGCTCTGCCAGCGAGTTTTCCATCTCATGACTCAGGTTTTCGAACCGGCGGGCGTACTCGAGCACGGTCTGGCCGGCGTCAGTCAGTACAAGGTCCTTGGCCGAGCGGTCGATCAGTTTTTCTCCCAATTCCAATTCCAGGCGCTGCAATGCCAGCGAGATAGCCGGTTGCGTTCGAAGCATCCTCTCCGCGGCGCGGGAGAAGCTTTTTTCCGTGGCGATGGTCAGGAAGACCTGAAGAGGATAAAGTTCCATGCCGATTCATCATAACAGAGACTTATTCACGCTATGAGGATTATAAATTTGCCAAATCGGGGTTCCACCCTGATAATTGGAAGTACCAGTCGGCGCCGCGTTCACCGTGGCACGGCTGGCGAGATTCCCAGCCGGACCTGCGGGCAACCACTCGCGGTCCGGCTGTTGGGAAAACAGGCGGCTACCCAAACCATGAGCGACCGCGTATACATCTTCGACACCACACTGCGCGATGGCGAACAATCGCCGGGCTGCAGCATGACGGTTGCCGAAAAGACCCGCATGGCCCACAAGCTGGTGGAGTTGGGCGTGGACATTCTGGAGGCGGGCTTTCCCATCGCGTCGGATGGTGATTTCGAGGCGGTGGATGCGATCAGCCGTGAATTCCATTGGGTCACGGTCGCGGCGCTGGCGCGATCCTGCACTTTGGATGTGGAACGCGCCGCGAGCTCGCTGCGGCACGCCCGGCGCCCGCGCATTCATACGTTCCTCGCCACGAGTGACCTTCATTTGAAATACAAGCTTAAGAAATCGCGGCAGCAGGTGCTGGAAGAGGCCGCAGCCGCGGTGGAGCTGGCACGCAGCCATGTGGATGACGTGGAGTTTTCGGCGGAGGACGGCGCGCGGACTGATCCGGATTTTCTAGAGGAAATTTCGAGGGCTGTGGTGGCGGCGGGAGCGCGCACGGTGAACATCCCTGATACCGTTGGTTACTCAGCGCCACGAGAATATGCGGCGATCATCGGCCGCGTGGTCCAAGCGCTGGGCGATTGTGCCATCGTCAGCGTGCACTGCCATGACGACCTGGGTCTGGCGGTGCCAAATTCACTAGCGGCTGTGGAAGCCGGCGCCAGGCAAATTGAGTGCACCGTGAACGGCATCGGCGAGCGCGCGGGGAATTGTTCGCTCGAAGAAGTCGTGATGGTGATGAAGACCCGAAACGATCTGTATCCGTACTCGACCGGCATCAACACCGAGCATCTCTACTCGGCCAGCGAGCTGCTCAGCTCCATCATCACGTTCGGCCCGCAGCCCAACAAGGCGATTGTCGGACGCAATGCGTTCGCACACGAAGCTGGCATCCATCAAGACGGCTACCTGAAAGAGAAAACCACCTACGAGGTGATTGACCCGAAGAGCGTGGGCGTTCCCGAAGGGAAGCTGGTGTTGGGGAAGCACAGCGGCCGGCACGCGCTGCACAAGCGTTGCGAAGACCTTGGGTTTTCGCTAGACAAGAAGGAGCTGGATTCGCTCTATCACCGCTTCACAACGCTCGCCGATCGCAAGAAAGGCGTGATGGATGAAGAGATCATCGAGTTGATCGGGGAGACTCAGGCACAGCGGGCGGTCGGCGACTAGCACTCAGTGACACCTTCGAAATGAATCTCAACATTCTAGTTCTGCCCGGAGACGGGATTGGTACCGAAGTCACGCGGGAAGCGGTGCGCGTGTTGCGCCACGTGGCGCGCAAGTGGAACCATACGCTGAAGCTCACGGAAGGCCTGCTGGGCGGCGTGGCCATTCACAAGACCGGCAACCCGTTGCCGGAAGACACCGTGCGCTTGGCTAGTGACGCCGATGCCACACTCATGGGCGCGGTGGGCTTGCCGGAGTTCGACAACGCGCCGCCCGAGAAACGTCCCGAAAAAGGCTTGCTTGGCATCCGCAAGGTTCTGGGAGTTTACGCCAACCTGCGGCCAGTGCGCGCGTATGCCGCGCTGCTTGATTCCTCACCGCTCAAAAATGACCGCGTCGCGGGCACCGATATGATTATCGTGCGCGAGCTGACCGGCGGTATTTACTATGGCACGCCGCGGGGCATCACGGAAGACGGAGCGGAGACACGCGCGGTAAATACCATGGTGTATACGCGCAGCGAGATCGAGCGCGTCAGCCGCATGGCGTTTCACCTGGCACGGGGGCGGCGCAAGAAGGTCACGTCTGTAGATAAATCCAACGTGCTGGAGAATTCGCAGCTCTGGCGGCGCGTGGTGACCGAGGTAGGGCGCGAGTTTCCCGAGGTCGCGCTCGATCACATCCTGGTGGATAACTGCGCCATGCAACTCGTGCTCAACCCGACGCGATTCGACATCGTGCTGACGGAGAACATGTTCGGCGATATCCTGAGTGATGAGGGAGCGGTGCTGGCGGGTTCGATCGGCATGCTGCCTTCGGCTTCGATTGGCAACCGCAAGCCCTCGGGCGCGTGGGTGGGGTTGTACGAGCCGGTGCACGGATCAGCACCGGATATCGCCGGCCAGAACAAAGCCAATCCGTTGGGCGCGATCGGCTCGGTGGCTGCAATGCTGGAATACAGCTTCGGATTGAAAGACGAGGCAGCCGCCGTAAATCGCGCGATGGAAGCCGTGCTGGAATCAGGAACAGTAACCGCAGATCTCAAGCCCGCCGGCAAGCCGGCGACCACGGAGCAAGTGGGCGAAGCGGTCTGCAGGGCCATTGGATGAATCATGAGTAAGCCGAAAACGATCGTTGAAAAAATCTGGGAATCCCACGTCGTGCATGAGCAGGCGGGAGCGCCGGCGTTGCTGTATATCGACCTGCACCTGGTACACGAAGTGACTTCGCCGCAGGCGTTTCAGGGGCTGCGCGAACGCGGTCTCAAAGTGCGGCGGCCGGATCTGACTGTGGCGACGGCGGACCACAGCATTCCAACGTCCGATCGATCGCTGCCTATCGTCGACACAATTGCCGCGAATCAACTCGCCCAGCTCGAGACAAACTGCCGCGACTTCGGCATCCCGTGCTTTGGTATTCACAGCGAGAAGCAGGGCATTGTCCACGTGATCGGTCCGGAACTGGGGCTGACACAACCGGGCATGACGGTGGTCTGCGGCGATAGCCACACCGCAACACACGGAGCATTTGGCGCGCTCGCTTTCGGCATCGGCACAAGTGAAGTAGAGCACGTGCTGGCCACGCAATGCCTGTTGCAGCGCCGCTCGAAAGCGTTTCAGGTGCGCGTGGAGGGTGCGCTAAAGAACGGCGTGACGGCCAAGGACATCATCCTGGGATTGATTGCCAAGATCGGTGTAGGCGGCGGGACGGGTTGTGTGCTGGAGTACTCCGGCGCGGCGATTCGCGCGCTCTCGATGGAGCAGCGCATGACCGTTTGCAATATGTCGATCGAAGGCGGAGCGCGCGCCGGCCTGATCGCACCCGATGAAACCACCTTCCAATACATCTGCGGCCGGCCACACGCACCAAAGGGCGCAGCATGGGATGCCGCGCTGGCACGTTGGCGGAGCTTGCCAAGCGATGAGGGAGCGGTTTACGACAAGGAGATCATCATCGACGCCGACCGGCTCGAGCCCATGATCACTTACGGCACAAATCCCGGGATGGGCATTCCCATTACTGCACCGGTGCCGAATCCTGCGGACATCACAGATCCGCTCGAACGTGATTCGGTGGCTAAGGCGTTACGCTACATGGGACTCGAAGGCGGCAAGCCGCTGCTCGGACATCCCGTCAACGTCGTGTTTATCGGGAGCTGCACCAATTCGCGCATTTCCGACCTGCGCACGGCCGCATCGCTGTTGAAGGGCCGCACAGTGAATACCAAGGTTCGCGTGATGGTGGTGCCGGGTTCCCAGGAAGTGAAACGCCAGGCCGAAGCGGAGGGCTTGCCTGATGTCTTCCGAGCAGCCGGCTGCGAGTGGCGCGAGCCTGGCTGTTCCATGTGCATCGCGATGAACGGAGATCAGCTTCAGCCGGGCGAGTACAGCGTTTCGACCTCGAATCGCAATTTCGAGGGGCGGCAAGGCAAGGGTGGGCGGACTTTCCTGGCCAGCCCGCTTACCGCCGCGGCAACAGCGGTCACCGGGGTGGTTACCGACGTGAGGAGCCTGCTATGAAACCGTTCACGAATTTCGAGAGCCGCGTTGTTCCACTGCCGGTCAATAATGTGGATACAGACCAGATTATTCCGGCGCGCTTCCTGAAGACGACCTCCAAGCAAGGCCTGGACCAGCAGCTTTTCTGCGACTGGCGCTACGATGAGCAGGGCCGGCCGAAACCGGATTTCATCCTGAACCAACCGCGCGCGCAAGGTGCTGAAATTCTGTTGGCCGGTGACAATTTCGGCTGCGGCAGTTCTCGCGAACACGCGCCGTGGGCACTCACCCAATTCGGGTTTCGTGCGGTCATCAGCACTTCTTTCGCGGATATCTTCCGGAATAACTCATTGAAGAATTCGCTGCTGCCGATTGTGGTTCCGGCCGAGGTGAGTCAGGCGCTGTTCGCCGCTCTTGAGAAAGATGCCGGCCTGCGCGTCAAAGTGGATCTGGCGGCGCAGACACTCACGCTGCCAGACGGACGGGCCGTAGAGTTCCCGGTGGACCCGTTCTCGAAACAGTGTCTGCTGGACGGCGTTGACGAGCTGGGCTACATTCTGAAACAGGCACCGTCCATCGCGGTGTATGAAGCGCGGCGGGAAGCGTCGATCAACACGCTCGCGTAGGACCTCTCAGTAGGTCATTTTTCCCAGCACAACGGGATGCCTCGCCCCGGTCGCGGACGGCAAGTTCGACGGGCGATGATGATACGTCTCATACGCCAGCACGGCGAAGGCGACGGCTTCTTTGGCATCCGCGTTGATTCCGAAATCGTCGGGCCGTGAGATACGAATACCCGGCAGAAACGCCTGCAAGTAGGCCATCAGCGTCCGGTTCCACATGCCTCCGCCCGATGCGATGAGATCGTCAACGCGCATGATTGGCTTTACGAAGCGCTCGATACCCGCCGCGATGGTCGCAGCAGTCAGCGCAGTCGCAGTTGCGATCAAGTCGCCTACCGGCAGACCCGTCTGTTTCAACTCCGCGACGAATTCCGCGCCGTACTGCTCGCGTCCGGCCGTCTTGGGAGGCCGCTGCCGATAGAATGGGCGAGCTAGGAAGCGATCTAGAAGGGCACGGTCTATCCGGCTCCTGGCGGCGATGCGGCCATCGCGGTCAAAGTGCTGCCGGCCGTGCGTGAACTCGGCCACCAAGGCGTCGATCACCATGTTGCCGGGTCCGGTGTCGAAGGCGATCACCTGGTTCGGCTGAGCTTTGGGAGGAATGGCCGTGATATTCGCAATGCCACCGATGTTCAGCGCCACGCGACCCCGTTTAGGGTGACGGAACAAAAGGTAATCAACATACGGTACCAGCGGCGCACCCTTGCCGCCGGCGGCGATATCGCGCGGGCGAAAGTCGGACACAACGGGCACGCCAATGTGCTCGGCGATCACGGCGCCCTCACCGATCTGTAGCGTCGCGGCTACGGGACGCCCGAGGAACGGCGCCGGCTCGCCCTGGTGGTAGATCGTCTGGCCGTGACATCCGACAAGCTCAATCGACCGAAGCGGGATGCGATGGCGCTGGCACGTTTCCTGAACCGCACCGGCGTAGAGTTCTCCCAACAGGACATGCAAGCGCGCGATCTCAGCGGTGCTTGTAGTCGTATTTGAGACGCCCAGAATCGCCTTCCGGACACGATGCGGATACGGCGTGGCATGAAAAGCTATCGGCCGGATACGGCGGCCTGCGATGTCGACGATGGCCACGTCGATGCCGTCGAGCGATGTACCGCTCATGATGCCAGCTACTCGCACGAGCGTTTCAACTCCTGCTGCAGTTCGTGCAGCAACTGCAAGGCTTCGATGGGACGCAGTTCATCGATCGCCAGATTGCGGATGCGCTCGGCGATTCCGTGCCCTACGGGCTCGAACAGGCGGATCTGCACCGGCTGCTGTGGCCGCGGAGCAAGCTCCTCTGTGACTTCATGTTCGCTCCGCTCGTGAAGCCGTAGGACTGCGCGGGCGCGCTCGATCACCGCCATCGGCAATCCGGCCAACCGCGCCACTTCGATTCCGTAGCTCCGGTCGGCCTTCCCAGGCTCGACCTTGCGCAAAAAGATGATGCGGTCGCCGGCCTCTTTCACCGACACGCGCAGATTCCGCACGCCGTCCAGTTGCTCCGCCAGTTCCGTCAGCTCGTGATAGTGCGTGGCGAACAGGGTCTTGGCGCGCGTACGCTGGTGGATGAACTCGATCACCGCCCATGCGAGAGCTAAGCCGTCGTAAGTCGCCGTGCCGCGGCCGATCTCGTCCAGCACGATGAAGCTGCGTGATGTCGCGGTATTCAGGATAGCCGCGGTCTCGGTCATCTCAACCATGAAGGTCGAGCGCCCGCGGGCCAGATTGTCGGACGCCCCGATGCGCGTGAAGATGCGGTCGATCAGCGGAAGGCTGGCGGATTCGGCGGGAACAAACGATCCCATCTGCGCCAGGATTGCGATGAGAGCCGCTTGCCGGAGATACGTGGACTTGCCGCCCATATTCGGGCCGGTAATGATAGCGATCAGGTCAGTATCGGAGTTGAGATACAGATCGTTGGGAATGAAGCGTCCTGTCTCGCCGCCGGTCTCATCCGCCAGTTTTTCGATCACGGCGTGCCGCCCGGCGATGATTCGCATAGATTCGTCGCCGGAAAATGCGGGACGAGCGTAACGGTTTGTGGCAGCCACCTCGGCCAACGCAGCGGTTACATCCAACTCTGCAATAGCGGCAGCGGTCGCGCGGATGCGCTGCGCGTGATCAGCTGCGAATTGACGTACCTCGCCGAACAGTTCCTTCTCCAGCACCAGGATTTTTTCTTCGGCGTCGAGAACCTTGCGCTCATAGTCTTTGAGCTCTGGCGTGGTGAACCGCTCGGCATTTACGAGCGTCTGTTTGCGTTCGTAGTCCGCCGGCGCGAGTGACAAATTGGCCTTTGAGATTTCGATGTAGTAGCCGAAAACGTTGTTGAACCGGACCTTCAGAGACTGAATACCCGTGCGGCTGCGCTCCCGCGATTCAATCTGAGCGATATATTGGCGCCCGTTCTGGCGCAGATCGCGCAATTCGTCGAGCTCGGTGTTATAGCCCGCGCGAATCGTGCCACCATCGGCGATGTTGACTGGCGGTGCATCCGCGATCGCGTTCAGTATCCGGTCCCGAACCTCGGGCAACTCGTCGAGTTGCTCTTGGAGATCAACCAACTTTGCTGCGCCCCGCCCCTGGATCGTCTTCTTGATCTTCGGAATTTTTTCCAGCGACCTGCCCAACGCCAGAAGTTCGCGTGGTCCTGCCGAACCAATGGTGACCTTGGCGAGCAACCGCTCAATATCCAGCACCGCGCCCAACTCTTCCCGCACTTGCGTGCGAACGATCGTATCGCCCAGTAGGCCGCCGACGGCATCCAGCCGCGCTTCGATCTCGTCACGATCGAGTGATGGCGCAAGCAGCCGCCGCCGCAGCAGCCGGCCGCCCATGCCGGTCTTGGACTGGTCAATGACCGAGAGCAGCGTCGCACCTTCCCCGGCGAAAATCGGCTCGACAAGTTCCAGATTTCGCACACTGACCGCATCGAGTACCATGCCTTCGGCTCGGTCGTAGTACGAAGGCCGGTCCAGATGATCAAGCGCCGACCGCTGCGTTTCCTGCAAGTAGTGCAGAATGGCTCCCGCCGCACAAATCGCCGCGCGCCGGTCCGCGAGACCACATCCATCGAGCGAAAGCAGCCGGAAATGGTCGCGCAGCGTGCGGTCCGCGTAGTCGTAGCTGAACGTCCAGCTCTCGGCTTCGGTGCGCAAGAATCGCCGGCCTTTGTCCTCCGGCATGAGAAGCGGAGCCTCCGCCGGCACCAGCACCTCGCGCGCACCGAGCTGCTCAATGGCGGTGGCGGCTTCGAAGGCATCCAGTTCAGTCACTCGAAATTCACCGGTCGAAACATCCACATGCGCCAGACCAGCGCGATCGCCGTTCAGCGCGACCGCGGCTAAATAATTGTTTTCGTGCGAGCGCAGCAGGTGGGCATCGGTCGCCGTGCCAGGCGTCACGATGCGCGTGATCTCGCGCTTCACCAGCTTCTTGGCAAGGCGCGGATCTTCCATCTGGTCGCAGATGGCCACGCGGAAACCCTTTTGAATAAGCCGCGCGATGTAACCTTCGGCGGAGTGGTACGGCACACCGCACATAGGGATGGCCGCGCCTTTCTCTTTGTTACGCGAGGTAAGCGTGATTTCCAGCTCGCGCGCGGCCACTACGGCGTCGTCGTAGAACAGCTCGTAGAAATCCCCCAGCCGGAATAACAGCAGAGCATTCGGCACCTGCTGCTTGACGGAGTTGTACTGCCGCATCAGCGGCGTCGTGGCATCGGAGGCCATCTAAACGTTCGCGGCGCGACTAGGCATAAATACCGCGCAGCTTGATGGCGAATGCCACGCGATCAAGCGCCAGCATGTACGCCGCGGTGCGGTTGTTCACGCCGTGCTTTTCGGCGTAGCTCACAACCGCGTCGAAGCTCGCCACCATGATTTCTTCGAGGCGCGTGTTGATCAGATCCTCGTTCCAGAAGAAGCCCTGGCGATCCTGCACCCACTCAAAATAAGAAACGGTGACACCGCCGGCGTTGGCCAGAATGTCCGGGATCACAAAGATTTTCTTGTCGCGGAGGATCGCGTCGGCCAGGGGCGTGGTCGGCCCATTGGCACCTTCACAAAGAATCCGGCAGCCCAGACGTCCCGCCGTCTCCGAGGTGATGACGTTTTCGGTCGCAGCGGGCAGCAGGACTTCGCACGGAAGGAATAGCGCTTCGTGCCGGTCCATATTCTCGCCGCCCGGGAAGTCGCGAACGGATCCCGTCTCTGTCCGATGATTCATCAGTTCGGCGATATCCAGCCCGTTGGCGTTGTAGATCGCGCAGTCGTATTCGATAATGCAGACGATCTTGAAACCGACTCGCGCCATCAGTTGCGCCGCCATGCCGCCTACATTGCCGAACCCCTGAATGACCACGCGCGTGTTTTCCGGCGTGAGCCCGAGCTTCTTGAGCGCCTTCAGCGTAACGATCATGCAGCCGCGTCCGGTGGCTTCGGTGCGCCCTTTGGAGCCGCCCAGATCGATCGGCTTGCCCGTCACTACCGCGGTCGTCGTGTGCCGCACGTGCATGGAGTACGTGTCCATGATCCACGCCATGACACGATCGTTCGTGTTCACGTCCGGCGCGGGCACGTCGCGCTCCGGCCCCAGAAACTCGATGATCTCCGCTGTGTATCGTCGCGTGACGCGTTCGAGTTCGCCGTCCGATAGCAGGTGCGGATCGCAAATCACGCCACCCTTCGCGCCGCCGAACGGGATGTTTACCACCGCGCACTTCCAGGTCATCCACGACGCCAGCGCGCGCACTTCATCCAAGGTCACATCGGGACCGAACCGGATTCCGCCCTTTCCAGGACCGCGCGCAAGGGAGTGCTGCACGCGATAGCCGGTGAATACCTCGATCCTCCCATCGTCGAGCTGCACAGGAATATTCACAGTAATTTCCTTGGTCGGGCTGCGCAGCACCTTGCACATGCCATCGTCGAGATTGAGCCGGTTCGCGGCCTCGTCGAAGCGCGCTTCGGCCGCAAGCCACGGATTAGTCTCTTGCTCGGCGGATAGCACTGGCGCCATCGGAAAAACCCCCAGATTTTATTATGACATCGGGACGCGCGGCGTCTAACCGCCGGTGATCAGTTCCACGGCCCGCTGGATCTGCGGATCGCGTTGCGCTTCGACCTCGTCACCCTTCTCCACGCCGAGCGACTGGTTGAATATTTCGGTCTTCAAGCGGTTGCGAATGAAGTCCAACTCGCTCGACCACTCGGCGAGACCCGGCTCGATACGGCGTTCGGCCAAATAGATCCGGAAATCATCCAGGAGTGTAGGCGCAACCTCAAAATCTTCGGTCACTTTGTTCTTCTGCGTGTATTCCGTGGCAAACGACGTGAACGATCCGCTACTCTCCAGCACGATCCGTAATCGCGAAGTCTCGGGGGGATACACCACCTCATCCGGCATGATGCCGCCGCCGCCGCGCACCGCGCGCCCCTTGTCTGTGCGGAATTCCGACTTCTCATTGGGATGCGCCGCCGTCGCCCCCAGCGCAAACTGCGTGGCGTCAAACGGCTTCTGGATCGAGCGGCCGCTGGGTGTGTAGTAGAGAGCCGTCGTAAGCGCCACGCCGGTGGAATCGGCGAGCGAAAACACGCTCTGTACCAGCCCCTTGCCGAAGCTCGGTTCGCCCACAATCACCGCTCGGTCGTGATCCTGCAACGCGCCAACTACGATCTCCGAAGCGCTGGCGCTCTTCCCGTTGATCAGCGCCGCCAGGGCAAACGTGTACGGATGGGCGTCCGCGGGAACCTTCTCTTCCTTCTGCGGCACGGCGCGACCGCGAACAGTGAGGATAGACTGTCCGGGCTTCAAAAATAACGCCGCCGTTTCGAGCGCTGAATTCAGCAAGCCGCCGGGATTGTTGCGCAGATCGAGCACTAGGCCCTTCAGTTTGTTGCCCCCCAGCTTCTCAATCGCTTCCTTAATCTGCGTGCCCGTCTGCTCGTCAAAGCTGGCCACGCGCACGTATCCGATGCCCGCCCTCAGGAAGAACACCCGCTCGACGCTTGGTTGCTGCATTTCTTCCGGCGTGAGCGTGAAGTCCATCATCCGTACGTTACCCGGCCGCCGGATCACCAGACGCGCGGGCTGCTGGCGGGATTGCTGAAGCAGCCCGATCAACTGTTCCGTGTCAAGTCGATCGAGCCGGTAATTGTTGATCGCCAGAATCTCGTCCCCCGGGCTCATACCCGACTTCGCCGAGGGCGTACCCGGCAGCGTTTGCAGCACGATCACACGCCCTGGCAACACCGACACCACGCTGCCGAATCCCTTGCGCGTCGACGTTTCGAGTTGTTTGAGCTGCTCAAACTGCTGCGGATCGAAGAATACCGAGTGTGGGTCGAGCCGCCGCAGCATACCAGGAATGGCGCCTTGATAGAAAGCCTGCTCGGGGGAAACCGGATCCGCAGCGTTCTGTTCCACGAGCGCGTAGGCGCTGGTCACACGTTTGACCTGTGTTTCCAGATCGTCCGCTGCGATCGCCAACGAACCCAATAAGAAAAGCGCGGGAAAGGAACGCAACATCAATCCGGCCAGATGGAGGATACGGTTAGACACTCTTCGCAGGTTACCGTTCGGGTGCTTGCTGCCATGCGGTTGTCTTTATTCTAGCGCGTGAACCTGGTGGCCTTTTTCGCGGCGTGGCGCTCGAGCGCTAGTTCGATCAGCCGGTCAATCAGCTTCGGGTAAGCGAGGCCCGTTTGCTCCCACATTTTCGGATACATGCTGATGGAGGTAAAACCGGGAATAGTGTTGATCTCGTTGATGTAGAGTTGCCCGGTCGCCGCTTCCAGCAGGAAGTCCACTCGCGCCATGCCTTCGCATTCCACGGCACGGTAACACTCCACTGCCAGCCGGCGCAGTTCCGCAGTCTGATTCGGCGCCAGCTTGGCCGGCAACTCAAATTTTGCCTGGTCGAGCAGGTACTTGTCTTCGTAATCGTAGAACTCGCGAGAAGGCATCACTTCGCATGGCAACGATGCTTCCGGTTGCTGATTGCCGAGCACCGAGCACTCGAACTCCCGCCCGATGATGCCACGCTCCACGATTACCTTACGGTCATATTCGGCCGCCAGCGCGACCGCCTTCTCGAGTTCCGTTCGATCCTTGGCTTTTGAAATCCCCACCGACGAACCAAGATTCGCCGGCTTCACGAACAACGGAAACGGCAGCCGTGATGCAACTTCGGCTGTGTCCGTCGCGCCACGCATCAGTGTCACGTATTCCACAACCGGCAGCCCGCGCTCATGACAAACGCGCTTCATCATTTCCTTGTCCATCGAAAGTGACGATGCCAGAACACCCGCGCCGACATACGGCAGGTCCGCGAGCTCCAGCAGGCCCTGCACCGTCCCGTCTTCGCCAAACGTCCCGTGCAGCACGGGAAACACGACGTCAATATCGGGATGCGCACCCGGCTCCGGCTGAATCGGTCGCGGCCGCCACTTCCCTTCCTTACTGATGAAGTACTCGGAAATCTCGTACTTCGAGCGCTCCATCGCCTTCATGATGGATTCAGCCGAGCGCAGCGAGATTTCATGTTCGCCGCTGCGCCCCCCATAGATTACTGCCACCCGCGTCTTCACAGGATCTTTTTCCCCAGCGCCGACATCACAAGCTCCACCGCCAAGTCAGCCGTGCGGTTCACCTCGTCAATCACCGGATTTACCTCGACCACATCCATCGAAACCATCTGCCCCGAGTCACAGATCATTTCCATTGCCAAATGCGCTTCGCGGTAAGTCGCGCCACCTCGAACCGGCGTTCCCACACCCGGCGCGTATTGCGGGTCAACATAATCCATGTCGAGCGATGCGTGAAAACCAGCCGTACCGGTCGTCACGATGCCCAGCGCTTCCTCCATCACCGCGCGCAACCCTCGCTCATCGATATCGCGCATGGTAAATGCTCGCACCCCGCTCCCGCGCACGTGCGGCCGCTCCAGAATGTCCACATCACGCAGTCCCACCAACGCCACATTGCGCGGATGCACTTTGGGCGAGAAGCCGAGCAGCTTCGTCAATTCTTCCGGGCCCAGCCCGATGCAGCACGCGAGCGGCATTCCATGCACGTTGCCCGAGGGCGACGTCTGCGGGGTATTCATGTCCGCGTGCGCATCGATCCACAATAATCCCATGCGCTTTTTCTGTTTCCGGAAATGCCGCGCCATGCCGGCCACTGAGCCGACGGCGATCGAGTGGTCCCCGCCCATCACCAGCGTCGCCTTGTCTTCTTCCGACGCCTGCTCCACCATCACGGCCAGCCGCTGGCACGTAGCAGCGATCTGCGGCAAGTATTTTGCGTGGCGTGGCCCCTCCGGCAGGCTCTCCGGCTGTTCCACCGGCACGTTCCCCAGGTCTTCCACGTCGTAACCGAGCGCCGCGATGCGTTTGTTGATGTTAGCCACACGCATGGCGGATGGACCCATGTCCACGCCACGGCGCCCAGCGCCCAAGTCGAGCGGCGCCCCGATGATCGCAATCTGTGATCGATTCATTTGAAAACTACGGCCGCAAACGGTAAAGCATGCGAGGAAACGCGATCGTCTCGCGAATGTGCTCTAGCCCGCACAGCCACGCCACGCAACGCTCGATGCCCATGCCGAACCCGCCGTGCGGCACACTCCCAAACTTCCGCAGGTCCAGATACCAGTTGAATGCTTCCTTCGGCAGTTGATGCTCTTCGATGCGGCCGAGCAACAGATCGTAATCGTGAATGCGCTGGCCGCCGCCGATGACTTCCCCGTATCCCTCCGGCGCCAGAACGTCCACACACAGTGCCACCTCCGGCCGCTCGGGATTCGGCTGCATGTAGAACGCCTTGATCGCCGATGGATAGCCATCCACCATCACCGGCCGGTCGTATTCCTGGCTCAGCAGCGTCTCGTCACCGCCGCCGAAATCACCGCCCCACTGAATTTCGCTTCCCTTCGTTTGCAGGAACTTTACCGCGTCGTCGTAACTCAGGCGCGGGAACGGTGCTTGAATGGCTTCGAGTTTCGTCACGTCGCGCTCCAGCGCCTTCAGTTCGGAACGCCTGTTTTCGAGGACGCGTCCCACCACGAACACGATCATCGCTTCAGCGACCTGCTTGATGTCTTCGAGCGTCGCGTATGCCATCTCCGGCTCCACCATCCAGAATTCTGTCAGATGCCGCCGCGTCTTCGATTTCTCCGCGCGAAACGTGGGCCCGAAGCAGTAAGTCTTCCCAAACGCCATCGCCGTGGCTTCGTTATAAAGCTGTCCCGATTGCGTCAGGTATGCCTTCTCGTCTTCGAAGTAATTCACTTCGAACAGTGTCGTGGTCCCTTCGCACGCCGCCGGCGTAAAGATCGGCGTATCCACCAGCGTGAACCCGTTGGAGTCGAAGTAATCACGCACCGCGCGGATCACCTCGTGCCGTACGCGCAGAATCGCGTGCTGGCGCTGGCTGCGCAGCCACAGATGCCGGTGGTCCATCAGGAAATCGATGCCGTGATCCTTGGGCGTAATCGGGTAGGGATCCGTTTCCGGAACGCGCTGCAACACTTCGACGGCTTCGACGTCCATCTCGTATCCGCCCGCCGCGCGCTCGTCCGCCCGAATCTTGCCCGTGAAAATGACGGAGGATTCCTGGGTCAGATCCTTGATCGTCTCGAACACCGCATCCCCGAGCACACTCTTCACCGCTACGCACTGCATGATCCCCGTGCCGTCGCGCAACAACGGAAACGCGATCTTGCCCGACTTGCGCAGATTGTAGAGCCACCCCGGAATCGAAACCGTCTCGCCTACATGCTTCGCTGCGCCGGCGATAGTGATCCGTTCACTGCTCACGAATATTCTCCAGCTTGTCGAAAACCTCGTTCACCCGATCGAGCGAATGCTCCATGCCCTCCACTTCCTTCAGCTCCAGCAGCAGCGGATATTGGTCCGGCCGCGACCGGAGCAGGCTCATGGTCCGCGCCCAATCGACAGTGCCGCCTTCGGCCGCGAACGGAAAAAGATGCTTGTCCGCCTTGCCGTCGTTGTCGTGCACATGCGTCGAGCGGATGCGCTCCTTCAGGATGTCGAACGCGGCTTCGACGCCTTCGCCAATGTTCGCGTGGCCCACATCGAACACAAAGCCTAAGTCCAGATGCGTCACGTCGAGGAAGTACCGCAGCCGTTCCGCGCTCGAAAGGTCGTTCGGAATGTTCTCCAACAGGATCTCCACACCCCGTTGCCGCGCGAAGATGCTCAGTTCCTCAAGCGCCGCAAACGCCGCATCCACTTTGTGCTCGCTGAATTCTTCGCCTGAAACGCCGATATGCTGAACCAGGTAGCGGAAGGGCACGGCCTCCGCAATCTCCAGCGCGCGCTTGATCTCATCCACCATCTTCAGGCGCTGCGATTTCACCGGCTCCGTAATCGTGATGATGGAATGCGGACCCGACCGGCCCCAGAACTCGTCGTTGTACATCGGCGAATGCAGCGCGTGCAACTTCAAGTCCGAGTCCTCGAACCAGTGAGCCAGTTCCGCGATCTGCGCCCGGTTGCGATAATCCAGGTGCTGTCGCGCGCAGAAAATCTCCACCGCCGGGATTCCGGCCTGCATCACGCGATTCAGCCACGCCACCGTCAACCGGTGGTTTACAAACAAATGCGTCGATAATACGCGGTTCATTCTTCAGTATCCTTTGGCCGTGCCCTCGGTGCGAGGATCGGCGTCGCCTTCCAGCCATCCATCCTGGATGCGAATGGCCGCCACCTCGCCCTGTCCATCCTCAAACTCCACCACATGCCCGCGCGCTTTCAGCAACGCCACCGTGTCGGGCGAGAAACCACGCTCGAGGCGCAGCACATCCGGCATCCACTGATGGTGCAGACGAGGCGCATCCACCGCGTCCGCCACGTTCATCTGGAAGTCGATCACGTTGAGGATCACTTCGAGCACCGTGTTGATAATCGTCGGCCCGCCCGGCGAACCCACCACCAGGTACAGCTTCCCATCCCGCAGCACCATCGTCGGCGTCATCGAAGAAAGCGGCGTTTTGCGCGGCTGGATGGCGTTCGCCTCGCCCTGGATCAGTCCAAACAGATTCGGCTCGCCGGGTTTGGCCGCAAAATCATCCATCTCATCGTTTAACAGAAAACCGAGCTTGGTTGCAGTCACGGCGCTGCCATAGCTGTTGTTCAGCGTGTAGGTCACCGCCACCGCATTGCCTTCCGCATCCACAATCGAGTAGTGCGTAGTTTGGCTGCTTTCGTAAGCTTCAACCTTCCCCGGATGCAAGGTCGCGCTGGGCGTGGCATGTTCCCGATCAATGGATTGCCGCAACCCGGCGATGTAGCGTGGGTTCAGCAGTCCCGACACCGGCACGCGGTAGAAACCCGGATCGCCCATGTACTCGCTCCGGTCCGCGAAGTAACGGCGCATCGTCTCCGCCAGGAAGTGCAGCTCAGCGGCCGAGCCGAAGCCTGCTTTCTCATAACCGGAGCCTTCGAGCACACCCAGCATCTGCAAAATTCCCACGCCACCCGAGCTCGGCGGCGGCGCTGTGAGAATGTCATACCCGCGATACGCCCCTGTGAGCGGAGTCCGCTCGATTGCCCGGTAGTTCGTCAGATCTTCGAGCGTGATTAGCCCGCCATGCGCCTTCAAGTCAGCAGCCAGCAGCTCAGCAGTTTCGCCTTCGTAAAAATCCCTCGCGCCCCGATCTCGAATGCGCTCGAGCGTGCGAGCCAGCTCGGGTTGTATCAACCGCTCCCCGGCTTCGTAGAATTTCCCGTCTTTCAAAAAAATCCGCTTCGATTCCGGAAACCGCCCCAGCCGCTCACTCACATGCTCGGAGCGCAGCCCCCGCGCCAGACCGTAGGAAACTGGAAAGCCATCGGCCGCGAGGTGCACCGCCGGATCCACCAGCTCCGCCCACCGCTTGCGCCCGTACTTCTGGTGCGCCAATTCCAGGCCGCGCACCGTCCCCGGAACTCCCGACGCCCGATAACCGGTTACGCTCTCCGCCGTAGTTTTACCGTCCGGCCCAAGGTACATGTCGCGCGACGCTCGCTCCGGCGCGCGTTCTCGAAAATCGATAAACGTCGTCCGCCCGTCCGCGAAACGCGCCAACAGGAACCCGCCCCCGCCGATATTCCCCGCCGCCGGATGCGTCACCGCGAGCGCGAAGCCCACCGCCACCGCCGCATCAATCGCGTTGCCGCCCGATTCCAGCACGGCGAGCCCGATATCGGTAGCATGCGCCTCCCGCGCCGCCACCATGCCGTGTCGCGCCCGCACCGGCTGCCGCGCACACAACGCCGCGCCCGCCGTCGCCACCAGCGCGGCCAGCAGCGCAATTCTTCGCATAAGATCTGATTCTACCAGCAGGCCTTAGCCGGTAGCCCGCTCAATCTGCTCGCGTGTTCACTCGAAGATGCGCCGGATCGCAAAGGATTTCCGCGGGTTCGCTGTAACGGCTGTTCGCCGTCCGCAGCCGCACCTCATGCCGGCCTGGAGCCAGATCACTCGGTACACTCGAGTTGGTCTGCCACTCGCCGTTTCCCAGATCCGCCAGCACCAGAATCGTTTGCCTTCTCCCGTCCAGTTCGAGAACGACGTCGCTGACCGTGAGGCCCGTCTCCGCGCTCAGAAACCGGCAAGAAAGCTGTTCCGCCTTGTACCCGCGGAACGTGTTGGTCTTGTCGAGAGTGTTCTCCACCGCGACCCATGTCGGCGCCGCACCGTCACCCACGGCCTCATGCTGCGTCGTATAGCCCATCGCCCCACTCACCACGACCTCAATCGGCAACGGCTGGCTGAACGCGCTGTTCACCGTGCGAATCCGAACTTCATGCGATCCCAGATCCAGCCTAGGCGGAACCTTCGCATTCGCCTGCCACTCCCCAGGACCGATGCTCGTCACAGCGAGCGTCGGGACGCCGCACCCATCCACCTCAACGCGAACTTGATCCCGCTCCAACTGTTCTTCGCTCCGAAAGTAGAGACACATGTACTCGTCCTTCGCTGGATGGAAACGCGGTTCGAGCGTTCGATTATTGACCACCGAACAAAGCCACGGCGCGGGTGCCGTCGTTGCCGCGGCGGGCTCCCACTTCCGATGGCACGTCAGACCCGCGCGGTTGTTCTCCGTGTACTCCAGTTGCACCCGCGCAAACCCAGCCGAGCGGCACAACGCCGCGAGGCATTTCGCCGTCGGTCCGCACCAGTTGTCAATCTGGCCGCCCAATTCATCCGTTTCGTAAAACTCCAGTGAGCATGTGTCGCCGTCCGTTACAAAGGACTCGATAAACGCCGTCTCACGCGTAAGCGCGCAGATCTTCTCCAACCCCAGCAACGGATGGCGAAGATGGTAAAGCACTCCGAAGAACAGCACATAGTCGAATCGCCCGAGAATCGGGGGGCTCAGTTCATCCACATCGAGGATTCGATATTCTACGTGCGATCCGAGCAGCTCGCGTGCCGTCTGGAATTCCCGGAATTCCACGCAGTCAACCGCCACCACTTCAGCGCCTCTGCGCTCCATCTCGAAACTGTTCCAGCCCGTGGCCGCGCCCACGTCCAACACCCGTTTGCCGCGCAGGTCCTGCGGAATGGGATACCGGCCAATGCGGGCCCGCAGAGCTTCCAAACCCACCACACCCGGCACCACCCGTCCGTCCGGCAGTTCAATGCTGTGGTACCAGGCATCCTTCGAAAGAGTGGCCACCTCTTCTTGAATTCGCTGCCGAAATTCCGCATCCCTGGCCAGATCGGTCATAGCAACGATTCTTATTCGGCAGCCGCGCGCCGCCGCTTCCATTCAAACAGCACCACCCCCGCCGCCACCGAGACATTCAGCGAGGAGATTTTCCCAACCAGGGGAATTCGCACCAGGACGTCACAGTGCTCGCGCACCATCTGGTGCAATCCTTTTCCCTCCGCGCCGAATACCAGCACCGCCCGCTCGGCGTAATCCACGCGGTCGTAATCCTGATCGCCCCGCTCGTCCACTCCGTAGATCCAGTAACCGCGCTTCTTCAGGTCTTCCAGCGCGCGATTGATATTGGTCACTCGCACTACCGCCAGATGTTCCAGAGCGCCCGCCGCCGCCTTCGCCACCGTCTCGGTGAGCCCCACCGCCCGCCGCTCCGGCACCACCACCGCATCCGCTCCCGCCGCGTGCGCCGTTCGGATCACCGCACCCAGATTGTGCGGGTCCTCCACGCTGTCCAGCACCACCAGCATACGCGCGGTCTCGGCAACATCATCCAGCTCCGCGTATCGCTTCGCCGCTCCCAGCGCCACCACGCCCTGGTGCGCCGCGCTTCCCGCCAGCCGGTCGAGCGCGCCGCGGTCCTCAAAACGCAGCGGCGTCGAGTTCTTGCGCGAGAGCTCGACGATCTCCTGTACCCGCGGCCCGCCCGCGCCCTTCGCCACCAGCACCCTGTCCAGCGGCCGGCCCGCCCGCAGCGCTTCCGCTACCGGATGTATCCCGATCAAGATGGCCAAAGTTGTCTACTGCTCCGGCTCCAGGCCCAGTCCGTTGTTGAACCGGTTCGTAAAGTTGGCCATGGCGGCTACGAGCGTGATCTCCACAATCTGCTCATCATTGAAATGTCGAAACAGCCCTTGGCCGGTCTCGGTCGCTGAGGCCGCGTCCGTCAGTTCCCGCGCATACCGGATCGCCGCGCGCTCCGGCTCGCTGAAGTTTTGGAGTTGCTCTGTCTCGAGTGCCCGGATTTCTTCATCGGAAATGCCTGCCTTCTTGGCCGACGCTTTGTGCGCCGCCGTACAGTAGGCACACTCGTTCGCGAGCGATGCGGTCAGATAGACCAGCTCTTTGGTGCGTCTGTCCGCCGCGCCCGGTCCTACAATCGCGGCGTATAGCGGCACGAAATTCTTCAGCACTTCCGGCTTGTGCGCCATCATGCGGAAGAAGCGGTTTTCGCGTTTGCCCTTGCTTTCGAGTTGGGTTACCAGCTCGCTTTGGGAAGGTTCAACTAGCGGAATCAAAGCCATGCAACCAGTATATGTGGATTTGGAATTGTTGCCCTGCGAGACTTACAGACGCGCCGCCGGCCGCGCCAACGCGATCTCGTCGCCTTCGCTCAGCCCCGCCAGAATCTCCACCTGCGTGTTGTTCCGTTCCCCCAACTGCACCTCACGCCGCGTGAACCCATCGCCTCGTTTCACGTATACGAAGTGCCTGCCTCCTTCGGCGCTGACTGCCTCACGCGGCGCAAGAAGCGCGGTTTCCTTCCGCTCCAGCATCACATCACCGCTCGCCGAAAGGTCTGGAATAACGCGGCTGTCCGCGTCTTCAATCGAGATGCGTATCGGTATCGTGCGCATGTAATAGTTCTCGCGCCAACCCGCCACCCCCATCGCACCCACACTGCGCACTTTCCCAGCCAGGTGCAGTCCAGGGAACGCGTCGAAGTTCACGATCGCCGGCTGGCCAATGTGAACCAGTTCACTCTCCGCTTGATTGATCTGCGCCTCCACCTGCATCTTGTTCGTGTCCACGATCTTCGCGAGCGGCTGCCCCGGTGATAGCTGGTCGCCTTCCTGAATCTGCCCGTAGTCGCCGGCCCGCCAAATCGACTCCATCACCAGCAGCCCACCAATCTCGGCGTGCACAGTGAACCTCGTGATGTCCCGCCGGTGCCGGTCCCTGTGCCGCGCGTGCCGGTCGCGCGTGTATTCCAAAATGCGAATTTCGGCCCGCTGCTCTTCCGCCATCGTGGCCACTTCCACCTGCAACTGCTTGCAAGTCGCCTCGGCCTCTTCCACGCTCAGCTTGAGCAGTTCTTTGTCGATCGGCATGCGGATTTCCGCAGCTTGGTTGTCCAAAAGCGCCTTATCCAGATCCGCCTTCGCCGCCCGCACCGATTGCCGCAGGTTCTCCATTTCAATCGCCTGCTCTGCCTTGCGCTGCTTGATGTCGGCCTCCGCCTGCACCACCAGCGCGTGCACATCGTCGACGTGATCCTTAACGGGCTGCGCATCGATTTCCGCGATCAACTCGCCCTTCTTGACCACCGAACCAGCGCCCGTCAGCTTCATCAGAATCAAGCCGCGCCCTGAATCCGGCCCGGACATCTCCGGCGCCGTAATGGATAAGAAGTTGCGCGCTGATGTCGTCCCGGAAACCCGCAGCACGCGCTCCAGCGGTCCCACCCGCACCTTCGCCGTCCGTACCGTCACCACCGCGGTTGGCTGTTGCTCCTTCCCGCGCATCAGTGCGTAAGCCAACATTCCAACCAGCAGCGTTGCACCCGCAGCCACAAGCCATTTCCAGCGCGCACGCGCCGGTTCCGGCGCCGGTGGCATCGCCACAAGATCGGGTCGTGCCGTGGGCTGCGGAGAGGGATTGAGAATCGCCGACATAATCAGGCTGGCCAGACTCCCATCTTAGCGCGCTACGCCCGTCGGTCTGTTAAGATTACTTCTTCACAGCGGGCGGCCTCGTCTTAGTTTTCCGCTTCCGCAGATGCAACCCACGAAACGCTCCAGCGCCAATTCCCACGCGCCGGCGGCCGCCCAGGTTCCCGCCCGTCCGTTGCACCCTGTTCGCTTCCTTGCCCTTTTCGCGCTGTGTTTTTTGCTGCTGTTCGGGTTGTCTCTCGCGCCATTCGTCAAGCCTGCCATCCTTGCGTTCTCGCAAATGCTGGTGAAAACCTCCGGGGCCTTCATCGGTCTTTGCGGAGGAAACGCGATGGTCGAGGGAGCCGTCTTGCGCGACCGCTCCACCGGCTTCGCCATCGAGATGAAAAACGGCTGCAATGCCATCGACGTGACTTTTCTTCTCTGGTCCGCCGTGCTGGCATTTCCGGCTTCCTGGAAGCAGAAAGCCAAGGGAATTCTCTGGGGCACCCTCGCCATTCACGTGGTCAACTTTGTGCGCTTCGTCAGCCTGTTCTACCTCGGCCGGTACAATCTGAGCCTGTTCGAGTTTGCCCACGCCTATCTTTGGCAGAGCCTCATCCTGCTCGACACTTTGGTCGTCTTCTGGCTGTGGGCGCAACTGGTGTCCCGTTCCGCGCCAGCGCCCCATGCCGCTCAATAAATCCGCAACGAGTTTTCTACTGCGCGGTTCGCTTCTGCTCGTTGCCTTCCTGACCCTCTGGTGGCTGGCTCTGCGGAGCCCCATGCTCTTCCTGCTCCGCGTCTCCGCCGAAGTCCCCCTTCGCTTACTCGCCGGGTCCGCGGCATCTCTTACGGTCGATCCCGCAGGCGACTGGGCCTTTCGCCTTCCCGTTGCCGACGCTAACCGAACCTTCGCAGTTCGGCACATCTGATGCTGGAAAACCCTTTGCTTTCAGTAAAGGCAGTCTGAAGGTCTCCACTACATTTTGAGGTGGGGGAAAGGAGCTGACGAGGCAGCAGAAGTGATGCGCGGAGGCGGTTGTTGCGGCAGGACGAGCTTGAGCTGATGCAGTAGGAGTGCCTGCTCGGGGTCCGGCTCGGTGTAGCGTGGCATGACCAGTCGGCGGCCATCGGTGGTGGGGAACGACACATCCAACATTTGAATCGCAGCGAGTTTCTCGAGCACGGATCGTGGTGTCAATCCGGGAGCATGTAGCTGCAGCCGATGCTTCATCGTCACCGTCAGACAATAAGCCAGGAAAGCCACCAGAATGTGCGCTTCTACCCGATGTTCCAATTGATGGTAGATCGGACGAATGCCTAGATCGCTCTTCAAGCATTTGAAAGCCGCTTCGATTTGCGTCAACTGCATGTATCGATCCCACAGTACAGCTGGCTGTTCGGCTACCAAGTTCGTACGTAGCAGGTAGTGGCCATCCCGCCGCTCGGCCTCTTTCAGTTTGGCCTTGTCCAGTTGAAAGGTGAATGTCTTCCGCGTCACCTCTTGACCCGCCGTAGGCAGGTGGATCTTTACGAATCCGAAAGCTCGCCCGACATCGGTTTTGGCGGCGCCCACGCGCAGCAGCAACTGATCCCGCTGCGGGCAGCTCCGCCGCATGGCGCGCAACTTCCGCAACAGTCGCGCCAGCTTCTTCCGCCGCATGGCCATCTCCTTAGCCTGTCGGCCTTCACTTTTGGCCAGCACGTACAACTCGCCGTCTTGGGTGAATAGCTTCACTGCCACCGATTCGCGCACCTTCTGCCAGGGCAACTCCAGCCACTTCTTCTCATACTGCTGGACCT
>Ga0326727_10006153_pt1 | contig 33224 bp, 30 predicted proteins | sample MB2enrmetagenome_FD_207643 | JGI IMG/M metagenome (GOLD analysis project Ga0326727, IMG submission 207643) | Lab enriched peat soil microbial communities from McLean, Ithaca, NY, United States - MB29MY | ecosystem: Environmental > Terrestrial > Soil > Wetlands > Peat | place: USA: New York...
CGCGAACGCTTGCAGCAGTTGCCGCTCCTTATTGCTGAGGCGCAGAGGTTGGGCAGCTTCCCACATGCTGTCCACTATACTGCAAATTCAGTTCATTGTAACGTTACTTATGGAACACAACACTAGCGCCGGCTTTCCTTCGTGTCTTTCAAATAGACGTAGGCCCGGTCGCCACGGACCCGAGCTACTAGCCGACCTTGGAAACGCTGATACCGATCGTTAGTGGCCAAATGGAGACGAGCGTGGAATTCAGATGGGTAACATGCATCATGCTGGAGCATGATTGCTTGATTCGGTAAGATCTGGTCAAGCTTGGCGAAGACAGGCTGCCACATACTTTGCTGCTGATGGTGACTTCCTACGTGCTTTTGGGGTGGGATCTCGTCCACGCTTACCACGCCTTCTACGGTTACTTTCATGTTGTCCTCCCTAGATCTTCTCGCGGCGCTCAGATTATTCCGTTCTTGCTGTGTCGACTCAGACCTGACAGTTCACACGCGACGCTTTCGAGTAACGACGCTTAGGATTGTGGGCTGCTCTTCCGAGCCCTCGCCAATCAGAGTGAAGCTCCGGCTTGTGCATGGATCTTATTGCTGCCAGCCTCCACCAAGGTTTCTGTAGATGCGAACCAACCCTAAGAGCTCATTTAACTGAGCCTGAGCGAGATCTAGCTCAGCGGCAAAATAATTCGTTTCGTTGGTAAGTACTTCCAAGTAGCTGGCTGCGCCGCCTTGATAGCGCTTTTCCGAAAGCTGCGCCGCCTCCTGCGCAGAAAGCGCCAGTTGCTGCTGCTGTTCTCGGAACTCCCGGTCTTTCTGATACTCCACCAGGGCGTCCGAAACCCCGCGAAAGGCCTGCTGGATAGTCTGCCGATAACTCAGCAGTAGTTCCTGTTGCCGCGCCTCAGCTAGTTTCACGCCCGATCGAATTCTGCCGCCGGCGAAAATCGTTTGCGCCAGCGCACCTCCGAAGCTCCACAGCCCAGCCGGACCGGTGAAGAGGCTGGTCAGTGCCGCGCTCTGGAATCCACTCGTCGCCGTCAACGTGATCTGGGGGAAGTACGCTGCTCTGGCCACTCCGATTTGAGCGTTGGCAGCTATGAGCTGCGCTTCAGTCGCACGGATATCAGGTCGCCGCTCCAGCAGTCGGGACGGGATTCCAGGTGGAACTTCCGGCAGATGCGGCTGCTCGGTCAGTTTCATTCCCCGGGCAATCGGACCGGGATTGTTCCCGAGCAATGTGCTCAGGAAAGTTTTCTGCTGCTGGATCCGCCTCTCCAAATCGGGGATCCTTGCGGCGGCGGTGAACACCAACTGTTCCGCTTGCCGCACGTCGAGCATAGTGCCGACTCCACCGTCTGACAGTGTGCGAGTAAGGTGCAGTGACTCCTGGCGCGAAGCCAACGTCCGGCGCGAGATTTCAAGCTGAAGATCGTAGGCACGAAGCTGGAAGTAGGCAGCGGCAACATCGCTTACCAGAGTGCTCACGACAGCTTGGCGCGCCCATTCGGTGGCCAGCAGATTGGCTCGCGCGGCCTCGGTCGCGCTGCGGTACTTCCCCCAGAAATCGAGATCCCACGCCAGCGAAGCGGTCAACTCATAGGCGTTCGTTTCGTATTCGGGTAGAGGCTTGGTCCGCGGATAGCGCTCGTTGACGGCGGCGGCCCCGGCATTGATGGTGGGCAACTGGTCGGCCCGCGTGATGCCTAACTGTGCCCGCGCTTCGAGGATCCTGGCCGCCGCGATCCGCAGGTCGTAGTTCTGCTGGAGGGCGGTGCGGATAAGCTGCTGGAGCTGCGGGTCCTGAAAGACCTCCCACCATTTCTGGTCTCCGAACGATTGCTCAGAAGACTGCGGCGCTTGCTGTGGCGGGTTGTTTGCAGGCTGCGAACCTTGCGGCGAAGCAGTATGAGCTCGCTGTGGCGCTTGCGGCTCAGGACTCTGCTGCGGTTGCGCCGCCTCTTGCGGCACAACTCCGCGGTATGCGGCGGGGACGTCTATGTCGGGCGGCCTGTACTTCGGTCCTACCATGCACCCGGAGGTGAAAAGCAATAAAGCGAAGAAGGCAGTTAGCTTTTTCACGTTAGTCGGCCTCCATTGGACTCGACTCCGGAACAGCGGCTGCATGGGGTTTACGACTGCAGCGATTTGCGACGGTCTCGACCAGCACAAACAGCGCCGGAATGATGAAGATGGCGATTGCAGTGGCGGCCAACATCCCGCCAATCACGGTGGTGCCCATAATTTGCCTAGCGACTGCGCCCGCTCCGCTGGCCGTCCACAGCGGTACGCAGCCCAAGATGAACGCGAACGAGGTCATCAGGATGGGCCGTAGTCTTAGCCTGGCTCCTTCCAGAGCCGCGTCAAGCAGCGGCTTGTGGTTGACTTCGTGCTCATGTTTCGCGAATTCCACGATCAAGATCGCGTTCTTGGCCGCCAAGCCGATCAGCATGATCAGACCGATCTGCGCGTAGACATCGTTCTCGATCTGCACCATGAAGAGCGGGTAAATGAGGCTGAGCACTGCGCGTCGCAGCCACAGCACCGCGAAGGCTCCAAATACCGCGACCGGCGTGCTCAGCAACACGCTGAAAGGCAGCGACCAGCTTTCATACAGCGCCGCCAGGACCAGGAACACGAAGAGCAAAGAAAACGCAAAGACGGCCCATGCCGGCAGACCTTCGCGCGCCTTCTGCTCCTGGTACGACATACCCATGTAATCGAACCCCATTTCCGGCGGCATCGTCTGGTGGAAGACCTCTTCCAACGCCGCCGTAGCCTGATCGGAGCTGTAACCGGGTGCGGCGATGGCGTTGATCTGCGCTGCCCTGTACTCGTTGTAGCGCATGGTGAATTCCGGTCCCACCCGCGACTCAAACTTGGCCAGCGCGGAAAACGGCACCATCTCGCCCCTTGCGTTGCGGACGTAAAACTGGCTGAGATTGTTCAGGCTCGCCCGATAGGGCGCCTCCGCTTCCACATAGACCTGCCAGGTGCGGCCAAATTGGTTGAAATAGTTGACAAACAGCCCACCCATAAAGGCCTGGATAGTCTGGTAGACATCGTTGATGGACACACTGTGCTTCAGGACCTTTTCTTTATCTACGCTCATGTACTGCTGCGGGACTCTGGGGACGAAAGTTGTGCTGACCATTGCGAATTCGGGGCGTTTGCGCGCCGCCGCCAGGAACTTGTCCACGTTCTCCGCTAGGAAGTCAACGTCCTTCCCGGCACGGTCCTCAAGCACAAACTGCGCTCCACCAGAGGTGCCGACACCGGGGATGGGCGGCGGCGAGAACGCAAACACCGTACCTTGCGGCACTTTCATGAGCTTCTGGTTCAACCTCGCCCAGATGACCTTGTAGAGTTCCTCCCTGGTTTTGCGTACCTCCCAAGGCTTCAACTGGACAAAATAGAAAGCGACATAGCTGCTGCGGGTAAAGCTGAGTAAACTGAAACCAAGGACGCTGCAGTAGTTATCGATACCCGGGGTTGAGGCCAGAACTTTTTCGACCTCAGTCGATGCCTGTTGTGTCCGCTCTAGAGAAGCGCCGTCCGGAAGTTGCATGTTCATGAACAGATAGCCCTGATCTTCATCGGGGAGAAAACTGGTAGGCAGCATGCGGCCGAAAATCAGCCCGCCCACGCCAAAGGCAACGAGCACCACCAGGGCCAACACGCCTTTCCGAACCACCATGCCAGATACACGGATGTAGCCTCTCGTACCGGCCTCGAACCTACGGTTGAACCAGGCGAAGAATCTGGCCAGCAGTCCATGGGTCTCCTTCTTGGGCCGGAGCAACAGTGCCGAGAGCGCCGGGCTTAACGTCAGAGCGTTAAAAGCCGAGAGGACGACCGAGATCGCAATGGTTATGGCGAACTGTTTGTATAGCTGTCCCGTTATGCCTGGGATGAAAACGGTCGGCACGAATACCGCCGAGAGGACCAGGGCGATACCAATCACCGGTCCTGAGAGTTCCTCCATTGCTTTACGAGCTGCATCTTTGGGCGGCAGGCCCTCTTCGATGTGCCTCTGTACGCCTTCAACGATGACGATGGCATCGTCCACCACCAAGCCGATGGCCAGCACGAGTCCGAACATCGAAAGAGTGTTGATGGAGAAGCCCAACATCGGGAACAGGATGAATGTCCCCACGAGCGAGACCGGCACGGCGAGCATAGGGATGAGGGTGGCGCGCCAGTTCTGCAGGAAGACGTAGACCACTAGGATCACCAGCACAATGGCGATCACCAGAGTTATGACGATCTCCTTCATGCCTTCCCTGACTGCTGCCGTTTGATCCAGCGACACCACATAATCCACGTCATCAGGGAAGCGCTCCTTCATTCGCACCAGCAGCTTCCGGAGACCGTCGACCGCTTGCACCGCGTTAGACCCGGGCAACTGGTAAATGGTGATTGAGGCGGCAGGTTTGCCATTCAACCGGCTCACCATTCCGTAATCCTGTGAGCCCAGTTCGACACGCGCCACATCCCGCACGCGGACTATGCCGCCATCGAGATTTTCCCGCACAACGATGTTTTCGAATTCCTCCGGTGACCGCAGACGGCCCTGGGCGAGGACGGACATGGTCAGTTGCTGGCCGGGCACGGCCGGCTCGCCACCGAACTGGCCGGCCGGGTTCACCTTGTTCTGCGCCTCGACGGCACGGACAAGTTCGGGGACGGTGATCCCCAGTTTCGCCAACTGGTCAGGCTTGAGCCAAAGGCGCATGGCGTACTGCCCTGCGCCGAAGATCTGGGTCTGGCCTACGCCGTACGATCGTTGAATGGGATCATTGAGGTTAATGTACGCGTAGTTGGTAAGGAACCTCGCATCACGAGTACCATGCGGCGAATACAAGGAGACCATCAACATCGGCGAGGTCATCGATTTCTTGATTTCGATACCGTAGTTAAGGACCTCCTGAGGAAGCTGGCCGTTCGCCAGTTGTTGCCGCGACTGGGTGAGGATCAGGTCCATGTTCGGGTCGGTCTTGAGATCAAAATCGACGAACAAGGTGGTCTCCGAACTGTTCGTGGCGTTCACCGAGTACATGTATTCCATGTTGTCGACGCCGTTTACCTGCTGCTCGATCGGCGTGGCTACGGCCTGCTCGAGCGTCTGCGCGTCAGCACCCACGTAATAAGCGGCGAGGCGGATTTCCGGCGGCGCGATGTTTGGGAATTGCGCGATGGGCAGAGTCGCAGTGGTGACAGCACCCACAATCACCATCAGGATGGCGATAACCATCGCGACAATGGGACGATTGATGAAGAACTTTGACATGATTCAGTTCGCTCCGGGCGTAAGGTTTGCCAGCTTCGGAGAGACGAGGCTGCCATCGCGGATTTTTTGGAGCCCTTCCACCACAATCCGCTCGTCCGGTTTAAGGCCTTCATCAATTACCCACAGTTTTCCCACCTTCTCAGCCGGCTTGATGGCGCGCACCATGGCCTTGTTATCGTCGCCCACCAGCACGACCTGATAACCTCCCTGAATCTCTGTGACCGCATTCTGCGGCACCAGCAGGGCGCCTTTCTTCATGCTGGTTTGGATCCGCACACGTCCGTACTGCCCGGGGCGCAGGATGTTGCCGGGATTCGGGAAAGCGGCCACGAGTCGAATCGTGCCCGTGCTGGGATCCACTTGCCGGTCGGTCAGCAGGATTTTGCCCTTCCGGGGATACACGGTGCCGTCTGCCAGGATTAACTCGGGCGAACCGCCGAAAAGATCCATGGACTGCCGATTGGAACTGATGTGCTGAGCGCGTAGATACTCCTGTTCGCTGATCGGGAAATAAGCTTTGATGGGATCGACTCGCGAAACTGAGGTCAGGTGAGAGCTGGGGCCGACCAAATTCCCAAGCTGAACCTGTGCGATGCCGGCAATCCCATCCACGAGGGACGTAACCTTCGTCCACCCGAGGTCAAGCTGCGCCCGTTCCACCGCTGCCTTGCCCGATATCACTGCGGCCTCGGCGGCGCGCTTGGCCTGAGTCTCGGTATCCAACTTCTCCTTCGCGACGGCCTTCTGTGCCGCTAAAGGCGTATCCCGTTCCACGTCGATAGTGGCTTTGCCCAACTGTGCTTCGGCCTGAGCAAGATCGCCCTTGGCGCGGTCGAGGACTGCCTGGAACGGCCTCGGATCAATTTCAAACAGAACTTGGCCTCGGTGGACGAAGGAACCTTCCTTATAGTTCTGCTTGATTATGTAACCGGACACCTGCGGTCGGATTTCGGCGTTTACATAGCCGTCCAACGTCGCTACCCATTCACTATGTAAGGGAACGTCACGCTGGATAACGGACACAACTTCCACTGCGGGTGCGGGCGGTGCCGTGGCTTGGGTTCGCCCGCATGCAAGGAGCATCGTTAACATTAGGACTAGGCTGAGTGCTGCAATGGCCAACTTGCTGTTGTTGCCACCGGGTGTCGCCAAGGCGTGCGTACCCACTGCTTTAGGCGAATTTCTAACTACCGCGATTATGTCCATATATCGATTCACAAGCTCGCTAACTTAGTTTTTTACCGTCAAGACGGCACACGGAGCGCAGCAGATGTGCTCCAGCAGTTCGATCTCGGCTATGGTCTTCTTGGCATCTATACTGCATCGAACATCAGCAACTGCCTCACCAATATGGGCAGGCTACAAGTCCTTGCTTGCGGGGGAGTTGCTAGAGGTTAGTGACCGTTGCCTGTACTGCACTCTGCCCTTATGTGGCCATTGCCCGAATACGGGCAGGAAAGCTATTTTTGCCACTTGTGCCGCTGCGCCAAACAGGCTTTTCATTTGCAGCTAGCGCGTTGTCTGGGATTGGATTGGAAGGGCTAAGGGCAGTGAGAACAGGTAGGAGTAGCCCTCCTGCGACAAATGTCTGCGGACAAAGCGAAATTCGACCATCCGGTACTGCAAGGTGGTTACGCTGCCAATCTCACAATGCCGGTGCATGCCATCTGTAATTCCCGGTAGGTATCGATTGCCTTCGACACGCAGACCGGTGCCATATTTCGACAATTCTCGAACGCAGTCTCCAGCTTCTGTGGAGCTTCCGGCTGAACTTCCAGGAATTGCTCGAGCGAGCAGGCCAAGTTTCGCAAGCCGTCTTCCAACGTATTCCGGATCTTTTTCAGGCACTCACTTCGCTGGTTCCCGTCGAGTTCCTGTGGCCAAGCCCGCACGCAGATCAGAAGGTCGGCCGCGCTCGTTACGGCATTAACGAGCTCATTGCTGAGTCGCACGTCGGTTGCGCGGTCAGGAGGAAATTCGTACGTTACCACGTCTGCAAAGCTCTGCAGGTTTGCGACGTCGGCCGCAATCTGCTTTTTGATCGCGGCCATTCTCGCGTCCGTGGCGGCATTCGGCTCCATGTCCAATAAGGAAATAACCTCAGCCTGGGCGCGAAGCAGGCGCGCAAGCAGGCGCCGCATGGTGTCCACTGTGCGCTCGGGCCGCACCTGATGGAAGATGACGAACAAGACGAGAAAGCCGAGCGCGATGCCGAGAAGGCGATCTCGAGCTGGGGTCATCTGGTCTGGTGCGCCAAAACGTTCGAACGCAAGCAAGTTGAAGGCATACGTAATCTGCAAACCGATGTAGCCGAAGTATGGGCTGGCGGCGACCCATGCCCCCAGGGCCGAAAGCGCCGCGAGCACCAGCAAGAAACCCGGCACCCCTTCAATATTCGGGAACACGAATACCAGACAGCCGATGCCCAGAATCATCCCGCCGATCGCCGAACCGATCACGCGAAACAGCAACTTACGATTGCTGGCTCCTGTAGTACTCAGGCCGGTGAAATACACGGTGAAGTAGATGGCCGTTCCTATCCCGGGCCATTTCAGAGCGTTGTATAGCACGAAGCAGATCGTCGCGCACACGCTCAGCTTCAGCGCATACATGAAATAGTCGTAGTTGGTGAACGCGTCGGGGAGAAACAGGTTCTTGAAAAAACTGTTCGCGGAGCCCGACGGGGCTTCCGGACCTTCTGTCGCCGGCTCTGCCACGCTCGACTGCGCGGAATCTCCCAGGTGGCGCAGGGTGCGCTCGATTTGATCGAGTTCGCCGGGCAGCGGAGTTTCGACCCCGGCAACCGCAACAGCGCCCCCTGGCGTATCGCCGAGGATGTCATTCACCTTCTCCAAGTGCTTTTCTCCAGCGGCAGCAATGGCTTCGCTGATGCGCTGGAGCCGCGCCGGGTTCACAACCTCAAACTTGTTGCTAACCGCAAAGCTTGCGCCAAGGGTGAGGACGCGGTCCAGCACCAGCGTCATGGCTTTCAGATGCCTGAATTCAGCGTGGCTGCACGTCTCGCGTTTCGATATCCGTTCCAGCAGAATGTGCAGTTGTCCCTCGCCGGTAACAGCGTAACGCCGCACGATTGCACATTGGTTGTCGATCCGATTGGAGTCTGCCCGCGTTGCGCACAACTGAAAGAGTTGTTCCAGGGCGGCACATCTGGCCTTGATTTCGCGGCGCAGAGCAAGCAAGGGATCGCTGCGGTTGAACAGGTAATCCACTACCACTCCGCTGGCCGCGACGGTCGCCAGGGTGCCCATCGGCCACAAAGAAAGATGCAGTATCTTTTCCGCCCGGAGATGATTTTCCCAAAGGCTAAGCGTCATGTAGGCGAGGCACCCGAAGGACAGCGGCGCCAGCGGCATCGTGCACGCACGAAACAAGAATGTAGCCAGAAAGGTAAAGACGCCAAGACCGACCACCCTCGCCACAGGCTCATTGCCTGTAGCAATCACCAGCAACAGGGCGCTTGCGGTTCCCAAGGTCGCAAAGCTAACACAGGTGGCCAGGCCCTGGAAACAGTGAAAAGGCGTATCGTGCGACACCAAGAACAACATGAACAGCGAGGGTGCATAGAAGATCAGTGGAGCTTGCAGGATCAACAGCAGAAGCGTCGCCAGCGCCGAAGCCAGAGCAAAACGTAAGGTAGTTTCCATCCGGCCGGGAATGGGTGCCATCTCGCGCCAAAAGCGATTCAGTATTGAGACCTTCTCCGCGCCGAATAGTGACACGACTTCTATCTCCCAATGCTCGGCACGCTGTTACGTTGCCGATCTCTCCGTTCGGAAACGGCCATTCTCTATCTCACGATCGTGGTAGCAGTCTCGCCGATTCGAAACAACGCCGGGTCCGGGTTCTGAACCCGAATGCGCACGGGAAAGCGCGCGGCAATATGCACCCAGTTCAAAGTGTGTTCAATTTCGGGCAGGCCGTTACTTAGCCGCGTATCGTCGGGGGCTACGCCAAAACCAAGGCTTTCCACGATTCCATCGAAACGTCTCGAGGGCTGGCTCATCACGTATACGTCAACATGCTTGCCCGGCCGAATGGCCTTCAATTCCGATTCCTTGTAGTTGGAGACCACATACCACGTGCGGGTATCGATCAAGGTAAAGATGGGCACACCTGGCTTGGCATATTCGCCTTCGGAGATATTGAGATTGGTCACGTATCCGTCGAAGGGCGCGCGGACGGTGCAGCGCTCCAGATTCAGTTGGGCGTCACTGACCTTCGCCGCCTTGGCTGGCCGCTGTGCCAGCAAGCTGTCGAGAAGCTCCACCGCATGCACGCTTTGGTCTAAGCGAGCTCGCGAGGCCGCGACCGAGATCTTAGACTCTTCGTGGGCGAATCGCGCCTGGCTTTCGTTGGCCAAGGCCTGCTGGAGCGCTGACTGCGCCTCGTCGTAGTTGCGATCCGCGATCCGTGCCTTCGTCCGGCTTTCGTCCACCTGCTCCGGAGTTACATATTGCTTCGCCAGCAGCGGTTCAATACGCCGCAGGTTACTGGCAGCAAGAATTTTCTGGGCCTCGGCGGATTCGAGCGCTGCCCGCGCCCGTTGCACTGCCGCAATCGCCGCATCCACGCTGCTCTCGCGCACCTTGGTCTGCGTATGCGAGCTGCTCAATCCCGCGCGTGCCGCCTCGACGGCACTGTTCTGGGCTGCGATTCGGCGCTGCGCATCAACAATCTGGGCCTCCAGCAGCTTCTGGTCGGCGAGCGCCTGCTGCAGCGCGTACTCATACTGCCGGGAATCAATTGCGAACAGCAGGTCTCCCTTAGGCACAAAAGCATTATCTTTTACGGCTAATTTCACCAGGCGACCACTGACTTCAGGAGCGAACTGAACGTAATTTGCGCGCACACTCGCGTCGTCAGTGCGGGGATGCCGGTTCAGATGCCAAAGCACTATCCCTACTACAAGGATGGAAAATGCCAGGGCTCCCAAACATAGTTGGAGACCTTTTGACCGGATTGGTGACAGGACATTATTCATCATGCAACCTCGCGCCTACGCAAACAGCATGAGCCATAGCAAACAACTGATTGCCACTACCACACTTGGATAGAAGACAACCAATGGACTAAGCTTCTTTTCCAGTCCGCGGCGAAGCAGTTCCAGCCGGATCAGGCCGGTAAGGATAAGGGCTGCGATGATGCAAAACATCCATGCCGGAAAAAATGTTCCGACCACCTCGATGGAGGGGGCCTTCGAGCAGCTACTGCAGCCCATCACGGCCAGGCAGACTAACCAGGTTTTTCCGAGTTCGCGCACGACCATCCTCTTTTTCCATCTTTAAGGGTTCTTAATAACCGGTTGCGCCACCGGCGGTTGTTGACGCAACAGGTTTCCCGTTGCATAGTCGAGATTGGCTGCATCAATCCGGACCGCAGAACGCGACTGCACAACCGCCAGCCGCGCCTGGGCAAGCTGATTCTCCGCCGTAACCAAATCGACCAGGTTCTTCACGCCATACCTGTACGCGTCAAGCGATGCATCGTAGGAAGTAGTCGCGGAAGTCAACAGCGTTTCGGCCGCCTCGTGCTGACGAACAGCGGTTCGGAACTGCACATACGCAACCCACACTTCCCGGCCGATGGCGTCTTCCTTCTCGCGTTTTTCATCCTGAGCTTCGCGGCGTTTCGAATCGGCCAGGAGAACTTCGTTGCGCCGCAATCCGCCGTCGAAAATAGTCCAACGGGCGGTCATTCCCACGCTCCACACCGTTTGGTTCGCATGACCAAGCGGATTGGGGCCGGACACGTTTATACTCGGCCAAACTGCTTGTTGTGCCGCAGACGCCCCGAAATGAACGGCAGGCAGATATTCGGATTTCACAGCCTTAAGTTCCGCATTCGCCGCCTGGAGCTTTTCGGAGAATGCGCGTAGGTCAGGTCGCTGTTGCATCGCCGTGTTCACCAGGTTTGCTGTCGACTCGGCGACTTCGGTCGGTAAAGGCAATCCGGCAGGTTGTTCGACGGCTATGGCGTCGGAAGGCTCGACCCCGATTGTCTCCCGCAGCACAACGCGAGCTGCGTCTGTCGCGCCAATACTGGCTTGAAGGTCGTAAGCGGCCTGTGCGGCAGCGGCTCGGGCATTGAGCACGTCCGGAAGAGTAGACCTGCCATTGGCGAGCTGAGCCTCGGCGGCTTCCTGCGTGGTCTGCGCAGTTTTGACAATCTGGCGCGATGCGGCCAGGCGCTCTTGAGTCGTGATGAGGTTGAAATAGGCAGTAACGACGCGAAATGCGACATCCTGATTGGTTCGCTGGAATGCAGCTACGGCGGCTAGACGAAGGGCCCTGCTAGCTTCCACCCTCGCGCTGCGTCTTCCGAAGTCGTAGACGTTGTATTTCAACTCCACCCCAGACTCTACCACCGGAGCCTCGACCAGGAAGTATCCCCTCGGCGCGCCGAGTGGCTTAGGCCATGGCTCGATGACGCGCTGGTCTCCGGAGAGCGCCAGGGCCGCTAAATGCGGGAAATAATCGCTGCGAGCGATCCCCAGACGATTCGCCGCTTGCTTGGCTGCCTCCCAGGCGATGCGTGTCCGCGGATTGTTGGTTTCCGCAATATCTATGAGTTCTTCCAGACGATAAGCTTTAATTGGATCGATTTCCGCCTTGGACATCGGCACGCTGCTTCGTGCCGTGCAGTGCGCCGCGTTTTCCAACGAAGTGAGCGGTCCCTGGCACTGAGCACTCGCTGGTTGGGCGCCTGCGGCCAGCGTCACCACGATAGCGACGACCATCGCGACCATCGGACGGTTGCTGAAGAACTTAGAGATGAATCGCCAGCGCGTGCGCGCCCGCCGCTCTTGCCATGCTATATTTGCCCTGATTGTGTCCATCAATCCATTCACCAGTTCGCTAACTCAGTTCTTTACCGTCAAGACAGCACACGGAGCCCAGCACACGACTTGATACGCGGTTGACCAAGGTAAATGCGAGATCACGGCGGCGTGATTCCTGCGAGGCAAACCCAAGACGATGACCTGGGCGGCGAGATCTTCGGCTATCCGCAATATTTGTTTGGCCGGCTCGCCAACCTCGGTTATGAATTCAGGCTCGACCGACAATCCAGCATCCGAAGTTAACGCTTCGAGACGCCGCCGGACTGAAACTTGTGCTTCCTTTTGCACGCGAGAAATATCATCCGGCATGTACCAACCATTGCCTTTCGGCCGGGGAGCCGACGGCAGCACATGGACTAATACGAGTTTCGCGATGCGTTCATTGGCAAGGGATATGGCGTATGGAAGCACTCGCAGCGAAGCTTCACTGAAGTCGGTAGCGAAAAGAAGCGGTCGAGGTGCTCCCGGTCGCGGCCGTTCCATTTCCGGCGGTGCTTTCGGACCAACCGTCAGAACAGGAGCGGAAGTACTCCGTAATATTCGCTCCGCAACTGAGCCGAAGATGAACTTGCTCAGTCCCATGCGGCTATGTGCCCCGATTACAACCAGGTCGATGTGTTCTTCACCGATTACTTTCTCCAACGCAACGCAGATGTCTCCATCACACACGATCGCTTGGTGGCACACTCTTTGCAGTGCACCACTTGCCACCAGGTTATGCTCCAGTTGTTCTGCATGTCTCAGGGCTAGTGTCTCAGCTGTAGCAACTGCACTCGGACCGGCTAGCGTGAAACCGATAGAGGAGACCACATGCAATAGGTACAATTTCGCTCCGTAGTTTCTCGCTATCGTGATGGCACGACAGAGCGGCCTGCCAGACGCGGGCGAGAAATCGGTAGCGACTAGAACTGCATTTACTTGAGTATGGACGACCTTAAATGGCCTGATCCGGTGAGTGCCGAGGCAGTCACGTTTCGGCTGAGGCGACCTGGTGTCGGGAAGCGAGTAAATGCGCTCAAGTTGTTCGATTTCGGCGATGGTCTTTTCGACATCCATGCTGTATCGAACATTGGCACTCCGCTTACCAAATATGGTCGCACTGTAAGTCCTTGCTTGCGAAAGACTTGCGAGGTGTAAGTGGCCTCAGGTTACATTGTTGTCTGCCCTTATATGGCCATTGCCCGAATACGGGCAGGAGCGACGTTTGCCTCATGCAACCCACCACGCGCTCGCTGATCTCCGTGCCGCGACCTAGATAAGCGCCAGTTGAATTCGTCGCTTCTTCTGGCCGGTGATGGCGTATAGAGAATCTGTCAGCAAACGCTAAAATTCGCTTTTGTAATCGACGCTAAGCAGGAAATCGTGGCAGTCCGTGCCAGAGCAGCAAGACTGGCATGCTCATATCGGGTGCTGTCATCGCGCACGATGCAACAGTGTCAGGGTGTCGATTGGGGTGAGAGATCTTGACGTAGGAGCGTCAGTTTTAAGCCGGGGGCTTGCGTGACTTCATAGTCCTCATACTTAATGGTAAGCACTGCGGTGCCAACAACGCGCACTATGGTCACGCTTTCGTTCGATTGGGGTAACCAAAAATCCTCGACTTTCTTGTAGGTACGGGTAAAGTCGGTCTTTTTGGTCCACCATGACGGATTGACAGCGGGCTCACCGTCAACTCGAGTTATTGCGTAATCTTTGGCGTCAACCCAAATGCGCCCCCGAAACAAGAACTTGTTCTTACTTCGAGGCTGAGCCTGGAGCACATATGTCTCATTCTTGTCCGTCTTTTCGTAATTCAACAGGCTAAACGTGTAATTCTCCGGCGTGATAGCGGAACGTTGCTGGTTTTCATCCTGCATCGCCTCCTGTTCTGCTTCCAGGAGGCGTCGAAAAACCTTATGCCGCACCGTATCGGATCCGCCTTCCGAGACGATGGCGAAGTCCTTTTTGTTCGGCGAGCTGTATTTGGCGCGAACCACCATATCGGCTTTCTTGGCAATCACACCGTGGGATTCAAGATGGTAAATGCGAACACTCGAATAGCCCGCCAGCGCCTTGGCCCGCAGTTCATTCATGCTTACGACGCGGACCATGACTTCGTCAGCCGTCAAAGGTGCGGACGGCGTGACTCGCTGACCGGTTGCTGGGCAGCAAAACAGCAGAACGGCTGTCAATATAGGTAAGAACCAGCGCCCGCGAGAGTCGATCGAATCGGAAAAGCAAGTCATGGTTGTCGCCTATCAGGGAGTCTCCCCGGAGGACCGGTATCCGGACCGGCCCGATGGGGGCTTATGATCCCTTGCGGTGATCGCAAGTTGTGAGTCTTGCGATCGGGCCAGAATTACGTCTTTTACGCCTTGCTCCTCTACCGGGTCGGATCCCCGGAAGAGATAAATGGTGCTCGCTGCAACCGGCCCGACTCGGACTTCGCAGCGGGACAGGCCGGATCGCTCCAGGAGATCAAAAAATCGTTGCGTCTCACGGAAGCGGCGGGATGGCTCAAGAACGATGAGGGCGCCCTTTTGCGGCACATAGAGCGGATCGTATAGAGGCACAATGTGAATATCCGAGCGCCCACAGCTCTGGAGATAGTAGGTCATACTGTTGGGCCTGGCCGTCGCCAGCGTTGCCCGGGGCTGAGCAGCCGCACAAACCAGTTGTGCGACTTCACGGGTATCAAATTCCGAAATCTCATCCGGTGAGAAATACCGAGCGACATTCCGTGTGCCACCGCCGATCGCGTTCAGGTATAACGGGTAGTAGGGCCTCCACGCGACTAACTCCAGCAAGGGCCACCCAAGCACCACGAGTGCCGCGACCCCGGCCACCGCGACCGGGACTTTTCTTTTTTCCGCCCACGTCCACACCGCTTGTACCGCGTACCCGGCAGCCAGATAGAGAAAGGGCAGCAACGAAAGGGAATATCGCATCCACTTTGCTCCGCAAAGGGAGAGCCCCATCAGTTGCACCAGCCCAAGACTGAGAAACAGACAGGAAGCGACGGTTTTGCGGTCGCGCAGGAGCAATAGGCTGCCAATTACTATCGCCACCAGAATTGGAATCGGCGTTTTCACCAGCAGCATCCAGAGGTAAAAATACCAGGGCACGCCGGCCAAGAAGCGCGAAGGAAAGTTCGGGTACAAAGTGCCATTGAAGTTGTAGCCCGTGTGACGAATACCATCATGATGCAGCCAGTGCAAGATGTAATTCACGCTGGCAGGGGAGACAATCAGGGGGTTCGCCAATAAAAACACCAGGCCCATTACTAGAAAAATCCGGAGGTGCAGTAACCCCAGGCGTTTATGATCTAGTCCTCTGCGGCCGGCCACGTGCCATGCCAGGTGGTTCAGTCCGAAGAGATGAATCATGTATTGGGAAGCCGTGGCTAGTCCAAACGCCATGGCGCTGAGATCCACCCAGCGACGTGTCCTCTTGTCGGAGGTCGCCTTCTTGCACCGGCAAAAGAAATAGCAAGCCAGCAGCGTGAAGAATGTGAAAGCTGTTTCTTCCTTAGCCAGGCGATTCAGGGCAACGGTCACGGGCGAAACCGCCCAGAAGAAGCCCGCTGCAAGAGACGCCGCGGTTCCCATCATTTGCCGGCAAAGCAAGAAGAGGATCGTCGCAGTGGCAGCGCCAAAAAGCACACTGGGAACTCGGAGCCAACCTTCTGGAGTTGTACCTGGCCAGCCATGTGCCAACGCAATGCCGTTCCATTTCTCTCCGACTGCGAGACTGCCCCAGGCGAGCACTTTTAGGATCATCGGGTGCTCACTGTTCACGCCAGCGAAATGACCGTGCCGATATTCCTGGACCGCCAACCATTTTGCCGTTTCATCCTCGGAAAAGCTGTTGAAGCCGATGCGGTCGATCCGGACGGCAAATGCCAGGAGCGCCAGCAAGATTGCAAGGACCGCATCCAGGCGGCGGAAGGCCGATCCAACTTGAGGTTCGCTCGACACAAAAGCACCTAATTACGCTGTTGAAAGCCGCGTCCAATATGCACGTCGCGAATTGAGTAGGGGGTCCGCGGAGCTGGATTAAAGTACTGCCATACAGCCAACTCCCCAAGCAGTCCCAACGCCAACAGCTGAACGCCCAGCAAGATCAGGACCGCGGCAAAGACCATGAACGGTCCGTGTTGCTGCGCGATGCCGGTTCCGTAAACGACCTTGGCGATCGCAAGCCAGAGGGCAATAGCGGATCCCGCAGTCATATTCAGCAGCCCGATGCGGCCGAAGAAGTGCAGCGGGCGGGACATGTAACGCAGAAGGAATCGAATGGTGATCAGATCAAACAAGACCCGGAACGTACGAGAGAGGCCGTAATGCGATACACCGCACGTCCGATGGTTGTTATGGATAGGAACCTCGCAGATTGATGCACCGCAGGCGGAAGCTATGGCCGGGATAAAGCGGTGCATCTCTCCGTAGAGCGGTAACTGACGAAGCAGGTCGCGACGATACGCTTTGAAGGTGGTTCCGAAATCGTGAATCTCCACCCCGCTTAGCCTGGCCATAAGCCAATTAGCACAGCGGGAAGGGATCCGCCGCAGCCACAAGTTGTCAACCCGGCGGCTGCGCCAACCACTTACGATGTCGTAACCCTCGGCCACTTTTTTTAAGAAGGCCGGAATTTCGGCAGGGTCATGCTGAAGATCACCGTCCATGGCGATGACGTATTCGCCCTTGCTATGCGCAAATCCGGCAGCAAGCGCGGCAGTCTGCCCAAAATTGCGGCGTAACCGGATGACCGTCACCAGCGGGTCAATCTCCGCAATTTCAGTCAGCAATTGGTACGTGTCATCGGTGCTTCCATCGTCTACAAATACGAACTGGTGTTGCCAACCAATGTCTTCCATTATGGCGCGCAAACGACCGTATAGTTCTGCTATATTGCCCTCCTCGTTATAGAAAGGAACAACTACAGACAGGGACGGCGGATTTGTGCTCAGCTCCGGCGGGGCAGAGCTATAGTGCTGGGCAGTTGCGCTTGCCGCAGCGGCTTGGTTTGTGCCGGCGTGGTCATGGATGCCCTCTGATTCAAGAAGGTGAGCGTGGTCATGAAGTTTATTGGCAGTCGGGGTCACTAGACGTGATTCTTTGTGGGAGCTTTTTAGCCTCAAGTTGCACTCTCCAAGTGGCTGGCGGTCGCGCTCGTTGTTGGCCGTTTACATTGCCACCGTAAATCTCGGCTCTTGTAGAAGTGCACTTAGCTCGCCACGACCGAGCTGACGGCAACTCACTGTATCCACATTGAAAGAAAAACCGGTGGGATCCCGTTTGTGCCCACATTGTGGCACCGGCCACTCAGGCCGCTAAAATCCTAAGGAAGTTAGCGACAGGCGATAACTAAAGCTTTGGCGTGCTCGATTTGTTGGCCGGCGTCGCTGGCCCGTTCGACAGAGGGTTCCTTTTGCTTTTTGAGCGCTGCGGGCTTGCCCGCATTTGGGCACTGCCCGAAAACGGGCAGAAAAGGCGTGGAGATCAAACAGAAGCGATCAGGATTGGCGGAGCGCCATCGCGCGACTATTCAGCGATGTTTGGAAGAGGGGTGCAAGGAAGTAAGTATCCTCCGGCAGAGCGGGAGGCTTTACGGTTGCTGGCCCCTCAAAGGGGCCTGATCGCAACCGAAAGTCAAAAGCTTAGGGTGGCTGTTCCATAGCACGTCCATTTGTTTGGTATGGTGGAACAACCTACTGCAGGAACTGTCAAACTCCTGCTGCCTACCCGTCAGAGCCGGGGAGTCTCTCAACCTACTAGGCTTCGGCCAGGGTAAAATTAATGGTGATCTGGGTATCGACCTCAACCGGTTGGCCATTCAACAAGTACGGCTTGTAGCGCCATTGTTTCACCGCTTCGATTGCGGCTTGCGCCAGCAGAGGCGATCCGCTCTTGACTTGCACATCCCGCACAGAGCCATCCTTGCCGATTACCGCGAGCAGCACTACTGTGCCTTCAATCCTAGCCTGCCGAGCCTGAGGCGGATATTGTGGCTTAACGTCATGGATCAAATTACCTCCTGCAACGACAGGGGCGGCATGGGCTTTTTGCGGCGCCGCAGGCGGCGGCACGGCCGTTTTTGCCAACACGGGCACAGCGCTGGTGACACCCAGCACTCCCCCAATCACTCCCCCAACCACTCCTCCGGGCACACCTCCCACTACGCCTCCGACGACAGCGGGTGGTGCGTCTTCCGTTTTCGGCGTACTGACCTGTGTGGGGTGCTCCGCAGGCGTTCGCAGTTGGCTGGTTGATTCAGGAGTCTTTACCGGAGCGATGGGGTGCCGCAGCACTACGCCGGATGCCGGTGCAGCAGCCGGAGGTGGCGCTAAATATAGCAGCGTCGTCATCTGCGGCTGGGGTAGCGTGTCTGTATGCCATACCGAAAAAAGACAGATAAGCCCTACGATGACCGACTGCAAGGCAACTGCTACAACCTTCGTCCAGGCGCTCCGCCCTTGTACTCGACCGCCCGATTCGATGAGACTGTCCGCAAACATGCCTGAACTTTCCCAGCGCGTCCGCTTAGCCAGACTGCCGGGATAAATTCCAACTGGTTTTAAACTGCTCCACTGGGCGGTAGCCATAGTGTGACCCACCTCGCTTATTACGTCCACCCTGGGGAAGTGCAAAAGACGCGCCAAAGTTCACAACCGTAAGTCTATGAAAGCGCGGAAGGACAGGAAAACTACGGTGCGGAATGTGGCAGTAATTGCCCGCATTCGGGCAGTTTGGGGCGCAGTCAACAATCGTTCACGAGGCGATTTGCGGGCTTCGACGGCTCCGAAGCTCCAGCCCTTCAACTCCCTGGTCTTTAACAAACTTCAATAATCTTCGCTTGCTTCCAACTATTGACATTCTGGCCCAACAGTTGCACTGGCCCTCAAGGAAGTTTTTCGGATGATGCACCGTGTTTCGGTCGAACAGTCCCTCACTCCCGCTATTACAGCTATTATTCGCTTACAGGTTCTGGTATATGGTTAGCTTTACAGAAGGCTTGCAGGGCTCTTCGACCAGAAGAAACTCGCTGAAATGGGAGGCGCTATGGAAATTACGACTTCCTCCCACAGGTATAGGAGATCTGATATGTCAGAAAAAACCCCTGCGCACGTTATCACTGAACTTTCAGGCAAACAAGAGGGGAACAGCTGCGCAAACACGCTGGCTTATTGCCGGGCCGGAACTTTTTTGAAAGCTACACACGTTCTGCTATTGACGCTTCTGGCTGGTGTATTGCTTTCTGCCGCGTCCGTGTCCGCGCAGTCTATCGGGAAATCAGAAACCAACCCAGGGAGCATTCGGGGCACGGTACTCGACCCAAACGACCAAGTCGTCCCCGGCGCTACGGTAGTTCTCCAAGGGCCTGCTGTCGGCGATCGTCGCACAGTTGTAACCAACGAGGATGGAGTCTTTGCGTTCCACGATGTCATGCCGCAAACACCCTATCAGGTTACCGTCACGGCGGAAGGATTTGCAGGCTGGAGTTCGTCCGTCACCCTCGAATCCGGGCAGGTCAAAATCCTAACCGACGTCCAACTCCGGATGGAAGCTGTGCAGCAGAGGGTCGCGGTGAGCAGTGCTTCCTCTAAGCAGATTGCCATCCAGCAACTCAAGGCGGAGGAACAGCAGCGCGTTTTACGCTTCATCCCAAATGTTTGGGTGACCTATGAACGTCATCCCGAGCCGCTTACTTCGAGGATGAAGTTTGAGCTGGCATTAAAGGATCTCACCCATCCGTTTTTCTTCGTCCGTATCGCCGCCTGGGCCGGTATCCAACAGGCGGCGGACACCCCCGACTACGGCCAAGGCGCCGAGGGATATGGTAAGCGGTTGGGGACTTCTGCCGCTACCGGCGTCAGTGAAGGCCTGATTGGTAACGCTATCCTGCCGTCGCTCCTGCATCAGGACCCGCGCTACTTTTACCGGGGCACCGGTACGAAGAAGTCTCGGATTCTCCATGCGATCTCAAGCCCATTTGTCTGCCCGGGAGACAACGGCGCGTTGCAGCCGAATTACTCCACCTGGGGAGGCGCTCTAGCTTCATCTGCGATTGCAACCGCTTATCTACCGGCCTCGAATCGCGGCGCTGGACGTTATTTTGGCAACTTCGGCATCGCCATGGGCTTCCATATTGGCGGCGGTTTGGCCCAGGAGTTCATTCTGGCTAAATTTACCAGTAAAGGCCAAACGCCGAACAAGTAGTAGGGGTAGCGGCACAATTGCCACCACCAACCACTTATATCTTCGGAAGGGAATCATATGGTGTCTCCCGCCAGGCAAGATGGCCAATATCCGATTCAAGAATTGATTCGAGACTATTGCGACCTTGGCGGGCCCTGAGAAACGCCGGCAAACTTCGATCCGGTACGTTGTCCGACCAGCGGCAGATCCAATCGCTCGCAAACATCGCGAGGGTACGAGCTGTCGGCCACAAATTCCGCCCCTACTCGCCCTAACCAAGCCAGCACCTGTTCACCGACCGTGTCAACGTAGGTCACTTCCGACAGGTCCACCACCAGTTCTCGAGGGATCTTGCAGCGCGCGACAAGCGTCCTTGCCTCCTCGGCAAAGGCGCCCACAAATCGACCTTCGACCCGGATCGTTAAAGTGTCCGCGGCATTGTGGAACTCAACCCGCAACATGAAATATCTCCGCTATTCAGCGTCTCGGAGGCGTTGACATGCCTCAACGCAGCGACTCGAAATGCCGGGATGCGGTGCACGATCGACATCTTCGTTAGCGAATAGCTGAACTTCGCCCCGCAGTCCCAGCAAACCCGGTACGTCTGCCCACCCATGCTAAAGATCCAGCTAAGGTTGCGGTGACGGCACCCGAAGAGGAAATCCAATATCTTTGCCAGCCACTCCATAAGGCCTCCTTGCCCCGGCGAGGTCCGGTTCAGCCTGAATAAATGCAGTTGCGGTGCCAAAGAGGCACGCAACACCGGCAGTCGCAAGTACTTGATATCCAACCTGTTGCTTTGAAACTTCCCGAACGATTTCGTAATTTGCTCTGCCCTGGCACGGTCAGTGCCGAGATACGGGCAACGGTAGAAGCCCTTCGCCTGAGGATGAACGTTTCTCACGAGGGGCGACACGGCGGTCGCTTAGACGCAGGGGCAAGCAGCTTGCCACCGTAAGACTGTGGAGGGCCCATCGGCAGTCATCAAGATTGGGTAAGAGCACGGGCTGAGGATCAGTAATCGGCTTTCGTGATATTAAGTCGCCGCATTTTGTTCTGCAGCGTGGTGCGTTTCAGTCCAAGACGCTCCGCTGCTCCTTCTTTGCCGGAGATTCGTCCAGATGCCGCCTTCAACGCCTCAATAATCACCTGGCGCTCGGTCTCGTGGAAGCTCGAAACGGGAGCGGCCCCTGGCGCATTGGTTCTCTTGAGCTCTGCCAGCGGGACATTCAACTCTTCTCCCTGCGACAGAATTACGGCGCGCTCCACAAAATTTTCCAGTTCGCGAATGTTGCCCGGCCACGGCGCATTCGCCAGTGCTTCCATGGCCTGCCTGGGAATAGACTTGATGCGCTTTTGCATGCGGCGGGCCAATTGCGAAACGAAATAATGCACGAGCAGCGGGATGTCCTCGCGCCGTTCACGTAACGGAGGTATCTCTACGGGAAACACGTTGAGCCGGTAAAACAAATCCTCGCGGAACTGGCCGTTGCGAATCATGCCCTGAAGGTCGCGATGGGTGGCGGTGATGAGACGAACATCAACTTGGATCGTTCGGTTGCTGCCCAGGCGCTCGAATTCGTGCTCTTGTAAGGCGCGCAGTAGTTTGGGTTGCAGTTCGAGAGTGATATCGCCTATTTCGTCCAGAAACAAGGTGCCGTGATCTGCCAGCTCAAAGCGGCCTCGCTTTTGCATCAAGGCGCCGGTGAATGCGCCTTTCTCGTGCCCGAACAGTTCGCTCTCGACCAGCCCGGAAGGGATAGCCGCGCAGTTCAGCCTTACGAAAGTCCGATCTTTCCTCGGACTGAGGCTATGAATAGCGCGAGCGATCAATTCCTTCCCGGTGCCGGTCTCACCGCGCAGCAGCACGGTGGAATCGGTAGGGGCCACGATAGCAATCTGGTCCAGCACTTTCCGCAGCGCCGCGCTCTTGCCTACGATATGCTCGAAGTTGTATTCCGCACGAATCTCAGATTCCAGATACAGGCGCTCGTCCTCCAGCCGGTCCTTAGAGGCACTGAGTCGCCCGTAGGCAAGCGCATTCTCTAAGACCAGGGCAATCTGGGTACTGATCTGGGACAGAAGGTCAAGGTCCTCTTGGGCAAAGATCTTCGGTCCCCGGCTCCCCATCGCCAAAACCCCCAACGGCCGGTTCGAGCTCACCAGAGGCGCAATGGCGAGGGCGGTGATCGATTCAGCCCGCAGAGTTTCAGCGATAGGCGCAGGAAGCTTCTCAATGTCTTCCGCTGACCGGATCTCGAAACTGCGAGCGCGGATCCGCTCAACGCTTTCCTCGGTGAGGTCCGCCACCGCGATATCCGCTAAGAGCCCCTTGCCGGTTGGAAAATCCAGTACCGCGCATTCGATCTTTTTTAACTTCTCGTCCAGGATCCAGAAACCCGTGAAGTCATTCCGGAAGTAGCTCCGGATGGAAGTCGATGCCGACCGAAACAGTTCAATGATGTCCAGTTTTGAGATGATATGGTTATTGATTTCCAGCAGGAGACTGAGCCGATCACGCTGTTGGGCCAGCTCTCGCTGGTAAAGCTCTGCACAGTCTCTTGCAATTGCGCTCTCCAGCGCCACGGCAACGTGTGACGCCAGCGAGCTCATCAGTTCCAAGTCTTCCGGGGAAAACTCCCCACCCTGCACCTTCGTGAATCCAAGGACGCCATATTGCTTCCGCGATGTTGAGACCGGAAACACATATCCACTCGTTCCCGCCAACGCGGATGCGAGCGGGGCAAGCTCCGGGTGCTTCAACATCTCCTGCGACACGTCGGCCAGGTACATTGGCTGCTGTTCGTCGATTACCCGGGCCATCACGCCCACGCGTGAAACCTTGCTGCCTATCCTGAGGGCAGGCTCGTCCGGCGGTTGATCGAAGGCCACAATCCGCAGAGTTTCGCGGTCCTCGCTCAACAAGTAGAGTACGGTTCCATGCACGGCAGCGATGCTCGACAGAACGCCACGCACACTGTGCAGAACAGCTTCCACGGTGGGTTGCTCGACGATCGCGCTAGACACACCTAATAACGTTCGATACCGGTCTTCGGTTGCATTGGTCATGTCAATACGCAAGTACTCCCCGGGTTCCAGTAGAGCTGAGCACGCACACTCAACCGTTAACTAAGCTATCAAAGACTTGCGGTGACGGCGGTCACACAGCATCAGGACTCCAGAAGCGGTTGATTGGCCCCGCGCTTGGCCTTTCAGGCCTGCGGACTACCGTACCGCAGGAGCCTACTCCAACTAGCTTAGTAGTGCAACTTTGCTGCCAAAGCATGGACTCCAGGATCGCTGATGGCACAACCATAGAGAAACCAGGCGGAAGGAGCAGCGCAGAAGCGCCCCTCATTTGGACTCTGCCCGGAAGAGGGCAGAACAGCACGGCGCGGCGAGCGGTGCCGTTATCCTGGCACCGAGGCGAGTTGAATATCCCGATCCTTGGAACAGGCCGTAGGACCCAACCGATCATTCGAGTACCGCCTCTTCAAGGCCCTGCCTGACCGCGTACGGACATTTCCTGCCGCCCGAAGGGCAACCCTGCATCCCCCTGGGCGACTGCGGCCACTGTTAACTCCTGGTTGCACAATACGGTGCGTGAACGCTGAAAGCGGTGAGCAATGTGCACTGTGAGTCCCTGTCACATAGCGAATCAAGGAGCCGATTCGAATGAAACGATTGATACTCAGCGTAGCTGTTGCCCTAACCGTATGCCTTGCCAGCTGGGCAGAAGAGGCCCAGCAAGAAGTCACCGTCCAAGGGAGTGGGATTTTTAATAAGGAAACAACGGGTAATGGCATCACCAACAAGCCAACTAATTCGGGAGGATTTGTTGTCGGATACCGACACAATTTCAACCGGTTGCTGGCAGTTGAGGCAGACTCCGATTACTTCAGACCCTCGCAAAAGTACAACACTTCGACTGGGGGTTCTGGCTACGTTAAGACGAATACCTACGCAATAACTGGAACTGCGGTCATAAAAATTCCGACCTCCTTCAAATTGAAGCCATATGCGCTAGCCGGAGGGGGTGCGTTAGTTTTCGATCCTCGTGATAGCTCCCTAGGCGACCAGACACGCGGTGCGTTCGTCTATGGTGGTGGCGCCGATTACAAGTTGATGAACCACATTGCATTACGGGCTCAGTACAGAGGTTTTGTGTATAAGGTGCCGGACTTCGGCACGAGCGCGCTGCACGTCGACAAATTCACGCATTCCGCTGTGCCGTCGGCCGGTTTGGTGTTTTCCTTCTGAAGTCAGCAAAGCAAGCAGCGGCCATGCCGGCTCGCTAGTTGGGGGGCAGGACGACCTGGCCGCAGCCTGTTATCCGCAGCGTGCAGGTGACTTATGAACTTACTTTGCTCGTTGTGTATGGCACCCAGGCGCCAGGTACTGTTGCCCGTATTCTGGCTGCGCCCGCATTAGGGCGGTCCATAACGATGAGCCAATGCCTCCTAGCCCCGGGATTCAATAACTTAGCCCTTACACCATTGGCACATCATCTGCACTAGCGAGTGACGGGGCGGAAAACTCCTCGGCAGAACGGAGAAGATCGAGATGTTGCGGATCCAATTCAAAGAACTCGCGAACACCGTGACGATGCAGATCGAAGGCCGATTCGTGGGCAATTTCGCAGAGAATGCACGGCGGGCTGTCGCAGACTCGAAACACCCGTCCAGTTTACTGGTGGACTTATCGGCCATGACCTTCGTTGACGACATCGGTGAGGAAGTTCTGTCGTGGCTCAAGGAACTCGGATCGAAGTTTACGGCGGGAACAGCATACTCGCATGATGTTTGCGAACGTCTTCAACTGCCGCTGGCCTCTTAAGCAGCAAGGATTGGCAGCGGGTAAGGTGAAGGCATCACCAGCTACTCCTGACCGAGCCGACGCATACCGCCTCGCGCCGCGGTTGAAGGTGAAGGGTTATGAGCTGGGAACTCTTGATAAGAACTGCAGTCGTGGCCGGCGCAATGGGCCCGCTGCGCTGTCACAGGGACTTTTGGAGAACACGCGAAGATGTTGCGGACTCCATTCAAGAAAGTCGCGGAGACCGCAACATCTCAAAAGGCCTGATCAACGGAAGGAGAAACACAATGCGCAATAAGATATGGATACTAGTTACAATGACGTGCCTGGCGATCATTCCCTTCGCCACGGCCCAAGCCCAGCTTTCAGCCGCACCCGGCACCACGGCGGCAACTGCTGGCGTTATGAACGCAATTCCGTCGACAACACTTCCGATGGCGGCTTCGAATGCTGCCACGGGTACTGTGAGTGACAAATCCGGAATGAAGGAGCACTCAAAGGTTGCGGCCAGCCCGGCTGTCAAGTGTACCTATGCCTATTCCCAAGCCTACGGCTCCTGCCCACAGGCCACTGGAAATGACTGCACCTACACTCATTCCCAAGCCTACGGTTCCTGCCCGAAGGGCGAGTGAGGATAGTCACCAGGGCTTGGCGCTCACAGTCAAGTAGTTAATCGCAGGAACAAGAGTTCCTGCAAAGAAAGGGTGGCTCAAGTCCGCATCTCAGGGACAGCCACCCTTGACCTGACCGGAGGGGACTCAAGGCCGGCATGACTGGACGGTAGGCGAAGATATCATCGCGATTGACAGGCAATATCGCGGTACTGGCTTTGCACAAGTTCTGCGGCGGCGCGAGGAGGAGTGAATGACCGTTTTGCAACATGTTGGGGCAGCGATGTTGTGCGCGCTGATCTTCATTCTAATTGGCACCGTACTCGGCTACTTAGGCGGAGCCCCCACCCGGACCATATCGAATGTCCGGAATAAAGAACGGTGATTAAAAGTTGCTGGATTTAACAGACGGAGTCGGGATCCTCGTGGTCCTTACGGCTGCCAAACGGTCGCACAATCAGCAAAACCGCTAAGACAGAAATTGGCAACCCAAGTAACACGAGGTTGCCAGCCCACTTGAGGACCTCACACAAGTCACCAGCCACAATCGCCAGCATGCGCCATAGCGTGGCAAGCAGCAGATGGGTAGAGGCAATCACGCTACACCTCGAAGTGGCGCATCACGGGCTGGGATGCGACTGGATGGGTTTGTTCCAGTCGCACCTTAGCTTGTTTGGAGCCCAGCCCTTGGCCCGGGCGCACATTGCAGGCTTTTTTCCGAGAATCGCGCACGCCAGATTCAGCCCGATCCACTTGCCTTATAAAACCAGGCAACGTAGGTTGGACGGTCGGGCCGGGGGAAACTGGGTTCGGTCCTTTCGGGGGTCCTCCCCGGCCCTGCGTCAGGGGGGGCAATTCGTAACTCCCGCGCAGGATACTGCAATCGCAATACCAAAGCTCGCCGACTGTAAAGCACCTAAATCGTGGATTCTCGTGACCTGCCTGATTTGCGCGCCACAAGCCTGCCCGTATCCTGGCACTGACCGTAATAGGGCAGGCAAATCCTCGAAGCTCTCGCGAGGAAACCTGGTAAGAATCCTTGGGTTCAAGTAGTTACCACTTCGCGGTTGTGACTGCCTCCTCGGCAAGGCAAGTGCGGTTTTCCAAGCGGTAGCAGATCGCTATGCCTGGCCGGCAAATCGGGGAAGTGCAACCGAAGGCCGTGGCAGTTCTCAGAAGCATTTGTGGAACAAATTGCATCGCACTTGCGCTGCACCGGGACGAAGTAATTGAAAGAGTCGTCAATCCATCAGCGAAAGATTTGTCTGAAGGGGATTGCTGCCAAGCTTTCCCGCTACTCCGACATAAGCTGGTCCCAATTGGATTGCCTGCTTAATATCATCAAGAACGAGTGTCCTACAGCGTTCGCACAGCTCGCGCGCTGGGCCGGCAAAGAGATAACAGACGCTTATGTGGACTTCCTAACGAGCCGGCGGGATGGTCAGGAACCTAAGCTTTCTGGCCGGCCGGGCCAGGTGAAGCTGGCCCGGAACCGATCGGCAAATAGAACTAGACGAGCTGCAACTGGCTACTCGATCTTAGTTGGGAAGGCCAGACGCCGGGAGTAATTACATGGCCTCAGGGGATCACCTGATGGAAGATACATAGCTGGGTCGGACCCAACTGGGCGCCGGCCATTTACGCAGCAAGAGGCATTCAAAGAACAGTGACTAGAAAGTTGTCTGGATTTACTAAACCGGTTCTGGTACCCTGCATGCCCAAGCGAAATCCCGACCATCCGCAGAAACAGTGCCGAGTTGCTTTTGCCTGACTCCGCTGTTGAAAGCGAGGCTAGAGTGCGCCGCAAGTTCGGAGCGCGTCTGTTAGACTGGATATCCGGCACGGTTATTGTCATTGCAGTGGTTGTTCTTGCATTCTGCAGGATATTGACGTCTGCCTTCCGGCAACATGTTCGAAGGCCGGGATAACATGACCGTTAATCTGGTTCTGCTTCCTGCTTATTGTGTATGGAACCGCCATCATTCTGGACGACAGAGACATTCTTTTCTTCGAACTGCACGCGCTAGCACGGCATGGCTTATCCTTTCCACACCCATCCGCAGCATGAACAGGTTAAGTCGCAATCGAGATGTTGCTTTTTCGGCTCTTTCCCGCAGAGCGGGCACGAGCGCGTCCACTTCATCGTCAGCAAGAATGTTGGCAGACTGAGATTTTGAACTTGCTTTTCCATACTGTTGCTCCTTTCCTAAAGAATCTGAACGCCAACTCGCTCCGTCGCGACAGATCGGAACGGGCTTTCGCTACTTTCACCGGGAATCACGTCAGACCACGCTCCCAATTTGGCTATTCGCAAAACAGATGCCACACTGCCGTGTTCTCAAGTTGCTCATTCCGCATCGAGATGCCGATGAGCCGGCACGGAGCAGAGTATTGCGCCCACATGCGGGCATCCACGCCCCCCTACGTAGTGGCGGGTAATGCATCCCGTCTTTGTGGTGCTGCTTGGAACTGCCTTGGTTGTTCCGTTCGGAAGTTACGTATTAGGCGCATGCTACGCGTTGCGCAAGCCGGCGGAGAAGATCGTGAAGGGGACGGAAGTGAGATGAAGAAGGCCGGGTTCGCGGTGTTCACAAAGGAGCAGAAACTTAACCAGGCAAGTTAAAGGAGACAGTCCGAAACTCCGAAGAGACGGGGCGAGATTGGTAATGCCACTGCCCGGGTAAGGGGCTAGCCCCCGAAGGGAGGCCCCCCGGCTCTGCCGGGGAGGCAGCAGAAGTTTGACATTTCCTGCAGTCCATCGTGGAAACTCCCAGACGTGAGCCGCCAAGCGCACGAAAGGGAATTTCACGATGGACGATGCAGAAAGCCTAAGTCATACAAAATGGGAGTGCAAGTATCACGTTGTTTTCATACCGAAGTGCCGACGAAAGACGTTGTATGGGGAGCTGCGACGGTGCCTGGGAGAGGTATTCCGCAAGTTGGCGGAGCAGAAGGAAAGCCGGATTGAAGAAAGCCATCTGCTGCCTGACCATGTACACATGCTGATCGCGATTCCGCCCAAGTACGCGGTATCGCAAGGGATTGGGTTCATCAAAGGAAAGAGCGCGATCCATTTGGCTCGGGTGTATGGGGAGCACAAGAGGAATTTCGTGGGGCAGCATTTCTGGGCACGCGGATTCTTCGTATCCACAGTGGGTCGGGACGCGCGGACCATTCGGGACTACATCCAGAACCAAGAGGAAGAAGACAAGCGCTTGGATCAACTGAACCTTTGGCGGTAGCCACCGTCAGGTGGCGCCAAACGTGGGGCCGCGTTAGCGACCCCGCACAGCCGCTTCGAGCGGCTCACAGCTTAAAGCCCCCGGCTCTGCCGGGGGATACTTACTGCCGCATTCGCACGGCAAGCTAGCGCAAGGAAGAACCGTTCTGTTTATCCGAGCAGGCGGACATTGGCTGGCTCAGGCCCGAATATTCGGACCGGGCAATCTGCAGCCGGCGCATTTTGTTTTGCAGCGTCGTGCGCTTTAGGCCGAGGCGTTCTGCCGCGCCATCCTCGCCGGCAAGCCTGCCGGAAGCGGCCTTCAGAGCGTTGATAATAGCTTGCCGCTCAGCGTCGTGGAACGTGGATGCCGAGCAGGTGCGAGGCGCCGGCATTGCGTTCTTCAGCTCTGCCATCGGGACATTCAACTCGCTTCCCTCGGTGAGAATGACAGCGCGCTCGATGAAGTTCTCCAGTTCGCGCACATTACCAGCCCACGAGGCATCGGTTAGGGCTTCCATCGCCTCCCTGGGAATCGATTTGATTTTCTTCCCCATTCGTCGCGACAGCTTGGAGACAAAATAGTTAATGAGCAGCGGAATATCCTCTCGCCGCTCGCGCAGCGGCGGGATTTCAATCGGGAAAACGTTCAGCCGATAGAAGAGGTCTTCGCGGAATTTGCCTTCGCGGATCATCGTCGAAATGTCGCGATGGGTCGCGGCGACGATGCGAACGTTCACCTGAATGGTTCTGGTGCTCCCGAGCCGCTCAAATTCATGTTCCTGCAGCGCGCGCAACAACTTCGGTTGCAACTCCAGACTGATATCGCCAATCTCGTCCAGGAAGAGCGTGCCCCGGTCGGCCAATTCAAAGCGGCCCTTCTTCTGCATCAGCGCGCCAGTAAATGCGCCCTTCTCGTGGCCGAAGAGCTCGCTTTCCAGCAGGCCGGACGGAATCGCCGCGCAATTCAGTCGTACGAACAAACGGCCTTTTCTTGGGCTGAGACTATGTACGGCTCGAGCTACCAGTTCCTTGCCGGTACCAGTCTCGCCGTGCAGAAGCACGGTGGAATCAGTCGGTGCGACGATGGCAACCTGTTCCAGCACTTTGCGCAACGCCTGGCTTTTGCCAACCATATCCTCAAAGTTGTACTCGGACTTTATCTCCGATTCGAGGTACAGTCGTTCCTCTGCTTCACGCGGCGTGATGCACTGCCGGATCGCATTCAACAGTTCTTCATCGTCGAAAGGCTTCGTCAAGAAATTCGCTGCGCCGGCTTTGACCGCGCGCACGGTCATGGGGATGTCGCCGTGGCCGGTAAGGAATACGATCGGCACCTGCACATCGGACTTGGCAAGCTCCTGTTGCAGGTCGAGTCCGTTTACTCCGGGGAGATTCACATCCAGCACCAAACAACTTGGCACTTCAGGCCGCGGGGCGGCCAGGAACTCTTCCCCTGACGCAAAGGTCTTCGCCGCCAGTCCGGCGGAGCGCAGCAGGCCCGCCACTCCTTCGCGCGCGGACGCATCGTCATCCACCACATAAACCAAAGCTCCGGTGTCGCTCATGGGATTCTCCTTGGTTTAGCGGTCGGTCTTGCTTTAACCGCTCAGTTTCCAATTCAGAGCCGTGTGGACGGCATCCAGCAATTCATCCTCACTGAATGGTTTGATCAAGTAAGCAACGGTCCAATCCGAGAGAGCTTCTGACCTGGCCCGGTCATCCGATGCATGTGCCGTGATGAAGATAACCGGCAATTTACACTTGCGGGCAATTAGGTCACGGTGAAGTTCGATGCCACTCATCCCCGGCAGGCGCACGTCCAAGATGAGGCAATCTGCCTTGCGGGGATGGGCCGCGTTCAAGAACTCCTCCGCGGAGGCAAACACCCTCACGTCCTCGCCGACGGACCTGATCAGGCTCTCCAGCGATTCCCGGACCGAAATATCATCGTCGACCACTGCAACGAGGGACGCCATTGAAGTTTGCCAGTATTGTCATAGCAGGGAGAGGGGAAAAAATCTATTACACCTTAGTGGAAGATCTGAAGGTGTCACCTCTGCCTGCCCGAAGCTCTTTTCGGACCGAGTCGAGGTTGGTGAATGGTGGATTCTACGCTCGGGCCGACCCCTTAGGCGAGCGGCTCCCCAGCCTCTCCGCCATCCTCACCAGATCCGCCAGAGAATCGGCACGCATTTTACGCATGACGTGTCCGCGATGAACCTTGACCGTGAATTCGGTTATGTTCAGTTCGGCCGCAATTTGCTTATTAAGCAGGCCGGCCACCACCTGCTGCATCACTTGCTGCTCGCGCGCGGTCAGCGATTCATAGCGATTTTGCAATTCACGGATGTCGGCGCGCTGCTGCCGGGAACGCCGATCGCGTTCTACGGCTTCCCGGATCGCCTGTAAGAGTTTCTGGTCATCGACCGGCTTAGTCAGAAACTCAACCGCTCCCGCTTTCATGGCCTGCACCGAGGCAGGGATATTACCATGGCCGGTAAGGAAAACGATGGGGATCTCCAACCCGATCTCGGCCATCCGCTTCTGCAGGTCGAGCCCGCTCAGACCCGGTAGCTGCAGGTCCAACACCAGACAACTTGGCGCCTCGGCGCCGGGACCGGCCAGAAATTCCTGGGCGGAGCCAAAGGTCTTGGCCCTCCAACCCGCAGACCGGATCAGACTGCTCAGCCCCTCCCGAACCGAGGGATCGTCGTCCACGATCGCGACAACGGCATTAGACTCCCGCGGCTCCCGCATTAGATTCTTCTTTCTGATACTTCGGCAGAGCAAAGTGAAAACTTGTGCCTGGGCTGTCCTTGGCCGTAGCCCATAGCCGGCCCCCATGGTGCTGAAGAATGGAACGACAAATGGAGAGTCCCATGCCCATGCCGCCGGGCTTCGTAGTGTAGAACGGTTCAAAGATCTTCTCTATCGTGTTCGGGTCGAGACCTATCCCCGAATCTTCCACCGTTACCTGCACCTGGTTGGCTTCAATGTTCCGGGTGGTGATCACCAGTTCTCGCGCCTGCTCTCCTACACTCCGCATCGCTTCGATACCGTTCATGACCAAGTTGAGCACCACCTGCTGCAACTGTACGCGATCACCCCAAACCGGTGAAAGGTCATCTGCAAACGGCGTTCGGAACATTACCTTGTTTCTTTTCGCTTCGTCGCCCACGAGGACGAGGATTTCCCGGATGGTTGCATTCAGGTCCAGCTTCTCTCCAGCCGCCGCAGTCCTTTTTGTCATCGCCCGAATGCGGGCGATCACTTCCGCGGCTCGCTTCCCGTCGCGGACGATGCGACGGAGGCCTTCGCGCGCTTCCTCCAGGTTAGGCACATCTCCGGCCAGCCAGCGCAGGCCGGCGCTGGCGTTGCTTACCACGCCCGACAGCGGCTGGTTCACTTCATGCGCAATCGAAGCCGTTAGTTCCCCCAGCATGCTCACCCGGTGGATATGCGCGAGATCGACCTCGAGTTGCCGCAGCCTCTCGCGCTGTTCCTCCGCCCGCAAGCGGTCAGTGATGTCCCGGGAGACATGCAGCAGGAAGCGACGCCCGCCATACCAAAAAGAACTCGTGTTTGCTTCGACAGGAAACACCGTGCCGTCCTTTTGCCGATGCCAGTGTGTGTCGACCACGGTTTCACCCGCCGCCGCTCGCTCCGCGACTGACTCCATCTGCGCTCGATCTGAATCCAGGTGGAAGGCAATCGGCGTCGTTCCGACCAGTTCCTGCCGGGTGTAACCAAGGCTATCGCAGGCGCACCGGTTCACATCCACAATGGTTCCTTGCTCGTCCACCATGAAGAAGGCATCTGCCGCGTGGTCCACAAATGTACGGAAGCGTGTCTCGCTCTCGTGCAGCTCTTGCTCGGCGCGCTTGCGTTCCGTGATGTCTACCGTCGTGCCCACCGTTTCAAGGACCTCGCCAGTGGGACCCAGAACCGGATGGCCTCGGACATAGACATGTCTGACGCTCCTATCGGGTAACACGATCCGGTGTTCGAAGTCGGTATCTGCTTTCTCATGTACTAACTTATGTCTGCCCTGTCTGACGTTTTCCAGGTCTTCTGGGTGTATTCGTGTATCCCGCTGCGCCCGCGTAAGGGGCGGCTGTTGCAAATCAATGCCGTAAATGCGGAACATTTCCTCGGACCAGTAAATCAGTCCGCCGGCAGGGTCGTAAGCCCAACTGCCGGTGTGGCTCAGTCTTTGCGCTTCCTTCAGGTAAGCCTCGCTCTGACGCAGA
>Ga0326727_10006154_pt1 | contig 33214 bp, 26 predicted proteins | sample MB2enrmetagenome_FD_207643 | JGI IMG/M metagenome (GOLD analysis project Ga0326727, IMG submission 207643) | Lab enriched peat soil microbial communities from McLean, Ithaca, NY, United States - MB29MY | ecosystem: Environmental > Terrestrial > Soil > Wetlands > Peat | place: USA: New York...
GCCGGTCCCAGAACACGGCGGTCTCGCGCTGATTGGCAATGCCGATGCCCGCAATCTGGGAGGGAGTGATCCGCGCCGCGGCGATGGCGTCCCGCGCCGCGCTGATCTGGGTCGCCCAGATCTCGTTGGGATCATGCTCCACCCATCCAGGCTTCGGGTAGAACTGGGTGAAAGGCTTTTGCGATACGGAGACCGCGCGGCCGGTCTTGTCGAAAAGGATGGCGCGGGAGCTGGTCGTCCCCTGGTCGAGTGCGAGAATGAAACTTTCCATGAAGGGAGTATAGAACCCGATCAGTGGCCGGGCAAGGCTGGCGAGTGCGGAGGCGGTGGGGGCGATGCCGGCGATGCGCCCTGCGGTAACGCAAGCGTCGCCGGCGGCGTGGCGGGCCCCGTGGCGCCAATCGTGAACGGACCGTCAAGGACGCCATATCCTCCTCTTGAATTGTTTGCATAAACGCGGAAGCTGAATCCCTGCGTTAACGCCGGAGTCGAGGCGACCATTTTCTGGATGCTCAGTGCCGGTCCTTCGCGCGCGGCCGGAAAGCTTGCGACGAACTTCCCGTCTTTGCCATAGGTCCAGATCTCGACGGAGTCATATGCTCCGGTGACCCGGATTGCCCCTTCTCTCACTGCGGCGCCGGGGTATGCGGCCTCCGAGGCGGAAGTCTCCCGTGACGGCAGCGTGAAGCTCTGCTCCGCCGTGTCGCCGCCGGCGTTCTGGAGGAGGACCCGGTACTTGCCCGCCGGAACGGCTTGCGAGCCCGGCATAGCAAGGTTGTTCGAGCCGATCCACGTTTCACCCTCCGCGGTGGCAGAAATCCAAGAATTGCTTTCCACTTTCCAAAAAAGCTCGGCGTCATCGTTTATGACGTAGAAGCTTCGAAGGTTTTCCATCCCGTCGGGGTCGCTTGCAACGAGGAAGACGCTTAACCCCTCTGCGACGGCACCCGTGGCTGCATCATGCTGATAGACAATTCGCGCGTAGACCCGGGAGATCTCCGGCGGTTTGTTGGAACATCCCGCGAGCAGCACGAGGCAACCCGCAGTTGCCGCTGCCGCCATTCGAAGCGCTGCCTTCACGCACGCTCCAGAACCGCGGCGCGGCGGCAGTCGGATAGACGCCGGCGTAGGTAATCGAGGTCGAGCTCGAGCTCTTTCACCAGGCGGAGGAAGAGGTCGTTAGGGATGAGGTTCTGCTCGGTAGAGAGAAAGAGGAGCGCCTTTTCCGCGATGCAGGAAACGCGCAGAGAGTTCATCATGACTTCGTTGCACAAGAGGCTGTTGAAGTGTTTGAAGAGCTGCGACTTTTTCAGGTTGTTTCGAATAAGGGACAGCTCCTCCCGAAGCGGAACGGCATCCCCCCGGGACGCCGCCTCACCGAGAGGCTTTAGGTGGAGGAACGTGTATTCCTTGCCCGGCAGGTAGTGGTGGTTGTCACAGCGCGTGCAGTAGTTGGGCTCCCGCGGGTCCCGTGCCTCCCTGTCACCGCCAATCACCAGCAGGGGATCGAAGTACAGGGCAGGGCATTCGCGCCCATCGACGGTGTAGAAGCGATATGTGTAATACGAATCCTCCAAGCACTCGGGATGCTCGCAGTACGCGGTGAGAGGGAAGACGTCAGTTGCCGTGTCCAGGAGGAGCTTGGCCGTGGTGTTGAAGATTTCACGACGGAAGTTCAGTACGAGGGACGGAAAAATGAAGGTCAGCCCGCGCGATCGAGAGGCGCTCTCCACCACGTACGCAAGACGTTCCTCGTAGAACGAGGCTTCGTCGATTACCCACGTGCCGACGCCTGGGTTCTCCCCCATGATCCGCTCGAGGTCGAAGGAGTTAGAAATGGAGGCAATGTTCTTCCCGCAACGCACGAAGCCGCCGCGGTAGGGAAGCGCGTCCGCCGGGTAGTCGGGAAACCGCGAGGCGTCCAGGGCCGAGCGAATGAAAAATACGACCCTGCGGTCAGCACCGTCGGTCCGAGTGCTCTCCGCGGCCTGTCCTGTTTTCTTGCGTGCCACCTCGGAGTCGCGCCAGATCCGCGCGGAGAACTCCGTCTTTCCCGAGCCCATGGAGCCTATCACAAGTATCCGCCGGGCGGGTCGGGAGAAGTCGAAATGGTTGAACGAGCGGTGGACCTTCACCTCGGGGAACCCGAGGCTCTTGAGAAACTCCCGTGCGTGCGAACTTTCCAGTTCGGCCATTGCCTGGTGAGGATATCGTCCCCCGCATGCGCAGTCAATCGAAAAGCTTGAGCTGGGTGTCCTGCTTCTCAGGATGTGAGGGGCGGGAAAACTCCTGACGGCAATCCCCCGGGATCTCCGACAGGAAGGGACTAGGACGAGCCACGGCAAGCGCGCCGTGGACCATGCGCTGCGCGCAATGCGTGATGAAGACCGAATCTCGTGCCCGGGTGAGCGCCACGTAGAAAAGACGCCGCTCCTCATCCGGATCGTCCCCTAGCGGGATGATCCCTTCCTCGGCTCCAGCGATGAACACCACCGGGAACTCGAGACCTTTGGCCGCATGAAACGTGAGCAGAGTCACTCGTTCCACGACACGCGCTCCCTCGCTTTCCCGCGTGAGGAGCGAAAGGCGAGCCAGGAAGGAGGAAAGGTCGTTTCCGTATTCCCGTGCGCTTTCCCTGATGGCCTCATCAGCAAGGGCGATCTCCGGGACGTTTGCGTCGAGCGGCACAAACCCGTTCTCGATCTCGTCGATCAAGGGCTCGATCCCGCGGGAGTCAAGCATAGCCCGGAGATCATCGAGCCGGCCCAGGACGGCGGGGAACTCGGCGTCAAGCCCCTTGCGTGACACCGGATCCGCCGGGTTGACGATGAGTCGTAGGGCCGCCACCAGACGGCAGAAGGGCTCTTCTTCGGCAAGCGGCACGCTGTCACGCAGAGCAAGAGGCAGCCCGGCTCGGAGCAAAGAGGGTAGGAGCGCGTCCCGGACGGCCCGGGTCCGAAAAAGGACTGCAATGTCCGCAAAGGAATGGCCCGGCGGCGCTGCCTCTCCCCGCCTGGCGCGCGCCTCATCCACGGAGACTGAGTCCACGCCACCCACCAGGTCGCGGATGCTGGAGGCAATTGTGTCTCCCTCTTCCGCGGGGTTGGCAGCCCGAAAAACGCGGATGGCTGCGCCGCCCGGCCTCTGCGCGCGCGGCGCCGGCACGCCGGGTTCTCGCTGGCGCATGATGATCGCGCCCGAGGCGCGCACGATGGTTTCCGAGGAACGATAATTGAGATTCAGCGAGAAGACACGCGCCCCCGGCTGGTCACGAAACTGGAAGAAGAGTGCGCGGTCCGAGCCGCGAAACCCGTAGATAGCCTGGTCAGGATCACCAATACCAAGGAGCGCTTCGGCTGTTTCCCCCAGGATGGACAAGAGCTCGAATTGCGGACGGTTGATATCCTGCAGCTCATCGACGGCAATCGTTGCGAACTTCCGGCGTTGTTCTGCAAGGAACTCCGGATCTTCCCGAAAGACCCCGAGCGTCCTTACTACCAGGGAGGATACGTCGACGCCTCCGGTTTGTTCGCACAAGCTTTCGTATGCGGTGATGATCTCGGAGATTTGCCCGTCCGGCTCTTCTATTCCTTCGTAGTACCGCTGGATGCGTTCCGCGGCAGCCCGCGCGCGTGAATGCGTCGACAGAGCAGGCAGCATCTCCAAGAGGGAAATTCGATGCGAACCGTTGTACACCGTGACGAGCCGTGGATCACGGGCGCGAAGCAAGCCGAAGCAGAAAGAATGGAAAGTAGCTGCGGTGACCGCCGCGGCCCGTACGCCAAGGAGAAGCTTGAGTCTTTCCCGCATCTCCGCGGCGGCGCGGGTGGTAAAAGTAAGGGCAAGCACCTGCTGCGGATCTGAGAGACCCTTCTCGATTCGAGCGGCTATCCAACTCGTGAGAAGTCTCGTCTTTCCCGTCCCCGGACCCGCGAACACGAGTCCTTTTCCCAGGGGTGATCCGACAATGGCGCGCTGCTCATTATCTAGGGACGCGGATCCCGCAGGGGGCGCGAGGTTTTCCGCGAAGGCTGAGTCTCCTCCTGGAAGGGTCCCTTCCCGCTTGGCTCTGCCTCGGCGAGAGGACTGTACGGAGAAAAGCTCATCCTGGCCCCGCAGCTGCGCCAGCTCCCGGTCGTCGAACATCCTGATGACGCCGAACTCTCCATCAAAGCCGGGGCTCGGAGTCACCTGGCCGCTTCGCATTCGGCGAACGGCTTCCGCAATCAACGGCCCCAGGGACCTCTCGATGTCTTCGGGGACGGACTCGAAGAGAAACGCGTATTCAGTGCCGAACGTGCGGATGACTTTGGCATGAAGCGCTCCTACCGCCCTGGACCCGGTGCCGCTGCCGGTGAGTTGGCCCAGGATCTCGGGAACTGGGATCAGGTAGCGAAACCCTCCGGCGTTTTGCGGCTTGCGCGGCTCCGCACGGTCGGCCAGTTCGAGCACCCTGTGCAGGACGCCGATGGTGATTGGCGCCCCGCAGGTAGGGCAGGCGGTCCCGGACTTTAACGTTTCCTCGGGATCCATGCAGACGCCGCATTTCCTGTGGCCGTCGAAGTGGTACTTGCCTTCCTCGGGGTAGAACTCGTACGTCCCGACAAACCCCTTGCCTGTTTTCAGGGCGGCCGCGACGCCGTGCCAGCTCAAGTCCGTTTCGAGGACCGTTGCCTCTCTTCCTAGGTTGGGTGGGGAGTGCGCGTCCGAGTTGGACACTAGGCGGAATCCGTCCAAGGCGCCCCATCGCCAGTTCATCGGCGGATCCGAAGAAAGGCCGGTTTCCAGGGCAAAGATGTGCGTCGTCAGCTCTTCGAAACAGTCCTCGATCTTGTTGAAACCGGACTTAGAACCGAAGATAGAGAACCACGGTGTCCAGATGTGCGCAGGAATGAGAAAGCCTCCCGGCGAGGCTTCGAGCAGGATGGAAAGGAGATCCTTGGGGTCCAGTCCGAGAATCGGCCTTCCGTCAGAAGCAATGTTGCCGATGGCGGAAAGCCTGGCGCCGAGCTTCCGCGCTTCCTCTATGGTTTGCACGCCCAGGAGCGTGTGCACCTTGCGGGTTGCCCCTCGTTTTTTGTAGATCGAGCTTATCTCCACGGTCAGAAGGAAGCGTACGGGGGCATCCGCGGGCTCGGCGTTCTCCAGGGGAAAGTCCCGCGGAGGGTCACGCAGCTCGAAAAGGCTGTCCTTCTCGACGAGTTTCTTTGCAAGCTCCTCCATCCATCGGGGATGCGTGAAGTCCCCCGTGCCGACGACGTTGATCCCCTTGAGCCGGGCCCATCGGTAGTAGCCTTCGAGATCTGCGTCCTTGCTCGTCGCCCGCGAGTACCGGGAATGGACATGCAGGTCCGCGACGATTCTCATGCCAACCCGTTACGCCGGGTTTTTCGTGAATATAGCCTTGAGCTCTTCCTTTGCGCCTTCCAAAACCTCGTTGTACTTGATGTCGAGCTGGCCGAAATACTGCCTGACCATTCCCTGGTATTCGGGGTCCGCGTTCGGATTTATCTTTACCGGCCTTCCCATCTGCCGGGAAAGCTCTTCTTCCTTTTTTTTGCGCACCGGGGCGTATTGTCGATCCAGGGCTTCCACGAGCCTTTTGCGCTCCGAAAGATATTCCTTGAAGAAGTTCTCCAGTTGGCTGAATATCATGTTCACCTTGCGCGGATCCGCCACCGTCGCGGCGAACGCATCCCCGAACTTCTTGTTGTTCTTGAGGGAGAACTCGTCGACGGGCAGGACGAGATTTGCCAAAAGGGACTGGATGAGGCCCTCCCTGACCCATACAAGCTGCTGTTTGTCGAAGGCCTTGAGCGCTGCTTTGAGGTCGAAGGAAGCTTCGTCGATAAGCTTCGAGACGAGCTTCTTCCCTTCGTCGCGGAGGCGGTTCGTCTCCACGAGTTCCTTATTGGCCTCGATGTCCTTCGAGTTCTCCAGTGCGATCTGGAACGCGGATTTAATGACTCCCATAATTGTCGTTCTCCTGCTGAAATGTAACCCTCGAGCCGCGGGCGAATCAAGACAGTGGAATCACGTCGAGCCTTTCCGTGGCAGCTCTGGAGGCGCCGTGACGGATTCCCGCTCAGTGACCACCCCGTCCAGCCGCTGATCACGCTCGGTGTGCGGCACCTCCTGCACAAGCTGGTCCGAGAGGCAGACACCAATTACCGTGACGCCGTCGCCCACGGCGCTGCGGGCCTCCATCAGAAACTTGTCGTAGTAGCCTTTGCCTCTTCCGAGTCGATTTCCAACCCGGTCGAACGCCAGTCCGGGCGCGGCAACGAGAAACCGGGTCCCCCGGCGGAGCACCAGCGGCTCCCACTCGGCGCTCGGTACCGGGATCCCCCAGCGGTCCCGGGGCAACTCTCCGGTGTCCGGGGGAAGGAAGTAAAAACGAATGGCGTCCCGCTCGATGCGCGGCACCGCAACGCGTTTTCCCGAGGCATGAGCGGCCCGAATGAGGCCGGCGCTATCCAGCTCCCCCGGCATGGAAAGAAAGCAGAGCAGCACCCCGGCTTCCTTCCACGCCGGCGTTGCCTGCAAACGCCCAGTGACCTCGGCGCTGCGCCGAGCTAACTCCTGCTCATCCACGAGGGCCAGCAGCCGCTTCATCCGGGCGCGCAATTCTGCCTTTGTCATGGTACAGTAGTATGGACTTGGAGGAACGTATGCAAGACCTGTGGGACTTGACGCGCAGTTCCATCATCGGAAGCAACGCGGTGATTACCACGCCGTTCGGCGCGCGCCGTCTTACCTATGCAGACCATACCGCATCCGGACGCGGGGTAACTTTCCTTGAAGAGCAGGTCCAAAAACTGCTCGAGACGTACGGCAATACCCACACGGAGGACGACGCAACCGGGACCATCACTTCCGAGCACCTTCACGAGGCCGAGCTTGCTGTCAAGCGCTTTGTCAATGCCGGCCCGAAGCACAGGATCATCACCGTGGGGGCCGGGACAACGGCTGCCGTTCACCAGCTCCAACAGATTCTCGGGATCTATGTACCCCCGGCAGGAAAGGACTTCTTTCGCGGCATCCTCGGCGAATATTTCTCCCCCGAGGAGGGTAAGCGCTTCTCAGAGTGGATCAACGGTAAGCGGCCGGTGGTTTTTGTGGGGCCTTTCGAGCACCACTCCAACGAAGTCTCGTGGAGAGAGTGCTTTGCTGAGGTCGTGGAAACCGAGCTTACCCCGCGGGGCTTCCTTGATCTCGACGATCTCGCAAAAAAGCTCGAGCTGCCTCAATTCGCGGGCCGGCGCAAGATCGGCGCGTTTTCCGCTGCTTCCAATGTGACGGGGGTAAAGACGCCGGTCCACGAGGTTGCCCGGATCCTCCACCGCTATGGTGCTCTTGCGCTCTTCGACTTCGCGGCAGCGGCCCCGTATGAGCGCATGGACTGCAACAAAGACGAGGAATCCTTTTTCGACGCGCTCTACTTTTCCCCCCACAAGCTCCTGGGCGGCCCCGGCAGCGCCGGCATCCTCGTTATCCATGAAAGGATATACCGCAGCGATCTTCCCCCGACCGTAGGAGCCGGTGGAACCGTGGAGTTCGTGAACTTCGACGGCCAGTCCTACATTCCCGACATTGAGGCGCGGGAAAAGGCCGGCACTCCCGGCATCCTCCAGACCATCCGGGCGGCCCTGGCCCTTGAGCTCAAGGAAAAGCTCGACCCCGAAAGAATCGCCGCGCGGGAGGCGCAGCTGGTCAGGATGGCCCATGGAATGCTGGCAGGGCACCCCGGCATCGAGCTGATGGGAGATGTGGACCTGGCGTATCGGCTGCCCATCTTCTCTTTCACCATCAGAGTAGGCTCCTCTTGGCTGCATCCGCGGTTCGTGACAGTGCTTCTGAACGATCTGTTTGGCATCCAGAGCAGGGCAGGCTGCTCTTGCGCGGCCCCATACGGCCACAGGCTTTTGGGGATCGATGAGAGCAAGTCGCGAAAGTTCGAGGCAACGATCATGAACGGGAACGTCGGCCTGAAGCCGGGATGGACTCGGGTCAACTTCCACTTTCTTCATACGGATGCGGAGGTTGGGTTCATCTGCCGAGCGGTCAGGTTCATCGCGGACCGCGGTGTAGCGTTCCTTCCCTTGTATGTTTTCGATATTCATACGGGAGCATGGAAGCACAGAGAATTTTCTCCTGCCCCGGCTTCATTCGGGCTCGATTTTTCTCCTGCCGGTCACCCTCCGTTGGATCCTTCTGCAGACCTGGACGCCTTTTTCGCTAACTACTTCGCCGAAGCAGAGAATCTTGCGCAGTCCCTTGCACGAAAGTACTCGGCCGCCGACCTTTCAACGACGGCGCAGGACCTTATTCCTTTTTTGTACAGCCGACGATCCGAAGAGCCGGGGCCGTGAAACGACGCGCCACTCAGAGAGAAGACTGGCTCCCTGCCATTTCCACCGTCGCGGCCAGCCCCATTGCAGCTATTTGGACTATGCTTACCTCTTCATGGACGAACTGATAGACCCTCTCTTTGATCCATCGCGCACCCCACGAACTTGCGCCGTGGTCGCTGCATCTGAACGGGCGAAGGCGGGGAGGGCAGGGTAGAACCAAAGGAGACTTTTCGCGTCCCCTGGGAAGATAGGGCATCGATCTGAAGTTTCTTTCGAGCAAACGGCATGCATGAAGTTGTAAAAAGTTGTTGCTTGTCCCGCAAGTTCTGACAGCGCCGCCTAACGCCGGGGTGACCATCGCGGGAGAGCGCAACCAGGCGGAACTCCGGCGTCGACAGCCTTTCCAGGGAGGACTTCAGCGCTTCGACGGATCCGCGCGACCTCGACCATCGCCGTGTGCAAAACACGTTTGTCGGCATCGCCATTCTGACCCTATCCACGCCGGAAGAGCAGGACGTTCGTCCCTTGTTCAACGTTGCAATGATAGGCACTATACAGGGTCATCCGGGGACGTGCATACTCGGCTCCATGAAGAGACGACCGACGGTGAAGGACTGGCTGCCCCTCGCGCGCGCAGAGGGCGGCGCCGTCGAGCTTCCCACGGGGGAAGCGTTCCACGTGGAGTGGATAGATTTCGACCGCGGGATCAGGGTCGGCAACCTCGCGCCTCATGAAAGGATTACGCAGATCCTAAAGTACGGGCTGGAGCAAAAGTATGGCACCGGGTTCGTCATTGACCGGTGGGGCCGCGGCGTTTACTGGCAGAGCATTACTTTTTAGGTGTCCCCATTTTGAGGGGACCACCGAGACCTGCACCGTCAAGCTACCGATTTGCCTGAAACAGTGCCTTTTAGTTAAGTTTCACCACGGCCTAACGTATTCCGCATAGAACCTCGTCAACCAGGTCAGAGAGGGGGAGGGTGAACGAGTTTTCGCCGTCCGGTGAGGGTGGCGTCCAGGGTCGTCTCCTCAGGCACATTGGGCAATACGGCTTGGCGGTCGCTGCCGTCGCGCTGTCATTGGCAGTCCGCCAAGCGTTGTCGCTCGTTCTGGGATTCGACCTGCCTGTCTTTCTCTTTTTCAGCCCAGCAGTGCTCGCCGTTGCCTGTTTGGCGGGTATGGGACCGGGGTTGGCCTCCACCGCCGCCGCAGTCCTCGGAACTGCCCTCTGGACGTGCACATCGGCCAAGCATTTGATCGCGCTGTCGCCGAGGCAAGTCGTCAGTCTCCTGCTTTTTTGCGTCACAGGATTCCTCATGAGCGCCTTCGCTGGATTCTACAAGCGAGCTATGCAGCGGGCGGGGTCCGAGAGGCAAGAGTCTGCCGCCAAAGAAGGCGAAGCACACTTCTCGACCATGTTCCATTCCAGTCCGATAAGCATGAGCCTCGTACGGATGTCCAACGGCCAGTGCTACGACGTCAACCAGTCCCACGTCGACTTCTTCGGTTATTCGCGAGAGGAAACTGTTGGCCACAAGGGACAGGACCTGAATCTCTGGGTGGCTCCCCATGATCGTGAGAGGTTTCTCGAAATTCTTTCTCAAAAGCAAATGGTCAATAGCTATGAAGCAGACTTGCGACGAAAGCAAGGAGACATTGTAACGACGTTGCTTTCTGCTGAAGTGATCAGCTTGGGTGGCGAAAAGTTCATCTGGATGATGCATAACGATATCACTGAGCGTAAGCGCGGCGAGGAAAGGTTCCGCCTCGTCGTGGAGTCTGCGCCTATGGGCCTGATCATAGTGAACGGTCAGGGTCAAATAGTCCTTGTCAACACGCTGGCCGAGAAACAGTTTGGTTATCGTCGCGACGAGCTTCTGGGTGCTTCCATCGAGGCTTTGATACCGAAGCGATTTCATTCAACGCATAGCAGCTACCGGTCTGGTTATCTCGTTAATCCTCAGCCACGCGCCATGGGACACGGCCGGGACTTGTTCGGACTACGCAAGGATGGGAGCGAGTTTCCTGCAGAAGTTGGGCTTACCCCAATCGAGATGATTGACGGGACACATGTGATGGCTTCAGTCGTTGATATGAGTGAACGGAAGAAAATCGAAGGCGCGTTGCGTGAGAGCGAAGAGAGTCTGCGACTTGTTTTCGAGGGAATCCAAGAGGCTTTTATTATCCAAGAGGTCATAACGGATGACCGCGGAAAGCCCACTGATCTAAGGTATTTGATGGTGAATCCCGCGGCGGAAAAGCAGTTCGGCAAAACGGGGCGCGAGTTGGTTGGACAGTTGCGAAGCGTCATTCAAGGCCCGCTGGACAGAGAGGCAACCGATCTGATCAGCAGTGTGCTATCACAAGAAAAACCCCTGGCTTTTGAACGGCACGAGCAAAAGCTTGGGCGTTGGTTTGAAATCACCGTATATTCGCCTCGTGTTGGGCAGATCGCCACCTTGAATCGGGACATTACCGAGATTAGGGAGGCGGAAATCGCCCTGCGGACACTGGTCGATGCGATTCCGGGAATGGTTCTTCTAATCGACACAAAGGGAAACGCGATCGCAGCGAATGAAACCATGGCGACAAGCCTTGGAACGGACGCGGGAGGGCTGATCGGCAAGCAAGTTTACGATCTGCTCCCTAAGGAAGTGGCAGAACTCAGAAAGGCATACGCCGACGAATGCGTCCTCAATGGCAAGCCACGTCATTACGAGGATACCCGTCTTGGAAGAGCTTTTGACAACTACATGTATCCCATCAAGGATGGAAAGGGAGAGGTGACGCGGCTTGCCGTTCTGGCCCTGGACATAACCGAACACAAGGAAGCGGAGAACAAACTAAAGGAACAGGCTGCCCTTCTCGACATCGCTTCAGACGCAATCCTTGCAAAAGACTTGGATGGCCGAATCCTCTATTGGAACAAGGGCGCCGAGAGGTTGTATGGCTGGAGTGCGGAGGAAGCAATAGGGAGAAAGACGTTCGAATTCTTGTATCCGCAAGAGCATTTGGCCCAGGGTCTGGAGGCCCTAAGGGAGGTCGTTGAGAAGGGCGAGTGGCGAGGCGAGCTTCATCAAGAGACGAAGGATGGTAAGAAAGTGATCGTCGAGGCGCGATGGACTTTGATTCGGGACGACAACGGAGAGCCGAAAGGAATTCTATCGGTAAAGAGTGACATCACTGCCAAGCGTTTGATCGAGGCGCAACTCCTACGGTCCCAGCGGCTTGAAAGCCTTGGCACTCTGGCCGGTGGGATCGCCCACGACTTGAACAACGTGCTAGCCCCCATTCTCATGGGGATCGAGGGTCTCTCCTTCCGCAATCCCGACGATCACGTTCAGAGCATCCTTTCCATTATAAAAACAAGCGCACAACGAGGGGCCAACATTGTCCGACAAATTCTCAATTTTGCCCGTGGAATGGAAGGCGATATTGGAGAAATCCAACTCAAGCACATCATACGCGAAATCGAGAGCATCATTCAGGAAACCTTCCCCAAATCTATTGCTCTGAAGACCGATATCTCCAAGGACCTCTGGCCCATCAATGGAGATGCCACCCAGCTGCACCAGGTGCTCATGAACCTATGTGTAAACGCAAGGGACGCAATGCCTGATGGTGGATGGCTTACCGTTTCAGCCGAGAATGTCAGCTTGGACGAGACCTATGCGAAAATGAATATTGAAGCACGACCCATCCGGTACGCCGCCCTGAAAGTGGAAGACACAGGGACAGGAATGCCTCCAATGGTCCTTGAGAAGGTATTTGATCCGTTCTTCACCACAAAGGAACCAGGCAAAGGCACTGGTCTGGGCCTGTCGACTGTCCGTTCTATTGTGAAGAGTCATGGAGGTTTTGTCACCGTATACAGCGAACTCAACAAGGGGACTTCCTTCAAGGTCTACATTCCCGCCGCAGAACAAGAGACACAATCAAAGGAAGCTGGGCCGGAGGAAGGCATCCCGATGGGAGAAGGAGAGACTATTCTCGTCGTGGACGACGAGGTTTCCCTCAGAGACATCACTCGTCAGATTCTCGAATCCTACGGCTACAAGGTTCAGACGTCCGCCGATGGAACAGAAGCCATCGTCAAGTTCGTCGAAATGAAGAAAGACATTCGACTCGTGATCACTGACATGATGATGCCCTATATGGATGGTGCTGCGACGATTCGCGCGATCAGAAAGATCGATCCTGAAGCACGTTTCATCGCAACAAGCGGCCTGACTGCGAGCGAGCATGAGAAGGAAGCCAAGGGCCTGAAAGTGCAGGCTTTTCTTGCGAAACCGTACACGGCGGAGAAGCTGCTGCATACCCTAAGAGAAGTCTTGGACCAAAAGTCTGAAGAGACCGGGTTGTGAAAGGTTCCAACGCGCTCATCCTATTGGTGGATGACGACGCCCAGATTAGGGCGACTGTCCGTTCCGTACTTCAGGCTCAAGGTCACCGGACCTTGGAAGCAGGTAGTGGCGAAGAGGCACTCGATCTGATTCGAAAGGACCTGCCGGACCTGGTCCTCTGGATGTCGAAATGGAAGGAATCAACGGCTTCGATGTAGTGAAGCTCTTGAAAGACGATACGAAGAGCCAGCAAATTCCAGTGATCATGATCACCGGCCTCGCTGATAGAGAATCTCGGCTACGCGCTCTGGAGAATGGGGCTGAGGACTACTTGAGTAAGCCTGTTGATCCTGCGGAATTGAAGACCAAGGTTCGTAATCACCTTCGCCTGAAACATTACAGTGACATGCTTGCTGACTTCAATCGCGTTCTGGAACAACAGGTAGGTGCAAGGACGGCTCAACTCCGTGATGCCTACAAGGAGGCAATCTATTTGCTGACAAGTGCAGCAGAGTTTCGAGACACGGACACCGGAATCCATGTAAGGAGGATCAGTCACCTGACGGCCGCCCTTTCCCGCGCCATGAAGATGGACGCCGAGTTCGTCGACACGATATTCTATGCGAGTCCGATGCACGATATCGGGAAGATCGGAATACCGGATAGTGTCCTACTGAAGCCGGGTCCGCTCTCGCCTTCGGAGAGGGCGATTATGAGGACACACACAACGCTCGGAAGAAGCATCCTCCGAAGTGGCACGTCTGAGTACATTCGGATGGGTGCGACTATTGCCGAGACCCATCACGAGTGCTGGGATGGCGGCGGCTACCCTGCTGGGCTGAAGGAGGAGCAGATTCCAATGCCGGGGCGAATCATGCTTCTGTGCGATCAATACGACGCGCTTCGCAGCAAACGGCCGTACAAGGCCCCGCTTGGTCATGAGACAGTGATGAAAGTGATCAGGGAGGGAGATGCTCGAACGAGACCGGAGCAATTCTGTCCCTCCGTTCTCGAAGCGTTCGACTCGTGCGCCAGCGAGTTCGACATGATCTACAACAGCAATCGTTGAACGTCCAAAAGCCTTTCCTACTCTCGAATTACCATGACATTCTGCGGGGCACCACCCTGTACAGGGGCGCCGGTGGTATGCACACTCGTTGCCATGAAGAAACGGCCCTCCCAGAAGGACTGGCTGCCCCTCTCCCAACCGCAGAGGGCCGCCTCGGAACTTCCCACCGGGGAAGCCTTCCGCCCTGAATGGATTGATTTCGAGCGGGGCATCAGGGTGGGAAACTTGGAGCCTCATGAGCGCATCACGCAAATACTGAAGTACGGCCTTGAGCAGCGCTATGGCACTCCGTTCATCACCGATAGGTGGGGGCGGGGCACTTTCTGGCAGTGGATCTGCTGGCTCCCGCGCGCCAACCGGGAGGCCAAGCCCCTGTCCCATGATGTCAACTTCGGCTGCGCAAAGTTCTTCGTATCTGTGGACAGGGGAAGCTCGGTGTTCCAGAGCGGCTTGCAGGTGGAGCGAGGCGCCATCCGGGAGGATCCCAAGATACCGGGCACGCTGCAGAAAGACTGGGACTGGCACAGGCTCATGAAGAACTGTGCGACCAGCACCGTGCTCGACCGTGAGATGGAGCGTCTTGTCCGGCGCGAGGGCTTCATCGCGCGCCTGATCGGCGGGATGAGCGCTTCATTTTCCGGGGATTCCTGGGAGTCCTCACGGCAGATACGACAGGCCGCGCACAAGGCGCCTCCCGACCAATGGGAAGGTTTCCAGCTCTTTTACCCTATGACCTCCCAGGAACTGCGCTCCTGCTCGGGTCTCGAGCTCACGCACGCAATCCTCGGCGTGTTCGCTGAAGTGACCGAGTGCATGAACCAGTGCATGCAGGTACGGCTGGAAGGCGTTCAAGGTCCTCCCGGTATCGACCGACCCGGGACTGCCCTACCGCGCTGACCGCCCGTTCTTCTGGCCCCGCTGGGCGGAGATCGGAGACTCCTTCAGCATGGATGCAAGCCCCAGGCTCACGAGCGTGAGAGCGAGCAGCCCAAGCAGCGGCGCCGTCATGGAGCCTTGCGGCGACTTCACTGCATCCATCAGGAAAATGAAGATGATCCCCGAGACCTGTCCAACCACTATGAGCAGCGTGTTCGACGTACCTTCGGGCGCCGGGAGCGTCAACTCCGCCCCATACTGAAAACCGATGGGCCCCGCGCTCAGGAGGAAAAAGCCGAACACGAAGGAGGCGACAAGGAGTAGCCAGTAGGTGGTCGCGAATGTCACCCCGAGGAGGCCGGGGAGAAGGCCGACCAGCGCGGTGATGACGAAAGGCTTTCGCCGGCGAAGAGAATCGGAAACAAGAGGCAGCACGACGGCGCCAATGATTCCACCAATCAGCATGAGCCCGCCGGCGAGTCCCGCCTGCGATGTGGTGAACCCCCGAGGCGCGACGATCTCCTCGATCCACGTCGTGATTCCGTTGAACATGCCCAAGCCCACGAAGAAGATTGCCAGGAGGAACAAGAAGTCCCTGTTGCGGATCATGCTGCGAAGACCGTCGAACATGAGAGAGCGAACCTCGTCCTCCGGCCTGCCCACCGGGGTGGCAGGCTTCTCCCGGGCCACAAGGATGAAGAAAAGCGCCGCAACCACGGCGGCCACTCCCCAAATGAGGAGTGCCTGTCTGAAACCGTAGCCTGCAGTGAGGAGAGGCGTAACAATGAGGCTCACAAGCACTCCCAGGTAGATGGCCAGCGTGCCGAGCCCCGTAGCGGTGGCGCGCTCCTCCGCGGGGAACCATCGGCCGGCGAGTTTTGTCGTGGCACCGAGCACGAGCGGCTGGCCAACTGCGATCCCCATCTGGGATATGATCACCATGGTGAAGCTGGACGCGAATACCCCGCGGGTCACGGCGAATACAGCGGTGAGAAGCGCTCCGAGGGAGACCGTCCTGCGGATGCCCCAGGTGTCGATCAGCCATGCCGCCGGAAGGAAGATTACGATGTAGATGGCCATGAAGCACAGGGAAAGCAGCCCGATGGCGAGGTCAGAGGTCGAGTAAAACTTCATGGCCTCGGTGGTAATGGGGGCGAACGTGATCCAGAGCGCCTGGTTGATGCCCGTGATCACCATGAACGCGGCCAGCATGAGCCAGCGGTATCGATACACCTTCGACGTCGACTTTGCCATAGGAGCTCCCCCTCATAGAGAAAAACGTAGTATACGAAAATACGCTGCAGTATAGCGGCGCCGCGCAGCAGAAAGCAAGAACGCGCGCAAGACAGAATCGAAAGGCGTCCACCCGTGAGGGCCGCGAGAACCTAAGGTGCTCCTGCGGCGCTTGCCTGCGGATCAGCGGTACGACCGGTGAGCCGTATTATAGCAGCTGCAAGTCCCACCAGAACGATCGCCAGGCCGAGGTAGAAGAGGAACCCTCCCCTGATCCCCACGGTCTGCGCCAGCACCGCCATCAGGAATGGAAAGGTGAACGAACCGACGCCTCCGCCGGTGGTGACCGCTCCCACCGCTACGCCGCTCCTGTGGTATCTGCCGACAATTGCCACGCACAGCGGATAAATCCCAGAAAACCCTAGGCCTGTGAGGAGCACGGCAACTGCCGTTGCCCACGTCGAACTGACCAGAAGCACCATCCCCAGCGCCGCGGCTGCTAGAACGGCAAGCCCCAGCACGATGTACTCTTGCTGCGAGCCCCGGTACGCCAAGGACAGGGAAAACCGTCCCGCGAATAGCCCGATCCAGAAAAGGGCCACGGCGAAAGCGCCCACGGACGCTGCGCTGCCGCGCACTTGGACGAAGTACTCCGCTATCCACGTGGATACGCCCAACTCGGCGCCTACGTAGAGGAGCAGGAAGAACGTGATCAAGAGCAGAAGCGGCTGGAGCATCAGCTTCAGTCCCCCGCCCCGGTCACGGCCGTCCTGTTGGATAATGCGGGGAAAAGGAGAAAGCCCGAACAGGAGGGCCATGACGGCTAGGACTGCCGCCGTTGTCGCAAAAACGGGAATCCCGCCTTTTCCGGCCCGGAGGAGGAAGGCCACCGCTGCCGGACCGACAATTCCGCCGACGCTGAACGCCGCGTGGACCATGTTGAGGAGCCTGCTCTGGCCCTTTCGCTCCATGTGCATCACCTCGAGGTTCGTGACCACCTCGATGGTCCCCTGGCACAGTCCGATGCAGAAGTTTAGAGCCATGTTCAGCCAGGGGGACGGCCAGCGGATGAACAGCGACATGCTGGCGGCCCCAAGGACAAGGCCGAACACGAGCACCTTTTTCGGGGCGACCCTCTGGACGAGGATCCCGCAAATGAACGTAGACACGAAGTAGCCCACCGCGTTCGCAGCAAGCACCGTGCCCGTCATCACGTAGGACCAGTGGAACGTTGCGATTATGTGGGGTAACGAGGCGCCAATAATCGTGAAGATCACACCGAAGGTTGCAAAGCCGATGAGGAGGAGGAAGTAAAGCCTCCGGGCGCCGCCGTCGTTGATTCTTTTCACGGTTTTGAAGCTTGCCTTAATACTTCCAGAGATGGGGCGTGCTGGTCAAGGAGAGGCCTGGGGCCTGGGTTTTCTCCCGGAATCACGGATGAAAAGGTCGCTCTTATCCTCATTTTGTACTGAAAATGTTCCTTGAAGATATCCTAAAGAGACTGGCATCATAAAACGTGGATACGCAACAAATCAATCTTAAGGAGGGTCGAGGTAATGAAGCGATCAATCGCAATGATTGTGGTCTTCCTGGTACTGCTTCTCATCCCGATCGCAGTCTGGGCGCAGACCACCGTCACTCTCTGGGACTTCCTGAGTGGTGGCGACGGCGTCCGCTGGAAAGCGATCATTAACGAGTTCAACACGGGACAGAGCGACATCAACATCCAGGGGACGACCCTCACATGGGGTGACCCGTTCTACACGAAGGTGCATACGGCGGTCGTCGCGGGTGAAACACCGGACGTCATGACCTATCACCTCTCCCATTTCCCCGCGGGCATCCAGGCCGGCGATCTGCGGCCCATCACGGAAGACGAGTTGAAGACAGTGGGGCTCTCCTATAGCGACTTCAACCCTGTCCTCGTGCAGACCTCTCTCGCCATCAGTAAGGCATACGGGACTGAAGGCGTCCTCTATGGCATCCCGCTGGACACGCACACCTCTATTCTCTATTTCAATGCGGACGTGCTGAAGAAAGCCGGACTGCTTGGCTCCAACGGCCGTCCACTGGCCTCTGCGTTCACCGGCGTTGCTAACTTCACGAAGTCGCTGGAAAGGATCAAGGCGAGGACCGGTGTTCTCCCGATGGCTATGTCCTCGGCAAACGACCCTGCCACCACTTGGCGCATGTGGAGCACCCTTTTCTATCAGCAGGGCGGGAGCCTGGCCAGCGGCGGGAAGGTGACTCTCGACCAAGTGACGACGCTGGGCAAGACCGCCCTTCAGGTGATGACTGACTGGACCACAAACGGGCTGATCCCGGCAAACGTCGACTACGCCGGAGCCGTTGCATTGTTCAGCTCCGGCAAGGCGGCGTTTATGTTCAACGGGAACTGGGAAGTTCCTACGATGGTGGACCTGGAGAAGTCCGGAAAGCTCCCCTTCAAGTTCGGTGTCATGGCCTTCCCGAAGCTCTACGAGAACCAGGACACCTGGGCTGATTCACACAATATCGCCATCCCGAACAATACGAAGACGCCCCTGTCCGATGATATGCTCCACGCGGTGCTCACCTTCGTCGCGTTCGTTGAGAAACATGCGGCGGAATGGGCAAGCGGCGGACATCTTCCGGCGTATCTTCCCGTCCTTAATGGGTCGACCCTTGCGCATCTGTACCCGGTGGACCAATATGCAGCCCAGGCTGCCAAGGACGTCCATCTGGAACCGGTGAACCCCGTCTTCGGAGTCGGCGCTCCGACCTATGATGCGGCGGGCAACTTCCTGGCCCCTGCGCTGATCGGAAACCTCACGGTGGCGGACGCCGTGCAGAAGTTCAAGGACGATCTGCAGAGCCTTTCTCAGTAGTCTCCTTAGTAGTATCCTTACACAAACGCCCTGGGGCGGTCCCCGGGGCGTGTTCTTCTCCAGGGGGGGGCATGAGCAGTGCGGTCATCGAAGAGGCCGGCGCTAAGACAACGGCCATGAGGTTGCGGCGCCGGCGCCGCAGGACGCCGTGGGGCACGGTTCTCCTGATGGTGCTTCCTTTCATCGCGGTGTACATCGTCTTCCTAATCTATCCTACGGTGCGGGTGATCATCCTCAGCTTCACAAACGCGGATATTGCGGGCCGGGGCCATTTCATCGGCACGGAAAACTACGTCCACCTCTGGAAAGACTCCCTGTTCTGGGCGTCCCTGGTGCATACCATCTACTTCATCATTCTTACAGTCGTCCCCAATACGGTTGTGGGGATGGTGTTTGCCCTCATGATTGTACGGCTAAACAGGTTGCGGGGCTTCGTGATGGCGCTTATGTTCCTTCCCTATATACTCCCCGTAAGCGTCGTCACGGATGTCTGGTTGTGGGTCCTGAGCGCAGCCTACGGGATCGTTAACTTCCTTTTCCATCTGAAGATTAACTGGTTTCAGGACCCAGTCTGGGCAATGCCCGCCGTGGCCTTTGTGACGATCTGGTGGACGGTAGGTTTCAATATCCTCTTGTTCATCGCGGGTCTCCAGGCCATTCCGAGCGAGTACTACGAAGCCGCTTCCCTCGATGGAGCTGATAGGGGCTTCCGCGTCTTCCGATACTTCACCTGGCCGCTGATCTGGCCTGTCACCTCTCTCGTGCTAGTCCTGCAGCTGATCCTTCAGTGGCAGATTATCAACCAAGTGTATCTGCTCACCAACGGCGGACCCTTTAACTCGACCATCGTGGTCCTGATGCACATGTACATCCAGGCATTCACGCGATATCGGGGAGGCTACGCGGCGACGATCTCCATGGCACTTTTCGTGCTGATCCTGGTTTCCTCCATTCTTCAGTTGCGACTGCTTCGGTTCCAGAGGGGCGAATGAGGTACAAAAGAGTCTCGGTTTCCTCCATCATCATTACGGTCATCACGCTCGCCATCGCGGTCGTATGGATTTTCCCTTTGTACTGGGCTGTCAACACGTCGCTGACCGTGGATACAAAGACGGTTCAGATCCCGCCCTCCTGGCTGCCGATCCCGTTAGTTTTCGATGCGTACGACTACGTGATCAAGAACACTATGATTGTACGCTGGTACTTCAACACGATCGTCGACTCGGTCGCCATCACGGCGGCCGTTGTCTTGCTGACCATGATGTGCGCGTACGCCCTATCGCAAATCAAGTTCCCGGGAAACCACTTCTTGTTCGTCGCCGTCCTTGCGGGTTTTATGATTCCATGGACCACAAATGTGGTCCCACTCTTCATGTTTATGAACAAGCTGCGCCTCGTGAACAGTTACTGGGGGGTCATCTTGCCCCAGATCGCCTCGCCTCCGGCGATCGTGGCCGCGGTGACGTATAAACGCTTCTTCGACCAGATGCCCCTGGAGCTCTCCGACGCGGCGCACATGGACGGAGCGAGTGAAATGCGCATCCTTTTCCGTCTTTTCCTTCCTTTGAACGGGGGCATTTCCTGGGCGCTGGCGATCTTGACGTTCATTTATGCCTGGAACAATTTCTTTTGGCCATTTATCATCATTAACTCCACGCCAATGATGACGATCCCCATCGGCATAACGCAGGTGCAGTCCTGGTACGGCATCGCCTACTCGCGACAAATGGCTTCCGCCGTGCTCGCCGCCATTCCCACGGTTGTCCTGTATCTCGCTTTCCAGAGGCGCGTGGCCGAAGGGGTGGCAATCACGTCAGGAATACGATAGGGAAGGGGAAAGCAATGGCAGACGCAAAAACGGCAACAATGATCGTGGACAAGGACTTCGTGATCTCCGATGTGGATCCGCGTCTCTATGGGTCTTTTGTCGAACATCTCGGCCGGGCGGTCTACGGCGGCATTTACGAGACGAGCCACCCCACCGCGGACGAGGAGGGCTTTCGCCGCGACGTGCTGGATCTGGTGCGTGAGTTGGGCGTTTCGATCGTTCGCTATCCAGGCGGGAACTTCGTCTCCGGGTACAACTGGGAAGACGGGGTCGGCCCGACGGAGAAGCGACCGCGAAAACTAGAGCTGGCATGGCGTACGGTGGAGCCGAACTGGGTTGGGGTGAACGAGTTCGTTCGGTGGGCCGCAAAGGCTGGGGCCGCCGTGAACATGTCCGTCAACCTCGGAACGCGCGGCCCCGATGAGGCAAGGGCGCTCGTGGAATACTGCAACCATCCTTCGGGCGCCTACTGGAGCGACCTTCGCGCTTCCCACGGTCACAGGGAACCGTACGGGATCAAAGTGTGGTGCCTGGGAAACGAGATGGATGGGCCTTGGCAGATCTGCCACAAGACGGCCCACGAGTACGGCCGGGTCGCCGTGGAAACGGCGAAAGTTATGCGCTGGGTCGACCCTGAAATCCAGCTGGTGGCCTGCGGCAGTTCCCATCCCAAGATGCCGACGTTTCCCGACTATGATGCCACGGTGCTCGATCATGTGTACGATCATGTCGACTATATATCCCTCCACAGCTACTATGGGAACCAGGAGAACGACACGGCCAACTTTCTGGCGAAGTCGCTGGAAATGGATTCGTACATCAGGAGCGTTGTTTCCGTCTGCGACCTCACGCGCGCGCGCAAGCGTAGCAAGAAGACGCTGAACCTTTCTTTCGACGAATGGAACGTGTGGTATCATTCCCACGAAGCGGACCGGAAGATCGCCCCTTGGACCATCGCCCCGTCCCAGGTGGAGGACACCTACACCTTTGAGGACTCGCTTCTTGTCGGCTGTCTCCTCACGACGTTGATGAAGCACGCGGACCGCGTTAAGGTTGCCTGCATCGCGCAGCTGGTGAATGTGATAGCGCCCATCATGACCGTCACCGGCGGCCCGGCGTGGAAGCAGACGACGTTCTATCCGTTCCTGCACGCTTCCCGTTTCGGCAGGGGCAAATCCTTGCAGACCATTGTCAGCTCGCCCAGATATGACAGCAGGGATTTCACGGACGTCCCGGTCCTCGAGACTGCCACCGTGCACAACGAGGAGAAGGGAGAGCTCAGTATCTTTGCCGTGAACCGCGGCCAGAGCGGGGATCTGCTTCTCGAGTGTGACTTGCGGAGCTTTGTCGGGCTGGCAAGGGTGACTCATACAGTGATGGACAGCGGGGATCCGAAGGCGGTCAACACGAAGGACACCCAGGTCGTGAAACCGCGGGAGGCAGGCGGCGCGAAGCTTGAGAAGGGACGACTCAGCGCGCGTTTGCCGCCACTGTCATGGAACGTTTTTCGACTCTCGTCCCGATGAGCCTCCTTCGGGCTTCGGTGGAGGGAGGCTTCTGGGGAAAGTACCGCGACTTGGTGCGAGAAAAGACCATCCCGTTCCAATGGATGGCCCTGAACGACGAGATCCCCGGTGCTCCCCGAAGCCATTCGCTGGAGAACTTCCGCATTGCCGCAGGGAGAAGTGCGGGCCAGTACGACGGCATGGTCTTCCAAGACAGCGACCTGTACAAATGGCTCGAAGCGGCAGGCCACCTGCTCCGGGACGAAGCCCCCGGAAACGAGAAGATACGAAAGTGGGCGGACCAGGCGGTCGACCTTATTGCTGCGGCGCAGCAGCCAGACGGCTATCTCAATACGTACTTCACTGTGAAAGACCCCTCGCACCGGTGGAAGAACCTGAGGGAGGCACACGAGCTGTACTGCGCTGGCCACCTGATCGAAGCTGCCGTAGCAGTTGCCCAGGGGTCGGGCAACCGGACCATCCTCGAGGTGGCGCGCCGGTTCGCAGACAACATCGACTCGCATTTCGGGACTGGGAACGGGAAGACACGGGGGTACTGCGGGCACGAGGAAATCGAGTTGGCCCTCGTAAAGCTCTCTCGTCTCACCGGGGAGATGAGGTACCTCGAGCTTGCGCGCTATTTCATCGAGGAGCGCGGCCGGGAGCCGAACTACTTCGAGCAGGAGTCGAAATCCCCCGATTTCGTCTCCATTTTCGGATTCTGCGACCTGGACTACCTCCAGGCGCGTGTTCCTCCCCGGCAGTTGACGGAGGCACGCGGACATGCCGTGCGCGCGATGTACCTCGGCGTGGCCATGGCGGACATCGCACTGGAAACCCAGGACCAGGCGCTGGGCCTCGCCTGCGACCGGCTGTGGGAGAGCGCGACCACCCGCCGTATGTACGTGACGGGAGGCATCGGCTCCTCAGCACGCAATGAGGCCTTTGGCGCTGACTTCGATCTACCGAACGATACGGCGTACGCGGAGACGTGCGCGACAATCGGACTTTTCCTGTTCGGCGCCCGGATGGCACGCTTGCGCCATGGCGCCCAATACGCGGAGGTCATGGAGCTCGCGCTGTATAACGGGATCCTGAGCGGCCTGGGTCTCGACGGGCAAAGCTATTTTTACGTGAACCCACTGTCGGTGCGTCCGGATGCGTGCGAGAAAAATCCCAGCCGTGAGTTCGTGAAGTATCGCCGCCAGCCGTGGTACGGCTGCGCGTGCTGTCCGCCGAACATCGCCCGGATCCTCGCGTCCCTGGGGGACTACGTGTGGCATCTTGGCGAGGGCGCCCTCTATGTCGATCTTTTCCACTCTGGCAGTGTCTCCTGCGTCATGGCTGACCGTTTGGTGGCATTCCGCCAGCGCACGGAGTACCCTTGGTCGGAGGAGGTTGAGCTCGAGTTCACGGCTGACGGACCAGCTGAGCTGGACCTTGCCGTCCGCATTCCGATCTGGTGCCGCAAACCTTCCCTTCGGCTCAACGGGGTGAAAATGGATATTTGGCGGGCCATGGAGAAAGGGTACGCGCATATTCCTAGGCTCTGGCGCCGGGGAGACCGGGTTCTGCTTTCGCTGCCCATGCCCGCGGAGCGTGTCTACGCCGACCCCCGGGTCGAAGCTGCACACGGCAAGGTGGCGGTGCGGAAGGGGCCAGTGGTTTATTGCCTCGAAGAGGCTGACAACGGACCCTTTTTGCACACGGCTGTTCTTCCCCGCGGTGTCCATCTGGACTCGACGTTGCGCAGTGACATCCTTGGAGGCGTTGTCGTCGTGTCAGGGAGGGGACGGGTTTGGGATGGCGCAGCGCCGCCTGCCCAACTGTACCGGATGGATGGCGCATCATCAGCGCTTGTGTCGAAGGACCTGATCTTCATTCCCTATTACGCATGGGCGAACAGGCAGCCCGGCGAAATGACTGTGTGGGTGCGGGAATGAACGGCCTGGAGCTGGGGCTTGCCGGTGCGCTGGAGCCAACGGGCTCACTTTTCGCGGCCTCGGATTCCCCGGGGACAAAGACGCTCAGGCTCATCGATTCCTACCTCTTCGTCTTCGTCGCGCAGGGTGACATCGCCGTGACGTCAGAGAAGTCCGTCACCTCGCTGTTTGGGCGGGACGCGGCGCTCCTGCATTACGAAGCGCCGCGGACCATCGTTTTCCACTACGGAGTCGGCGCCGAGTTTTACGCGCTAAAGTTCAAAGCGGCCCCTCAGGGAACTCGGGGTGCCGCCCGTCCTCTGACCGTTCCCGCCCGTGGAACGGTTGCCTGCCCGGACAGGCTCATGGACCTGTTGCATCGTTATCTGGCCGAGCAGAGACGCCGCCGCTCAACGCCGTGGGCGTTGTACAACCTGCTCGTCCTCATCCTCTGCGAGTTCGCTTCCGCCTCCGGCGGGTCGCTCGAGGCCAGGCCCGTCAGCACGGGACTGGAGACGATCGCCTCCATGGTGGACGCGTACATCGCCGCGCACTACAGGGAAACAATCTGCACCCACGACATCGCACTGGATTTGCGCTACAGCCCCGGATACCTGGAGAGGGCCTACCGGCGCGAGAGGGGGATCTCGGTGCGAAGCGCCCTTCATCTCCGGCGCATTCGTGAGGCGCGCGCGCAGCTCCTCCTTCAGCGTGACTTGCATGTTGCTGAGATAGCGGCTCAATGCGGCTACAGCGATGCGGCGTATTTCCGTCGCGTCTTCAAGCGGACTACCAACATGACTCCCGTGCGTTTTCGCGCCGTCAATTCAGGCCGGCGGGCCGGCGATTCCGCGCGGACGGGATGACCCGGGGGCCGCGTGAGCGCCAACACCGTCGGACAGTTTCGCTTCGTGCTTTCCAATGGGATCGAAGCGCTGAACGCTGGACTGTTTGTGTCCCTGGGCTTCGGGATCCACCCAACGCGCGTCATAGATTCCTACGAGCTGATCTTCGTGATGCAAGGCAGCCTGGACATGTTCGAGGGGAACTACATCCTCCACGCGGGCGCGAACCAGACGCTCCTGCTTTTCCCCGGCCGCAGGCATGGTGGGCGCCTTCCTTACGCCTCCGACCTCCAGTTCTACTGGGTCCATTTCCGCGTCCATGAGACCTCCGCTCCCCACTCCAACATCCGGGTGCTTCGCGTGGCCGACGTTCGCGACCCGGAATTGCTCACCGAGATGTTCTGCCGCTTCATCTCGGACCAGGAATCAGGGATTCTGGACCCGGTAAGCGCGGCCCACCTCGTGGGCCTAATGCTCGTCGAAACGAGCGTCACCGACAGGGAATTGACGCCTCGAGCAGCGGCCCGGGCCCGGGAGCAAGCGCCCCTTGCCCAAGAGATCCAAGCCTACATTGAGCGCAACTTCCGCGAGCCGATAACGACCTCATCTATCGCGAGGGATTTTAGACGCAGCGCCGACTACCTGGAGCGAGTATTCCGCAGACATCGTGACACCTCGATCCTCGGGGCCGTGCACCTCAGGCGCATTGCCGCTGCGCGAGTCATGCTGCGCACGGACGGTCGCAAGAATATCAACGAGATCGCTTTTGCCTGCGGATACTCCGATCCGGGATATTTCCGGCGGATGTTCAAACGGATCACCGGCCTCTCTCCGAAAAAGTTCCGCTCTCTATATAGTAGGATGCACATTGACGCGCATTGATGGCCCTTCACGCACCTGATGGTGTACGGCCGAACTCGTAGACCTCAAAAGGCACCTCGCGACAATCGCTTGGCCAGTTCTGAACGCGGCGGACCGGCGAGCAATGGTCGCGCGCCGTCTACGCGTCGAGGCCGGCAGTGTGCGCGTTCTCGCCGCTGGCGCTGCGCATGGTTTCAACTTTTCCCGCTTCGTCAAGCCAGAGCGGGAAGTACGCTCCAACGGATTCGGCAGGACAGCGGCGGACATCCAGCGCCGGAAAAAAGTGGCGCCCGCGCGGCCAAGACGATGGCGGATCTGGCGGACGAGGCGGATGAACGAACGCTTGTCAGCACTCTGGTTGCGGCTCTCCGCGCCGGTGAGCGCGGGCATAGACAGGAAACCACCCCGCAGCTTCTCGCCTTCGGAGCCAAAATTGGTGAAATCAACGCATCCGGGCTGACGGTCGTTGATTTCTACAGCAATAGCGCAGCGTTCGCGAAACCCGTCCTGGGGCACCTTTGCGCGGGCGCTGAAGGATGTCCTGGCTGGCACGAGGCCGCCGCGGCGGGGAAGCGCCTCGGGTATGACCCCCTCAGCCTGAACTCGCGCGTGGCCGGCAAGGCGCTGGAGTCAGCGTGCGTACTGGCCGGCATTGCCGAAGATGTGGCCGCTTTCGGCCGTCCCTCTGCCCGGGTGTCTGCCGACTAGAAGGGATCACACGGTGACCGTTCAGGGCTTGGGGAAGGGCTGGAGAAACCAGAAGCTGGTACTGGCGTTCCCGGGGGCGATGGAGAAAATCCGACATTGCTGGACCGCCCATTCTTTCTTGTCATTTTCCACACATGGCGAGGACGGTCCGAGCGACGCCGCCGGTGGTTTTGCATTTGCTTCGATGATGCAGAAAGTCCGTGCCGGGCACCTGCGCATTCGTGAGGCGTTTGCGCAAAACGATTCACACACATTTTTCGAAAAACTTAGCGGCCTGTTCGGGACGGGCCCTACAGGCACGAACGTCTGCGACGGCCAGATCGCGTTGATCCGCTAGCGCGTCTGAGCGCGCGCGGCTATAGAGCGCTTCGATCCTGAGTGTCCTAGAAAACCTGGAACGTGTTTTTTCCTTCCGCTTTGGCGCGATACATGGCAAGGTCCGCGTTCTGGATAAGCATGTCAGGATCCGCGGTGTCCTCGGCAAGCATCGAAATGCCAATACTTGAAGTGACCCGCACCTCGTTCTTTCCGATCGTTACAGGTTGTGCAATCTTGTCCAGGAGTTTTCGCGCAATCGGAGCCACGGACTCGGCATCCCGGAGGTTTGCCAGAATGACGGTGAACTCGTCCCCGCCGAGCCGGGCCACGACGTCCGTCTCCCGCACGCTGCACTGTATCCGCGTGCCGATCTCCTGCAGGAGTTGGTCGCCGGCCCGGTGGCCGAAAGTGTCGTTCACCTCCTTGAAGGAGTCCACGTCGATGAACATCACCCCGACTCCCTCGTTTCTCCGCCGGGCGCTCTTCAGCGCGCGTCCGAGCTGGTCATGGAACTGGCGCCGGTTAGCGAGCCCGGTCAGGCTGTCGTAATGCGCCATGTGGTAGAGCTGCTCATCCGACTTCTTCATGGGCGTGATGTCGGAGAAGATCGCCACGAATCGCACGATCTCCCCTCGTTCATCCGCCACTGCGCTGACGGAAAGCCACTTCGGGTAGATCGTGCCGTTTTTCTTGCGGTCCCACACCTCGCCGCGCCAGCTTCCGCGGATCCTCACGATTTCCCAGATTCCCTCGTAGAACCCGGCCTCCTGCGGCCCGGTGTGGAGGCTCGTAACCGGCTCACCGAGGACCTCCTCCCGACCGTAACCGGTGATTGTTGTGAAAGCCCTGTTGATCTCGATGATGCGAAAGTCCGTATCCGTTATCATGATCCCTTCGGTCGTGTTGTCGATGACCTGGGCGTTCAACCGGAGCTTTTCCTCCACGTGCCGTCGTCTGGTCACGTCCATCCCGTACAGGTTCACGCATCCTTTTCCGTCATCGAGGGCGACCATGTGGAGAAGCAGCGTCTTGACTCCGATGCTGATCTCCATTTCGTGCTCGCGCCGGCTTTCCAGGACGCGTTGGACGATTCCCCTCCATTCTCCCGGTAGGAGGTCACCGACCTTGATTTTCCAATAGTCCAGCAGCATCCAGCTCCCCCTGTTCGCGTAGAGGAGCTTTCCGTCGTGGGAGACGCATAAGACAGGGTTTGGATTCTCCTCGAGGACCAGATGCATGAACTGGACGTGCTCGTCCCTTTCATTCTCCATCGGGCTTTTTTCTCCCCCGAGGGAATAATAACCGCTTCAGAGTCGTCTGGGAATATATATGCTGAAAAATGACTTGATATGCAAAAGTCGCTTCGACAAAAATGGCAATTCTCTACAATCCCCCTCTACTCCTCGATACTGCGGGTGGCGACCACCTCCACCCCATGGAAATTGCCCAGGAGGTCTCCCTGCCGCACAGGCAGCGTCACCTGCAGTTTGTAGATCTCTTCCAGGACTGCCGGGATCAGGTCCTTCGGGCAGGGCTCCCTGCTTCGAACCGGCATTCGCGGGTGCGCAGCCGAGATCGTTCGGCAGGTGGCCGTGACGACGCGGCGGGGGTCTACGAGCTCGTCCCTCGCGTATTGCTCGCCTCGCAAGCACTGGTTCCCCGTGACCGAAACCGAGCCGTCCGCCTGAAACTCCGCTGTCATGGCGCAGCCCATGGGGCAGCTGATGCAGGTGAGCTCCTTCTTCATGACAGGGAAACCTCCAGGACCGCGTCCGCCGAGACTTCCGAAAGTTCGCGGTCCCGCAATGTGACGCTGATCATTTCCGAGGGTTGCACGTGGTTCAGGACCACTCTTCTCACCTGGCGGCTTTCCGCGCGAATGGTGAGCTCCGCCTTGTTCTTCACGATGAGGGGGCGCAGATACAACCGGTTGCTCCGTTCAGGGTCCACGCGCGTGGGGTTCACATAGCGGACGTTGGAGCCCGGTTTGATTCTGATCTGGCGGGCGGGGCGCCGGCCGCTGAGATAATCCGCCACGAACCCTCCGGTCAGACGGGACTCTTCCGTCACGTTGTCCACTAGGTCATGCACATGGAGCACGTTCCCCGTGGCGAAAATCCCTTCCACAGACGTCATCATAGTGGCGTCCACGATCGGGCCGTTCGTGGCCGGCGTGATGCTCACCCCTGCCGTCTTGGAGAGCTCGTTCTCCGGGATCAGCCCGACGGAAAGCAGAACCGTGTCGCACGGGATGTGGAACTCCCCCCCGGGATCGGGCGCGCCGTTTCTGATGGGCATGACATCCACGCCTTGGACGCGCTCGTTGCCGCGGATGCGCGAGACAACGTGGCTGAGATAGAGGGGGATGGAGAAGTCATTCAGGCATTGGACGATGTTGCGGGTGAGGCCGGAGGGGTAGGGCATAATCTCGATCACAGCGTGGACGCGGCAGCCGAGCCACTGGAGCCGGCGCGCCATGATAAGCCCGATGTCACCCGAGCCGATGATGACGACTTCCTTTCCCGGGACAAGGCCCTCGATGTTGATAAGCCTCTGGGCCAGACCGGCCGTGTAGATTCCAGCCGGCCGCGTGCCGGGAATACGCAGGTTGCCCCTATTGCGTTCCCGGCATCCCATAGCCAGCACGACTGCGCGGGCCGAGACGCGTATCACGCCGTGCTCCGCGGAGTAGCAGACTAGATCCCGCGCCGTGCCGTTTGGCGAAATCTCTCCGACGGTGGTCCGGGTGAACGCCGTGATTCCGGCTGCTCCGACCCCGCGCACAGCGCGCTCTGCGTACTCGGGACCAGTCAAGTCTTCCTTGTATTCGTGCAGGCCGAAACCGTTGTGGATGCACTGCAGAAGGATTCCCCCCAGCTCGTCATCCCGCTCGATGATGCACACCTCGGCGCCGCGGCGTTGCGCCTCGCGGGCCGCCTCCATTCCCGCGGCGCCGCCGCCGATGACTGCTGCGTCGACGCGGATCTCCTTCACAACCGCCCCCGAAGCAAGAAGCTTTCTCCGCCCTTTTTTGTGATGCCGTCCGGCTGCGCTCCCGTCTCTCTCATAAGGACCTTCAAGATGCGCGAGGTGCAGAATCCACCCTGACAGCGCCCCATGCCGGCGCGGGTGAAATACTTGATTCCGTCCATGGTTGTGTGTCCTTTGCGGATGGCCGCCACAATCTCAGCCTCCGACACTTTCTCACAGCGGCACATGACGCTGCCGTATCGAGGATCCGCATGGATGAGACTTTCCGCCTCCCAGGGGCCTGCTTCGCGCAGTCGGGGAACGTGCTCGATGTACGGGTCGAACTCTTTCTTTTCGGTGAGGCCGACGCCTGCCTTGCGCAACAGGTCCTTAACATATTCCCCGACTGCGGGGGAGGCGGTCAGCCCTGGGGATTGAATCCCCGCCACCTGGATGAACTGGGAGACCTTACTCGAGAAGTCTATGAAGAAGTCTTCTTCTTTAAGCACGGGGCGCAGGCCGGCAAAAGAAGTGATCACGTCCCCCTGTGAGATCATGGGGACCAGCCTTTTTGCATAATCGAATATCTTGTCCAGCTCCTCTGCGGTCGTAGAGAGGTCCGTCTTGTCCTTGACGTCGAGGGCGGTGGGTCCCACGAGCACCGTGCCTTCCACCGTCGGGATCACCAGGACTCCTTTTGAGTTGTGGGTCGGGACCGGAAAGAGGACCCGTGAGGGGCACGCGGGCGTTGAGCGATCCAGGAGGAAATACTCGCCTTTTCTCGGCGTGAGGGCAATCTCCTCCGCCTGGAACGCTCGCGACACTTCTTCGGCAAAGAGCCCCGCTGCGTTGATCACGTATTTCGCGCGCAGGGACCTGCCGTCCTCCGCGCTCACCAGCCACGAAGAGTCCTCGAACCGCCCACGGGTCACTTTGAACTCTGTGAGGAGCTGCACACCGTTTTTGCAAGCTGACTCCACGAGGCAGAAAACGAAGCGGTATGGCTCAATGATGCCGCCGCAAGGCGCATGCAATCCGCCCAGCGCGTCAGGGGAGAGTTTGGGCTCCAGCTCCAGCATGCGTTCTCGGGAACACATCTCGATCCCAACGGACCCGTTCTCGACGCCCTGCGCGTACAACTGCCCGATCATTTTCATCTCATCGGAATGCGTGGCCACCACGAGAATGCCGCACCTTCGGAACGGGAACCCAAGCTCCATCTGGAGCTGGTCGAACATGGCGTTGCCGCGGATTTCCAGGCGGGCCTTGAGGTGGCGAGAGTTGTGATGAAAACCTCCGTGGATGATGCCGGAGTTCGACTTAGAGGTGCCGAAGGACACGTCGCATTCCTTGTCCGCCAGCGCGATGTCGAGCTGATAGGCGGAAAGCCTTCGTGCGATGCTCGCCCCGCTCACCCCCGCGCCAATGACGAGCACGTCGTATGAATCACTGGTTCCCATGTGGTGTCGACAAGTTATCCTACCGTAATGTTGAGTCCAGGGGAAGCCGTACCCCCTGCACGCCTCGTGATTGCGCTTGACTCCGCAAGCCCGGAAGCAGCATTTTTTCCTATCATGGAAGATATAGGGAAACTTGTCCTCCGCCTGACCACCGCAGGATTGATCCTGTTCCACGGAATAGCCAAGATCGTGCACGGGGTCTCGTTCATCGGCGGGGCCTTTGCCTCTCACGGCTTGCCGGCCTTCATCGCCTACTTGGTGTACGTCGGTGAGGTTATTGCGCCGCTCTTCATCATCGCCGGCCTGTGGACCCGGGTCGCATCCCTGATTGTCGTCATCAATATGATCGTGGCCATCCTATTGGAAGCTTACCGAAATACTCTGGTAATTCAGCGAACCGGCGCTTGGGGGCTGGAGACGGAAGCGTTCTACCTGCTGACGGCTCTCGCTATCTTTTTTCTCGGAGCCGGCAAATACAGCGTCAGGCAAGACAAAGGCTTGCTCGGCTGAGGTCAACGGAATCCCGGCGGGGACTTGGGCCGAACACGACGGTTGACCGGCCAGCTGCGTTCACACGACCTGAGCCAAGGTATGCTTGTACTGTTCGGGATCCAGGAGATGCTCCAGGAGCTTCATTCTCTGGCGCACTTCGTCTTCGAGGTTTTTTTCCTTGCCGCCAAACATCACGACGAAGTCATCCTGGAAGAGCATTCCGGTGGTGAAGCACACGGATGCCGCGGCGCCAAGGGCTTCCGCCACAGTCTTACCGGCCAGCGGAGCGCCAGCCCGGAAACGGTCGTTCTCATGCGGCAGGGAAAACGGCTTGCCGCGGAGAACAATCGGCTGGAGCGGTTCGATTATTTCCGCGGTCTGACCACCGGGCAAGCTCGCGCTCACTCGTAGTGACAGCACCTTCGATATCGTCTTGCCGATATCCACGAGGCACCCTACGCTTTCCCCGATGAGGTCCGTGACCTCTCCTTCAGTGCCTACGGCTTCCAGCCGCGCGTTTTTCAAGTGCAAGTAGCGATGCAAGTGGAATCTCGTGAAGTGAAATACGTCCTTCTCCAGTTTCCCGGCCAGCGTTCGAAGCCGTGTGAGCTCCAGCTCGAAGAACGAGCGTCCGAAAACGACGGTCTTTCCCTCCGACAAGAGACATGATCCGCCCAAAAGCGCAGAAAAAGTTCGGTCGAAGCCGCGGATGAGCCGCGAGAGGAAAGGAACGAGGTTTTCCTGGTCGGCATCGAAGCTCGACGGCTCGCGCGATTCTCCTGCCTTGTAGACCTCCCAAAGCGCCGCAACGATTGGTCGGGCCTGATCATCCATGGCGATATAACGATTGACCTGGCGTGCCTCCTGCAACTGTCCCTGGAGCTCCTGCATGGAGGAAAGGGCGTCGGAAAGGTACGCTTCGATGCGCTCCTGAACGCGGGGCTCGCAGTCGAACCCGACAACGTTCACCACCTCCCCGAGTCCCTGGCGCATCAGATCCGGAAGGGAAAGAAACCGACGGTGTTGGAAAATGTTGAGACCAAGCAAGCAGTTGTGCAGCGAGGGCAGCGTGCAGTCCTCCGTCAGGAGACGGATCACCAGCGCGTGGGATGCGTCTACCTCTGCAGGTCCTTCCTGCTGTTTTTCGTAGTGCACGCGCAGTGCGGAGAGAATGACTCCGATGTTCTCGGGGTTGTACTGTAGCATCAGGAAGAGGCTCTCGATGCGTCTAAGTCTGTCGATCAGATTCCTGTCCCGAAGGTTGAGCCGCCCGAGGTCGAACGCTGAAAGCCGGCCGCACAGTCTCGACAAAAGCGCAAGGAGGTTGTACTGCCGCGGGGTCAGATAAAGCCAGCCGTTTTCCAAAACGGGGGCAAGGCGGGAGGAAAGGTCCGTGGCCCAGGGCTGGACCTGCTGGGAGAGGAACGCGGTGAGCTGTGCGTCGAGAGTCACTCCCGGAGGCCAGAGACCCGCGGCAAGGACGTGAGTGCGTGAGCCGAACTCCCGCACCCGCGAGCGTTCCCGCAGCAGGAACGCCACGTAGGCCCTCGTTTCGATGACGGG
>Ga0326727_10006156_pt1 | contig 33206 bp, 20 predicted proteins | sample MB2enrmetagenome_FD_207643 | JGI IMG/M metagenome (GOLD analysis project Ga0326727, IMG submission 207643) | Lab enriched peat soil microbial communities from McLean, Ithaca, NY, United States - MB29MY | ecosystem: Environmental > Terrestrial > Soil > Wetlands > Peat | place: USA: New York...
CGCGCGGCGAGCTGGTTGCCATCTTCGACGCCGACTTTGTGCCATCGCCGGACTGGCTGAGGAAGGTGGTGGACCACTTTGCCGAGCCGGGCATCGGCATGGTGCAGACCCGCTGGACGCATCTGAACCGCAACTACAGCTTCATGACCCAGGTGGAGGCCATCTTGCTAGACGGCCACTTCGTGCTGGAGCATGGCGGGCGCTCGCGCTCCGGAGTCTTCTTCAACTTCAACGGCACGGCGGGCGTTTGGCGACGCGTGGCCATCTCCGACGGCGGCGGTTGGCAGCACGACACCCTCACCGAAGACACCGACCTCAGCTATCGCGTGCAGATGGCCGGATGGAAGTTTAAATACCTGCAGGACGTGGAGTGCCCGGCCGAGCTGCCCATCGAGATGACCGCCTTCAAGACGCAGCAGGCGCGCTGGGCCAAGGGCCTCATCCAGACTGGCAAGAAGATTCTGCCGCGCGTGATGAAGAGCGACGCTCCATTCCACACCAAGATCGAAGCCTGGTATCACCTGACGGCAAACATCAGCTATCCGCTGATGATCGTGCTCAGCGTGCTGCTGATGCCGGCCATGATCATCCGCAGTTGGCAGGGCTATGTGCAGATGCTGCTGATCGATTTTCCGCTCTTCATCGCCAGCACCATGTCGGTCTCCACCTTCTACCTGGTGAGCCAGAAGGAACTGTTCCCAAAGACCTGGCACAAGACGTTTCTGTATGTTCCGTTCCTGATGGCGCTGGGCATCGGGCTCACCATCACCAACACCAAGGCGGTAATGGAGGCGCTCTTCGGCTATAAGACGCCGTTCGCGCGCACGCCGAAGTACCGCGTAAAGAAGAAGGGCGAGGCCAGCCAGGCCAAGATCTACCGCAAGCGGCTGGGCATCGTCCCGTGGATCGAGCTCTTCATCGGGACTTACTTCGCCTGGACGGTGTGGTACGCCATGACCACTGAGAACTACTTCACCGTGCCTTTCCTGCTGCTGTTTGTGCTGGGCTATTGGTACACCGGGCTGCTGAGCCTGTTTCAGGGGCTCTTTGAGCGCGTCGGCAAGGAGACGAGCGGCTCTCCCGAGATGCACGAGAAGCCCTACCCCATGGGGATATAGAGCGGAATCAGAGTAACAGTGCCCAAACGAAGAGCATCAAAGGTGGCTTTTACTTCCACCCCAGCGACGAAGACCTGTCGCTGGGGACCCCGTTGAGGAAAAAGCCACTCGGAGGGATTGCCCCCGGGGTATACCTACTCTGGTTCCGCTTTAGCTCTTCCCTACGCAGCGAAGCCCGGCTGGTGGGCCGGGCCTCGATCTGAATTCGTCGTCATTCTGGCGTACGGTATAAGTCGTCATTCTGGCGTAGCCAGAATCTCCGTCGTTGTCTTTCACTTCAGTAATGCACAAGCTGCGAACGCCTAGAAGCGGATGCCGAACTTCACAGGAATATAGGTGGTGCGATTGCTGTTCTGAGGATAGATGTTAGTGCCGGTATAAAGAGAACCTGGAGCAGATGGGGTGCCGTAAGGAGCCGAAGTGGAGTCGGCCACCGTAAGGCCGTAGTTCTGCGAGTTGGGGATGAAGACATAGCGCGCTTCCATGTAGAACCGCTCGTTGGAGAAGTGGGAGAACTTGTAGGTGAGACCGAAGCCGCCACTCACACCGATTGCATTGCTGGTGTAGTGGTCTAAATTCGCATTTGCCTCGTACTCTTCGCAGTAGTAATAGCAGCTTTCTTGAAGTTGGGGCACGGTGAAGTTGGTGACCTTGTGGTAGAAGCCGCCGCCAATCACTGCGTAGGCGCCAAGCGAACCTTCGGTGGGCAGAGTGAAGGTGGGGTTGAGGGTAAACGACCAGACGTGATTGTTGCCGTCCTGGCCAGTGACACAATAGCCTGCGTAAAATTCAGCCGGTGTGCAGCCGCCTACGATTGGGCTGATGCTGTAGAGGTACGCCCAGTTGTTGATGGTGGCGCCCTGTAGGCCGAAGTGATCGTAGTCGAACTGGGCCAGCAGGCCGTAGACCTTGTTGAAGTTGCGTCCGCCACCGAACTGGTATCCATAGCTGGGCGTCTCGTACTTATGGGTGATGCCGATGGGGCCGACGTAGCCCATGCCGGCCAGGAAGGTGTACTTCTCCGAGCCGTCGGCGTTGCTGTTGCCGCTGGCGTAGTTGGGCCTTCCATAGCGGCGGCGTGGCGGCGGCTGCGAACTGGCCAGCGCGGCCGATCCTAGATTGTAGCTGTCGTCTGCCGCAGCGGCGTCCAAAGAGGACGAGCTGCTGCTTGCCGAGGTGGACTCGGCGGCTAACATCAGCGGCGCCTTGATGGTCGACGCGACCGACGGAGCAGCCTGCGCATGGGCCAGAACTGCTGTTCCCGCCATCAGGAAGCTGAGTGCCAAAGTGCGGCACGCGATACCGAAGAGACTACGGTGGATGTTCATTGTTTTAATGACTCCCTCTTGAGTGCAAAGTCCTTCGGGGTTACGAACCCGAATCGCCTGAGTTTGTTGTGCCGGACCCTCTCCGGCCCAACCCAATCCTCTCATTGCTAAAGTATGACGCGCTATTGAGCAATTTGGATCACTTATCGCGGAGAGATTCCTTAGTGGATGTCGAACTGCTCAGGGTGCAGGGCAGGGTCGCTCTTGACCAGAATGGTCTTGCCCACCATCTCTTCCATCTCCAGCAGCCACTTCGCGCCCGATGCCTTGAGCTGTTTCACCACCTCCGGGTGCACGCGCAGCATGATGTCGCCGCGCTCCAGCGTCTTGTGCATCTTGCGCATCTCGATGAAGATTTCGTTGCAGACGGTAACCGGCGACTTGACCATTCCGGTGCCCTCGCAGACGGTGCAGGTGGTGGAAAGCGTGCGTTCCAGCGACTGCTTGACCCGTTTGCGGGTGATGGCAACCAGGCCGAAGTCGTTGAACTGGAGCACTTTGGACGGGGCGCGGTCGAGCTTCAACTCGTCTTCCAGGGCGGCCATTACGCGGTTGCGGTTCTTGCGCTCGTCCATGTCGATGAAGTCGATGATGATGATGCCGCCCAGGTCGCGCAGCCGGATCTGGCGCACGATCTCCGGGATGGCGTCCAGGTTGGTCTTAACAATGGTGTCTTCCAGGCGCGCCGTCTTGCCCACGTACTTGCCGGTGTTGATGTCGATGGCCACCAGCGCCTCGGTCTGGTTGATGACGATCGACCCGCCGCTCTTTAGCCACACCTTCGAGCGCAGCGCCTTGTTGATCTCTTCGGTGATGCCGAACTGCTCGAAGAGCGGAGTGTCCTTCAGGTAGAGCTTGACGCGGCGCAGCAGCGACGGCTGAAAGCGCTGCAGGAAGCGCAGCACTCGCTCGTACTCGCTCTCGCTGTCCACCCAGATGGCGGAGAAGTTGTCTGTCACCTGGTCGCGCAGGATGCGCTCGATGAGGTTAAGGTCGTGGTAGATCAGCGCGGGCGACTTGGACGATTCCGAGCGCGCCTTGATGTCCGCCCATAGGTTGAGCAGGAAGCGCAGGTCGCTGCGCAGCTCCTCCTCGCTGGCCCCCTCGGCTGCGGTGCGCACGATAAATCCGCCGCTGGCGTCTCCCTTCTCGCTCAGCAAAATTTCTTTGAGCCGGCGGCGTTCCGCGTCCGATTCGATCTTGCGCGAGACCCCGGTATGGTTGACCGTGGGCATGAAGACCAGGAAGCGTCCGGGGAGCGCGATGTGGCTGGTGATGCGCGCGCCCTTCTTGGCGATGGGCTCCTTGGCGATCTGCACCAGAATCTCCTGCCCGGGTTTGAGCAGATCGCTGATGGCGGGCAGATTAGTGGACTGCATGGAGGGGCGTCCACGGCCGCCTCCATTGTGTGCGAAGCGTCCGAGGCGATCTCCCAATCCACTTGTGCTGCGCGGTCGGTCTCCACGGTCCCCGCGCCCGCGACGTCCATCGCGGCGGCCATCGCGCCGTCCTGGGCGGCGATCTGCATCGCGTCCTCGATCCGATCGTGCCGCGCCTTGCTGCATTTCGCCGCGGTTTGCCGCAGCGCCCTGGCCGAACTGGGCCTCCTCTAGCTCGCTGCCTGTGCGGGCCGCCGCCTCGTCCAGGTTGTCCCCGGATTCGTCCACCTGCTCAGAGTCGTCGCTGCCGTCCTGCTCCTGGTCCTCCTCCTCGTCGTCTTCGTCAAGTTCCTGCTCGTCGAGGTCGTCTTCCTCAAAGTCTTCGTCCTCGTCGAGGTCATCCTCTTCTTCCAGCTCGGGAACGGCGCGGGTGATCTGGTCGATGGACATCTCGCGTAGCATGGTGCCCAGATCGGTTGCTCCTTCCACCGTCTCTTCGTCCAGGTCATCCATCTCCTCGATGGAGCTGGCATGGATGCCCGGGGGCGGAGCATCTTCCTCCTCCACGATCTCCACGGCCTCAAGGAGAGGCGGCTGCTCGAAGCTGTGCTCCTCCGAGACAACTGCGCCTTCGTTGCGGATGGGCGATGCGGGTTCTGGGACCTCCATCGGGGCAGGGTGCAACGTCTCGGCCGGAAGAACTTCGTGCGTCTCGGAGATCATCTCGCCCGCAGGAGTGATTGAAGTAATGTCATGGGCCTCTGCTAGGGGTTCGGCGGCAACTTCGGCTGCCGGCTCGGCCTGCGGTTCCGGCACTGGTTCCAGGACTGGAGCACTCTGGCGAAATTCGCTGGGCGGTACGGGATCGACGCGGTAGGAGGCTGAGGCGTTCTCCGGCTCGTACTCCACTTCAACCTGCGGGGTTGACTGCGGCGCGGCAGCCTCCGGCGGAGCAGGCGAATCAGCGTCTGTAGTTTCGTGGGTTTCGGCGACGCTGGCTTCAGTAGCGAGGGATTCAGCGACACTGTGACGGTCGAATTGCTGAACGGTCTCTGTAGTGGGCGCGATCTCTTCCATAGAGGCGGCGGAGGCGGCAGAAACCGCTACTGTGGCACTGGGAGCGTCGTTGCGCTGGCTGGCGCGGCTGCCATGGAGGGCCTGGCCGCGTGCATTACGGTCGGAGCGGCCATCGCGTCTTGGCTCACGCTCAAAGTCGCGCGAAGTGCGATTGTTCCCCTCGCGAGAGTCGGGTCGTGAATCGGATGCACTGCGCCGTGAGAGCGTCTCGCCGGGCAGAACGGAACCGCCGTCCCAGCCGGCTGCAAGGGTGTAGAGGTTGGCTGGTGGGGCCAGCGAACCCGGAGTCGTCTGTGTGTGCTTGGGCGCGGCCTGCTCTTCGCCGCCCTTACGGTACTTGGAGAGAGATTCGCCGGGTAGAATGATCGGCTCGGCGCCAGCCTCGATCTCGCCGGGATAGGCATTGGCGATGGGGCCGGTGCCGCTGGAGTCCCCGCTGTCTACGCCGTAGAGGTTGCGTGTGGGCTCGAATCCGCGAGGGAACCGCTGTGGTCGCTTGTCTTGCCGTTGTCCGTCGCGTCGCTGACCGTCGCGGATGCTTCCACTTTCGCGTCTTTCGCGGTCGCCGCGCGGGCTTGCCTCGCCGCGGTCGACAACCGCAGTGGAGGATTGCGCGCTGGCCTCGCCGTCGAACTCAAGATTGGACTCGCGGTCCAACAATGGATCGTCATCGCCGTAATCCGGTGCTTCGGAGTAGCCCTGTGCGGTGTTCTCCGGTGCCGTATCACCTGCCGGACCTGACCCATCGCCTGCCGGACCGGGGGCTCCGCGCCCACGACGACGTCCTCGACGTCCGCGCCATCGTCGCCCTCCATCGGCGCCGGGAGCGCCATCGCCAATCTCGGAAGCGTTGTTGAACTCTCTGGGCGCCGTAATGTCCGCGTCGTTGGTTCCCGCATCGCCGCGCGCTCCGTCCTGCTGTTGCTGTGCTGCGTCGGAGCTACCCTGACGGTCGCCATTGCGATCGCGGTCTCGTCCGCCGCGCCGTCCTCTTCCGCCACGGTCGCCGCGTACCCCCGATTCGCCAGGCTGCTCGCCGTTGGTCTGGCGCGGCGCACGCGCTGCGCGGTCTCCGGCCGGGGTGGTGTCGAACTCCTCCGAGTCCGGAGCTTCTTCCATGAAATCAGTGATGTAGAGGAAGGCGTCGCGCTCCAGGCCGATATCCACAAAGCTCGACTGCATGCCTGGAAGCACGCGCGTAACGCGTCCGTTGTAGATCGATCCGGCGAGCGTGTACTCGTTCTCGCGCTCGTAATATATCTCGGTGAGGGTTTCGTCTTCCACAATGGCCAGACGCGTCTCGCGAGGCGTGCTGGAGATAAAGATTTCTTTCGACATGTTCCTGCTCTTTCTGCCCGCTCCGGGTTGTACGACCGGATGTGCGAGCGGCAGGCGCAGACGAGAGGATCGGAGGGGCGCTAGCTTGCTGCTAGTCGTCGCTCACCGAGCGGTGCGGACAGGGTGCGGGAATGGGAAGCTGTGGTGACCGGCGGGTGCAGACGGGGGTCATGACCCACCTCAGACTGCGCCCGGATTGCACCGACGATGGGTGCCATCTGGTTGAACCCGGAAGCGATCGGGAACCACTGGGACGCTTCGAGCAAACACTGGCATGCGGAGTTTGTGACCGAATCAACCTCAGAACCTGCTTGAGGCGGGGCTGTTGGAGCAGAATCAGGGTAGCTCCACCCGGGGCTGCGGAAGCTAAGTGGCTTTTTCGTCAGGAAAAAGCCATCTTGTACGTCCTTGCCTAAGGTACGGTAACCCTGAGATTGCTCTCGCCATCCGGATGCAATCATTTCCCTTCAAACCTGTCCGGCCATCGGACTTGATCTCTGCCTGGCCGGCCTCTACTAAAATAAAAACTTCAAAAACCTAAAAATCGAACGCCGCGTGTCTGGCGCCATGCGCCAACGGAAGCGGGGGTGGCTCCGGCCTGGGTGAAACAGCCGGGTAACTCCAGTATGCACCAAAATCGCCGCCAGCGTATTTCCCGCCCCGCATTCCACCCCAGTGCTGATCCAGGTTCATCCCCAAACCTTCAGTTCACAAACCGCCGCATGTGGCTGGGCAACTGTCTATCCGCTATCAGTTTGGCAGGTCGGCCAGCGGTAAGATGACACTGGCATTGGGGTCGTACCGGAACCAGCGAAGCCGTTTGTCAGTGGCATCAATTTCAGAAACATCATGTGCAGACGTGGGCGCGAACTCGTAACCGTGATCGCCGCCGCTCCATCTCGCTACTCCCGTCATGTCCAACAGGCCTGGTTCAATAAACACAAACGGCCATTTCCCGATCTTCGCTTTGCTTTTTCCAGAACTAAACACAATTCGACCAAGACTTGTGGGGTACTTCAAATTCAGTTCGTCCGTTTGTCGAATCGCGCTTGAACTAGTGGATGAGCTTGTCCCATCCCCTAGAAAGTAGGATTCATAGGTGAACTTTCCGTAAACATCTGTTGCAGCAGGATCAATGCTTGTAATTCGTATTGCACCTATTTTGCCATTCTTCCGAACAAGTAGAAATGCGCCAACAGGCATCATTACAGTGCCTTTACAAACGACGAACTGCTTTGCAAAATCACCGGTTCGAATATTCGCCGGACAACTACTTTGCGCCTTCCCCAAACCGCCGCTCAGGACGATTCCTGTCAGTACGAGATACACCGCGCGTCTCAATGACATGGCTGTACTTGCTCCTCTCGGAAGCCTCTCAGTTCACAAAGCGCCTCATGCGGACGTTCATCACAATGCCCAGCGCCAGAAATGTGAACAGGATCGACGATCCCCCATAGCTCATCAGGGGCAGGGGAATTCCCGTCACCGGCATCAGGCCCACCACCATCCCTATATTCACCACAATCTGAAACAGCAGCACGGCGACCACCCCCATCACGAGGAAGGCGCCGGGCATGTCGGCGGCCTGTTGCGCATTCTCGATCAAACGCATCAAGATCAGGAAGTAGAGCAGAAGGACGCCCACGCCACCGACGAAGCCATGTTCCTCGCAGAAGGCGGCGAAGATGAAGTCGGTGTACGGAATGGGGAGAAAATCGCCCTGGGTCTGCGTTCCCTGGTTGGTTCCCTTGCCCCACAAGCCGCCCGAGCCCACTGCGATCTTCGATTGCAGAATTTGGTAGCCGGCGCCGCGCGGATCGCTGCCGGGATCGATGAAGCTGGTCAGCCGCGCCATCTGGTAGGGCTTCAGACGCTTTCCGCTCATCCATGCGCCGCCGATCAGAAGGAAGAACCCCAGCAACAGGACGATCACCTGCCTGACGCGTATCCTACCCAGAAACAGTCCTGCCACCAGGATTGGGAAGTAGGTGAGCGCCGTCCCCAGGTCGGGCTGTATCAACACCAGCCCCATCGGCACGCCAATCAGCGCGAACGCCTTGGCGATATCCATCCAGCCCGGTTGGCGTCCGGCAATCCCCCAGAAGAACCGTGCCATTACTAGGATCAGCACCAGCTTTACCCACTCCGACGGCTGAAAGTGGACGCCGCCGCCGAGGTTGATCCAGCGCTTGCCGCCCGCCACCCTGGTTCCCACCAGCCTTACCGCCAGCAGCAACAGGATCCCGATGGCATACACCCAGGGCGCAATGTCTACCAACCGGTGGTAGTCGATCCTCGAGATCAGGAACATCAGAAGAAGGCCGACCAGCAGAAAACCGATCTGCTTGTGGTCGAAGCCGCGGAACCTGGTATGCAGCGTCGCCGACTTGATCTCCAGCACGCTGATGATGGACATCAGGGATACCAAGCCCATCAGCATCCAGTCGAAGTCGCGGTATGAGGAGAAGCGGGACATGGGCGTGAGCTCTAGGTTAGAGGCTGGACCATTACGGCTGCTTGACCGCGGATGCATTCGCTGCCCCAGGGCGCACTACAGGAGTGGCCGATGCCGTGGGGACGCCGTTCGGGCTCGGGGCAGGACTGGCTGCCGGTTTGGACGCATTGGTCAGACGTAATATATTTCCCTCGCGCTGGCGCTGCTTGGTTACAAATGCGTTGATGACCTGGGCGGCGAGGGGAGCGGCGGCTTCGGCTCCCCAACCTCCATGCTCACACAGCACAGCAACCACGATATCGGGGTTGCGCCTCGGCGCCATGCCCACGAACCAGGCGTTGGCGCGTTCGTTTCCTGTCCCCAGACTCTTCGCGCCGGCACTGTGGCTGACGACCTCGGCGGTACCGGTCTTGCCCGCGAAGTCGATGCCTTCAAGATGCACGGCGCCTGCTGTTCCGCCAGGACCCAGCGTCGCAGCCATGGCGTCAGTGATGGTCTCCCAGTTCTCCGGCGTGATGGGGACGACCCTGTCGCCGCTGCCGGGGAAGGTAGAGTCGATGGCCGAGACCATGTCGGGCGGCAACTCGTCCGGGAAGACCACGTGCGGCCGCTTCAGCACTCCGCCGGATGCGATGCCGCCCAGGGCGCGGGCGAGTTGCAATGGAGTCACTTGTACCGCGCCCTGTCCAATACCCACCGAGATCGTCTCGCCCGCGTACCACTTCTCGTGCTGCGTCTTCAGCTTCCATGCAGTTGAAGGCATGGTGCCCGCAGCCTCGTCGGGCAGGTCGATTCCGGTCTTCTGCCCCAGGCCGACCTCGGTGGCGTACTTCGCGATGGTGTCGATGCCGAGTTTGTTGGCGAGGGTGTAGTAGAAGGTGTCGCAGGACCATGGGATGGCGTGATCGATGTCCACCATGCCGTGGTGAGCGTCGCAGGCGAAGAAGCGGCCATAAAATGTGCCGCCGCCGTTGCACATCACACGCATCGACTGCGCCACGCCCTCTTCCAGCCCGGCCAGCGACATGATGATCTTAAAGGTCGAGCCTGGCGCAAGCTGCGCCTGGATGGTTTTGTTCATCATCGGGTGGTCGGGATCGTTGACGATCTGCGACCAATAGTCCCTGGTCAGGCGCACGGAGAACTGGTTGGGGTCGTAGGTGGGGCGCGAGACCATGGCCAGAATCTCTCCGGTGTGCGGGTCCATCGCCACCAGCGCGCCGTTATGGCCCTCCATGGCCAGCTCGGCCGCGCGCTGCACGTCGAGGTCGATGGTAAGCCGCAGGTCCTTGCCTGGAATGGCAAGCTGCTGGCCAAGCTGCCCAACCTCCTTGCCATGGCTGTCGACGATCACATCGCGCGATCCGTCCGTGCCGCGCAGCACTTCGTCGTAGGTCTCCTCCACGCCCGATTTGCCCACCACGTCGCCCGGCTGGTAAAAGTCGTACTTCGAGCTGTTCAAGTCCTCTGCCGAAAGCTCACCCACATAGCCGATCAAGTGCGCCGCAAAGCCGTCGCGCGGATAGAGACGGCGCTGCTCGTCGAAGGTCTCCAGTTCGGGAAGCTCATTGCGGTGTGCCTCGATGAAGGCCTGCTCATCCTGCGTGATGTCCAGCTTCAAGGGGATCAGCTGGTATTTCGGCGAGCTGGCATAGCGGCGCAGCGTGGCCTGGATCTGTTCCACCGGCAGATCGAGTCCGCGCGCAATCATCGGAATGTCGGTGGACAGGTCCTTTACCTGTTCGCGCAACAGATAGCAGGAGACCGAGGGATAGTTGTCCACCAGAATTCGTCCCTCGCGGTCGAAGATCTTGCCCCGCGGCGCCGTCACCGGCTGCTTGCGCACCCGGTTGGCCTCCGCCAGCATGCGGTAGCTGTCCACGCCCAGGATCTGGAGCCGCCACATCCCCGCAGCCAGCACAGCAAGCACCAGCACCACAATGTACTGCGTCGCGTGCAGCTTATTCGCCGACACCTTCTCGTCGCGGTCGCTGAGCCGTTCGGATTTAGCAATTAGCGCCATGTTGCATGTCCTGCTCTCCGGAAGGGCACGGCTTCAGCCATGCCAAAGCTTATTGTAAGACTCTGCCAGTGCCCCATTCACCGCGCCTCTTGCGATGGAGTGACTTCGCGGTGTCTACTCCGTGTGCTTGGTGCGGTCCAGAAGGAAGCACACCGGCAGCGCCAGCACGGTGTTCGCCACTGCACGCAGCAGCTCGTGCAGCCACAACAGGTGGAAGGAGCGGATGCCCAGCAGGCGGCGCTCGATCAGGTACAGAAGAACGCTCTGCACCAGGGAAAAACCGAAGGCCAGCAGGGCGCGCGTGGTTGTGTTCTCCACATCGATCCGGCTTCCTAGGCTCGCACCCGCGTAGCCGATCAACGATTTCGCCATGCCGTTGACACCGATGGGCTGGCCGGTCAACACATCTTGCAGCAGCCCGATGGCCGCGCCGGTTGCCGTCCCCGCGATGGGGCTGCGCCGGCTGATGGCAAAGAACAAGGTCACGACAAAGGGCAGATCGAGGATCGCCAGCCCGGCAAACACCCTGGGCAGGAGCACCTGCAGCAGGACCGCGCCCACCGGCACAAGCACCGTCACAGGGATGGAGAATCTCTGCTGTTCGACCTCGCGGCGCGACATGTAGCTTCGTGTGACCATCTGCTCCCGGTGAAGTTTCGCCTTCCACAGCCTAAATCGAATTGCCCACCTACGCGCGGCGTCGATCGCACCGCGCCATCATTTCGTCTCCTCTGGCTGCGCCTGGGTTTGCGACGACCGGGGCTGCTGTACGCTCTGCGTTGAATTCGCCCCACCGGGCGTCATCTCAGACGCAGGCGGAGTCGATCCGCTGCTGTACCGGTCTGGATGGAGGATGGGCAGCGGGCGCAGTGTCACTGGCGGAGCGTTGGCCGCAGGCGGCGTCGCAGTCGCGGGAGCAGCTCCACTCGCGCCTCCGGCAGCATCCTGGGTCTGGTCGTCGTGAATCCCGGGCAGCCGGTCGGCGCTGAGGTCGGCCGCGTGTTGCGCTGCGGCAGAGGCCAGGTCCTGCTGCGCGCCGGGCGTCAGGTCCGGCTGCGTGCCGGTAATCACCAGCACCTCTTCCACCCGGTCCAGGTCCACCGCCGGCTTCACCCGGATGGCGGTATACGGCTGGTGGTCCGGGTCGGGCGCGATGCTCTCCACCACGCCCACCGGCAGCCCCCGCGGATACACTTGGTCGCCGCCTGAGGTCAGCACCTGCTCGCCCGGCTGAATGCGCGAGTCCGCCAGCAGGTTGCCGATCTGCACCCGTCCGGTCAGCGTGCCGCGCAGGATCGCCCGGATGCGCGTGCTGGCCAGTACAACCCCCGCGCCCGAGCTCTGGTCGTTGATCTCCAGCACCTGCGAGGTGGATGGGAAGACGTCGCGCAGCTTGCCCACCACGCCGTCCTGGGTGATCACCGCCATGTCCGGCCGCAGACCGTCGCTCGATCCCTTGTCGATGGTCAGCATGTGCGACTGCTCGCTTCCGCTGGCGCCAATCACCTGCGCCGCCACCGTTGAGCCGACGTAGCTCTCGCGGAACCCCAGCATCGCCTGCAGGCGCCGGCCCTGTAGCGCGTCCTCGGCAATCGCGGCCTCTTCAAGGCGCACCCGCGCCAGTTGCTGCTGCAGGTCTTTGTTCTGCTGGCGCACATGGCGCAGGTCGATGTAATCCGACCACGCATGGCCTGCGCCGTAGCCTATGACGTGCGTCACCCGCTCCACCGGCGTCACCGCGTTCATGGCCCACATGCGGATCAGCCTTACGCTGGGGCCGTCCGGCTGCGCGGGATCGAGCGGCCTGCGCACCTGCACCGCCAGCGCAATCGCCTGCGCCAGAAGAATCCCGATCAGAAACAGCGCATTTTTGTACTGCCTGAGAAAATCCATGGCCTGTGTATATTATCCGCGAGATGCTGCCCCTTGGATTGCACTTTCTACGGGAGATGGCAGGGTGGTGAGCTATGTCGGAAAAGTGCGGATGCCCCATCCTTCGGCTTCGCTTAGGACGGGATATTCACCTTTGAGACATGGCTTGTCCGTTCTAGCGTCCAGTCCTTGTGACGCGGGCAATCGCCGGAAGCAACGGCCCCGGAACTCCCGTCGTGCGCAGGTACGCCGCCGCCGCGGTCAGACGCACTGGATACTTCTTGTCCGCAAACAGCGGGTAGATCGCCATCGAGGTAGCCTTGTCGTGGTAGTCGGCCAGGGCCTTGGCCGCGGCCGCGCGCACCGCCGGGTCCTTGTCCGTCAGCGCGGCCAGCAACTCCTTGTGGATCGGGTCTGTCTTCTCCTGCGAAATCTGTTCGATCGCCGCGACCCGCGTCATGTCGCCGCCACTCTGGTGGATAAACTCAAACGCCGTGATCCCGTAGCCGAACGGCCCCAAAAACATCGATGCGCCCTGCATAACGCCCATCCGCGCCAGCATCTCCGGATCGTGCAGGTCCTTGTCGATCTTGTGCTCGGTCCCGTGCATCATGGTCGGCCCCGCGCTGCGCTCTCCATCCACCACTGCTATCAGGATGTCCTCGCCGGATTTGTCGCCCATCTTCCACAGCGTCATCGCCGCGGTGAACGCCACCTGCGGCTCCTTGTCGTCCAGCAGGTTGCGCAGGTTGGTGGTCAGGTTGGGGTCTCCGGTCTGCCCCGCCGCCAGCGCCGCTGCGGTGCGTATGTCCACGTCCGGATCGGTCATCACATCGACAATCATCTTCGCCGAGCGCGGGCAGCGCAGCAAACTAAGCGCAGCCAGCGCCTGGATCCGCGTCTGCGTCTGCAAGCGCTTCACATCCCCCGCCGCATCGGTCAGGACCTTCCACGCCGCATCCGTGCGCTGTTCGTCGGTCGCCGTGGGCGAGAGGGTCAGCTCTGGCGCCTCCTCTTCATTGCTCACCGCCGCGGCACTGTTCGGCGCCGTTGCGGCAGGATTCGCGGGAACACTCTGCGCTCTCCCCGCCGCATGGACCATGCAGGCGAGAGCGAGCAGAAGCAGGCCCCTCCGCATCCAGTTGAAGAGATTCGTTCGCCTGCGCCCGGCTGCTGCTTTCATCTCTGTCTCCACGTTCGGTCCTGTCCAACCCAACCTCTTATATTGTGATGCTGGATGGTAAGGGGATCATCGGCGTAATTGCAAGAACGTCCCATGGACTGGTCGGCAGGCACATCTTCACGGGCTTGCAATCCGCCATGGTGCTAGACTCATCCCGGCCGCTTTTACGCAGAGCCTCGGTCACCAATATGCTCTTCAAAGCACGCAGCGCCGCCGTCTACGGCATCGACGCCCACATCATCGACGTGGAGGTCGACTTCTCCGGCGTCATCCTTGAGAAGAGCGAATTCAGCACCGTCGGCCTGCCCGATGCAGCCGTGCGCGAATCGCGCGATCGTGTCCGCTCCGCCATCCGCAACTCCGGATTCGATATTCCGCCCACGCGCATCACCATCAACCTCGCTCCAGCCGACATTAAAAAAGAAGGCTCCGGCTTCGACCTTCCCATCGCCATCGGCATTCTCGGCGCCTACGGCGGGCTGCACATCAAGGACATCTCCAACTTCCTGCTGGTCGGCGAGCTCGGCCTCGACGGAACGCTGCGCGCGGTACAGGGAATGTTGCCCATCGCGATTGCTGCCCGCGCCGCCGGCATTAAGAACCTCGTCATCCCGGCCTCCAATGCGCGCGAAGCAGCGGTGGTCGAAGGCGTCGATGTCTATCCCGTGCAGACCCTCAGCGAGGTGCGCGAGCTGCTCAACTCCGCCTTCCTTGGCACCCTGCACGCCAAGCCGCTGCGCATCGAGGCCGCCAGCCTGCTCGACGAGCTGCAGCACTTTCCGTACGACTTCAAGGACGTGCGCGGCCAACAGGTGGCAAAGCGCGCATTGGAGGTTGCCGCCGCTGGTGGACATAACATCCTGATGATCGGTCCGCCCGGCTCCGGCAAGACCATGCTGGCCAAGCGCCTGCCGTCCATCCTGGCTCCGCTGCGCTTCGAGGAGGCGCTGGAGACCACCAAAATTCACTCTGTCGCCGGCGTGCTGGACGCCGACCGCGGCCTGGTGACGCACCGTCCCTTCCGCTCACCGCATCACACCATCTCCGACGCGGGCCTCATCGGCGGCGGCATTATCCCGCGCCCCGGCGAGGTCTCGCTCGCCCACAACGGCCTGCTCTTCCTGGACGAGCTGCCGGAGTTCCCGCGCAATGTCCTCGAAGTCCTGCGCCAGCCGTTGGAAGACGGCACCGTCACCATTGCGCGCGCGGCCATGAGCCTCACCTTCCCCGCGAGCTTCATGCTGGCAGCCGCCATGAATCCATGACGTTGCGTTGCCTTTCTGCCATGATCTCAGCGGAAGACGGCAAGTAGCAGAGGCTTATGGAAACGTCATCTTTGCCGATCACGATCTTTTCCAGAATGTTTTCAATGATTTTCCGTTTTTCCGTCTGTTCGAGTTCGGGCCAGCGGGAGTAGATGTCCTTGGCTTCGGTGAAAATTTCGTCGCTTGAGAGGTATTGGACTTTGAGGAAATCGATCTCCCCCTGAAGGTGGGGCATCTGATCGGTAATCTGTTTCTGCCGTTCTTCGAGCGGGTGATACCGGGAACCGAATCCCTCCCGGCTGATCTCGTCGGCCAGATAGAGGTTATAGAGTTTGTCCATCTCGCGCTGGGTCTTCTGCGCATCGGTTGCCAAGGATTCGAGTAGTTCTTGTTTTTCTTTGATGGTATGGTCGGCCTGTTCCAGATATGCGGTGATGTCGGACGACGAAAAGAAGAATGATTTGAGTTGTTCGTGGAAGACGCCTTCGAGGTCCGATACGGGTATTTTGTTTCGGCAGCTATAGCAAATATATTTCGGTGAGTTTGAGGGCACGTACATCTTCTGGCCACAGGTGCAATAGACAAGCCCGGTGAAGAGATGCACCGGCTTCCGGGCGGGTTTTTTGCCGTTGCTCCTGTCATGAAGGCTTAGGTTGCACTGATCCCACAGTTCGCGCGACACGATGGGTTCGACCGACGTGAGCACCCATTCCGATTCCGGTTTCATGACCCAGCGTTTGCCATCACCAAGGCTCTTTGTGTAGTTGGCCCGTCGCTCCCCCTTCGCGGTAGGGTCGCGCAGCAGGCGCTCCACGGTCGTATCGGAAAACCGCCCACCGGAGCGGGTGCGATGGCCTGCGTCATTCAAGAGCCGTGCGACGGTTTTCTTCCGTTGGTGTTGCAGAAAAAGTTCATAAACCAACTTGCGGATCGGCGCTTCTTTGGGATGCGGGACGAGTTGGCGATCCTTCCACTCGTAGCCGAAAGGTGCCTGACCGCCGAGAGGCTTTCCGAGTTTCGCGCGTACGGGCACGGAAGCCGCGACCCGCTCGGCAATTTCTTCACGCTCCCACTGCGCCATCGCCGCGATCATCGTGTAAAAGAGTCTCCCGGCGGGAGTTGTGGTGTCGATGGATTCGTGGAGCGAAATCAGGTCTGCCCCTTGCGCCAAAAAGATGTCGGCGAATTCGAGCAGTTCCCGCGTGTTCCTTGCAAGTCGGGCAAGCTTGGAGAAGACGAGACCGGTAATGTGGCCGGAGGCGATATCCGCGAGCATCCGCTTCGTTTCCGGCTGGCCCATCACCGATTTGCCGCTCACGGCTTCAAGGTGATACACCTCGCGGACGCGCCAGTTCTTGAGCGCCGCGTAATCGCGGGCGCGTTTTTCGTGATGTTCCGGGCTTTCGCCCCTTGCTTGATCCTCCGTGGATACCCGAATCCATATCCCCACGGGCTTCGCTTGATTCTCTTCGTGACCTGCCGCGCTCCGCATTGAAACCTCCGTATTCAGAGTGGGGATGGTATAGCTGATCGCGCGCGAATGCAAGGGAAATAAAAACAATACTATGAATTATTTACGGCTGCCTTTGAGCTTTTTCAACGCCCCCAAAATGACCTGAGATATCGCCTGTTTTCGTGCCTTCTGTTCACCCTCGCCGACCGCTTGATAGTCCACCTTCACCTTGTAACCACGCACTGTCTCAACGCGTCCCGCCGCATGAGCTTCAAGAGTATCCACAAAGGCGAAGAACTCTTCCGTCGTGAGCACGTGGACGCGCGCACGATCTTGTTCACTCACTGCCGCGCCAACCGCATCCCTGGCTTTCGCCATCATCTTCTTTTCCATGATGAGTAGCACGACATGCTCGAATCCTGCGGCAAGGCATTTCTGCACGTTGCCGACTTCGTGCTCGACCGTCGTCGTAACCGAAATCTCGCAGGCAATGGAGCGGCCTTCCTTTTCGAGCGCCACGTCCACGGAACCGAGACCGTCCAGTATCTCCTTTTCAATCGTCGTCTTGTAGCCCTTGCTCGACGCCCACCGCCGCACGAGTTCCTGAAGGTATTTATGTTGCGGCCCGCCTCTGCCTGCGGTGGATGGGAGCGACGGCGGCTTCGTGCGCGGAGCGGGCGGAATAGGAGTTCGCTTTGTCTCCGGCATCGGCGGTGCAGCAGCGAGCGGAGGTTGGGCGACCGGCGCTTGGGGTTCGGATACCCTAACCGGCGGGGTAACCACGGGAGCCGCTTCCACGGGGTTGAGCATTACCTCGACAACCTCACGAGGTGTCGCGTACCGTTCCCGCGAGAGCGCGATGATCCGTTCGCGACGTTTCTCCGCTTCTGCTCGGTCGATGAGTGGCAGTGGAAACGTCTTCAGATTGAAATCGAACTCGGCCCGCTCCACGCGACAGATGGCATCGCCCACTTGAAGATTCTGGAGGTCTTTCGCCTCGAAAAACGAGAATCCATCCGCCAGTCGTTTGGCATCGAAGTCGCCCAAGCGGAAACAGATGCGTGTGTAGGGATTCGCGATCACGGCGCTCGCCACATCCGCATCGCGGCTCACAAGCTGCTGAAGCTCCTGGTGGGCGAGGATGAGGCCCAGACGATACTTGCGGGCACCGGAGAGAATCGCGGCCATCGAGGGCGTCACAAAATTGTGGAACTCGTCTATATATAGGTAGAAGTTGCGGCGCTGTGCAGCGGCGGTCTGCTGGCGGCTCATGGCAAGCTGCTGGAACTTGGAGACGAGAAGCGTACCCAAGAGGTAGGCATTCTCTTCCCCGATGGCACCCTGGGCGAGCTTCGCAAGAAATATTTTTCCTTCGTTCATGACGGTGCCGAGATCGAAACGACTTTCCTTCTGCGCCACCATGTACCGGATGAGCTTGGGCCGCAGAAAGGTATCGAGACGCGTCAGAATCGGTCCTTGGGGCTTCGCAACCAGCATCGGGAAGGTCTTCTCCCAGTAGTAGACGATCTCCGGGTCCTGGACCGTCTTGAGATACTTCGCCCGGAAGCCGGGGTCTACGAGAAATCGCCGGAGGTCCACCAAACTCCCGCCCTCCGTACTCTCAAGGAAGGCAAGCACGGCGTTTCCCAAAACCGAGGTCATCTGGTCGCCCCAGCTCGTTGAAAGCCTACGGAAGACGGCGACCAGATCGGAACCCAGAAGATTTTTTTCTATCTCCGAATGCGCTTTGAGGACGTTGAAGCCTACCGGGTATGCTTCGTCCGAGGGATCGAGGATTACCACATCGCCCCATCGCTTCTCCGGGATACGACCCAGGATTTCGTCGATCAGATCGCCGTGGGGATCGAGCACCGCGATACCCTCGCCGTGTTCGATGTCCTGCAATATGAGGTTGAGGAGCAGGGTCGATTTGCCTGTGCCTGAGGCCCCGATCATGTAGCAGTGCTGCGACCGTGCTTCGGCACCGAGGGTGACGGGTGTCGTCTTTCCCGCATGGGTATTCTCACCGAGGACAAACGGATGCCCCATGACGATTTGCGGAGCGGCTTTCGTCCGAGCGTCTTCGCGCTTGAGTTGCGGGAGGCGGACGGACGCCGACGGCAGATGCGCCAAGGAAACCAGCTCATCGGCATTGAGGAGCATCCCGGTGCGATGCGTCGTGCGGGCGCACACGTCCGCCGCGTGATCCTCGTCGTCATATCCGTCATTCGCGAGCGCAATGAGTTCGTTGCTCGTGGGGTTGGCGAACTGCGTGAGCGCACCGCCCAAGGCTCTCGCAATCTCCCAAGCTCGTGCTTCACTGTCGCTCTGTGCGGCCACGCGGAGGATCACCGCATAGAGCGGCTGCGCGACTTTCTCCCGCGCCTGTGCAACCATCTCCGGCGCATCCGCGAAAAACGAGCGCCCTTCCGCATTCGACACGGCGCGTACCATGCTCTCGGCCCATGGAGCGCGGGCGGATTGGAAGAGAACCTGTAGCAACCCCACTTCCCCGTCGCGAATGCCTGCGAGCGCCCCCATAATGCCGATCAAGGGATCGATCTCGAATCCGCGAACGGTACGGAGCGGCACCATGCATTCGCGCGAGAGGCCGAAGTCGATGATGACGGACGGTTTTTTGCGATCCCAGAGTCCCTCAAGAAACCGCTCGCGCTCCGTGATGGACGATTCGGGAAAATGCGCAGAGAGCTGTTGGGCAAGTTGCGTCCGGTCATCTTCCACGCACGCAAATTGAGTGAAGATGGCATCCTTGACGCCCACGACTTCAAACCCGATGGGCTGCGATGCGTAGGTGAGACTCGTGAGCAGCCGCTCGGCTGCTTCCTTCGCTACTTTGGTTCCGGCAGGCAGAGCGACCTGGAATTCCACCACCGAGCCGTCATCATAGAACGGCTCAGGATCGTACTCGCGCTCTTCTATGAAAGGCGGGGGCGGGGGAGGTGCGGAATTTCGTCCGAGAATATTGTCGATGAAAGAACTGAGGACGGTGGGCTTGCGGGCATCATCCACTGCCGGTCCCGGCTCGACGTAGTGACCGAAAAACGGACGGAAAGGAGGCTCAAGCTCGACCGGGTAATTCCAAAGCTGCCAGCCGCGTCCCCGTCGTTCCCAATCGTAAAATTGCGCAGTGAGACGCTCTTCCGCAGTGAGCGGAAGCGTTTGGCCGCGCGGAACGATTTCTCCGTCTCCGGACATGCACCATCCTACCGCCGGTAGAACTCCCGCATGATCGGTTTCCGCTCAAGTTCGGTGAGGGGGCGTAACCCTTTGGACGACATAATTTGATCGACCACGTTTTGCACCACGCTGTTGACCACAGACTGGAACATGAGTGTGGTGTCCATCTTGTAGTAGGTGGAGGGCTTGAAGATTCGCTCGTAAAGGGCACCGAAGATCGGGATGGCCAGAACAATGTCTTCCACTTCGGTCCCAAGATGCCCTTCCCGGAGAAGATAGCCGAGCAACCATATCACACCTAGACAGACTAGGAGTCCCCAGAATAGGCCCGATAAACCGTACTCCGATACGAGCCCTCCAATGAACCCAAGCCCGAGGAAGCAGATCAAAAGCGCCCGCAAGAGCGCGTGCGTGGGCGGGAGTTCCGCGAGCCACCAGGAGAAGAAGAAGTCAGTGCCGAAGGGTGCTGCGCAGAGATCGAAGGCGAGTTTTCCCCGCTTGATCCGCAGGTATTCCCGCCGCGCAGTGTGTACCCCGCCCTCGCGCCAGTCGATGCGCGAGACGGAGTAGTCGGGAATCTCATGTGGCTTGAGTGCCTGTTCCACGGCGGCGTAGAACTCCATCGTGGAGGTCTGGAAGTTTTCGATAGGGTGATGCCAGTTTGAAATGACGTTCGCGTTTTTCCCAAGTTTTGCCACGAATAGCTCTCCTTTATTGTGCGCTGTATGGGGAGGCATTGAATCTGCGGATCATGGTATCACCGATACTGACTGGCTTCATCCGTAATTTTGCGCTGCGATACACGACGGCAATTTCTAAAACGGAGCGGCCGCGGCCTTAGATGTGGACATCGACTAAGGAAACTGTACGAATGAATTGCTTACTACTTCTTCAACCTAGACCATGACGGAAGGACAACGGTGCGTGTACTTTTGCCTATAATGCCGGCCCACTCCCTGCGCAGTTCAACTTCCGTCTTGCCCGCGATAACTGGATCGCCGGTAAGCCCATATGCCAATATTCTCTCAGCCAATATACGGTTGTCTCCCGACATGATCATGCGTCTATTCGTCACATCCCACAGAAGCCCCGCCCATGGCGCATCTGCCAATTGCATAGGAACCTCTGCAACCGCATTAACTATCTGTATAAGCTCGAATCCCTCATCGAGGAGCCACTTAATTACCTCAATCACAATCATCAATCCAGCTGGCCGATACAAGAGATGGCCACCATTTCTATTTCTGTATTCGGAGGCCTTCTGCTCTTCCAAGTCGCTACGTTCAAGTTCCGCCAGCGCCGGGACTGTCTCAATGAAAATATCCCAGAATGACGATAGTCGCTTATATTCGCGACGAATCATACTGTCCTTAGGGCGAATCCTCTTGGCACTTTTCCACTCCCGATTATCCTGCTCTAAAAAAGTGTTGATCACGTCGTAAAGTGCTTCCAGTGTTGTAAAAAAACGACGGTCAGTCGCAGGTATCGCTTTGCCTTTTTTTACAAGTAAGAATCTGGAGAAGAACTGATGTTGTTCTACAAGCATTCTGGTCAGAATGGCAACTATATCGTCCTCATCAAGCGCAATGATGTCAGCTTTGCTGACTGGCTTTGCGTAACGATTAAGAGTCGTGAAGAGCCTTCGGCTTCTTTCCATTCCGATTTCGGTGGTTTTATGTCCTACAAACAGCACAACGACCTCTTCGTCTTTGAGTTTCTCATTTTCGTTGACCGCTTTTTTGATTCCAACCACGCGATGCTGTCCGTCGATAGCGAACATCTTCTCCGTTCCATCGAATTGAAGTATTCCTAATGCACCTTTGAAATATGGCGGAAGATCGTCCGAATTCATCTGAGGAGAACTATTGATAGCCAGTTCATAGAAGTTGGGATCACCTCCATAGGTACCCACGACAATCGAATTAAAGAATCTCTGGTCCTGAGTCAATAGGTAGTTTTTAATCGCCTCTGCATGGCCCGATTCGTCAACCTGCCTTTGGATTAGATCGCGGAGAGCCTTATGCTTGTGAATCTCATCGGCTAGCGATACTCGCGCGGCAATGTCTCCCATTGTCAAAAATGCGGAATAGTAGACCCAATCGCCCATTTTGGCTCGCAATGCGGGCACTCGGAACATGATTGAAGACGTTTTGTTCATTGGAATGCCTTCCTAATGCGATTTACTTGTACGTTAATCTGATCATTTCCTGGCGGGATGAATGCCCCGAGAAGCGCGGCCTCGATATTTGTCGGCGTGTGTCCCGTTGAGACTGGAGCGAAAGCAAAAAACAGATGCTCGCCATACAGTGGCAAAATTCTTAGCAGCTTAGGTCTGATATTTCCCTGATCGCGCTCTCGCAGATACTCGCGAAACCGTTGGCGCAAAGATCGATCAGTCTTGCCCACATACATCAGATATGAAGTTATAAGAGTGAGCGGAGTCTGCGGCTGAATGACGAATGCATAGACACCAGCGACATCGGCTATTACGGAAGTTGACTGTGCTAAAAAAGGCACGGTTGTCCATGTCAGATTTGTTGGTAGTTGAAGAGCCGTCCATCGTTCTGGCCACAGGATCACCTCATGCTTGTGAAGCGTGAGCAGAACACCGGAGATAACGTCATTTACCTGACACATACTGATTGGCACACCTAGTTCAAGGCTATTTGTCCTGGCTCTCTATACCGGATGCATATGTTCAACAGTTGCACCATGGATAATACACGCCAAACAGTGGGTATCTGAGCACTTCAAGAATGGATTGTTCCGCGTGGATGAGCCTGCGTAATGCGTGTAGCTCCCGCAATTCTCCGATGGGCAACGCTCGCAACAATCTCCCGGCAATGAGTAATTCAACTGAACATGTTCGTATCCCATTGTATACAAAACACTTATAAGGATTTCGGAGATAATAAAACCACACACACTATGCTGAACGGAGGTCTTACTGGATAGATCATCCATTTATAATCTTGCGGACTGGTGACATTCCCCAGTAGACTGAGGTGTGCCACATCCATTTACATTGCCGTCACTGCAATTCTCTGGTCATGAGACCTTCGCGCTCCGTCAACTCTGGCTCCGTAAGGCATACAAGCATATCTCAGCAGTGAAGCCTGCCGCTCCTCGTTCGGTTTTTTCCGATGAAGAGTCCATTGCTCGATTCGGGGTTGGAAGAAATATGGTGACCTCCATACGGCATTGGAGCCTCGCCTGCGGTTTCATGGAAGAAATTGACGCAGGGTATTGCCCCACCGAACTTGCCCATAAACTGTTCGCCGATGATGGCCTCGATCCCTACCTTGAGCATCCTGCCACGATATGGCTCATCCATTGGAAGCTCGCCGGGTTAGGTATGAAATCCTCAACATGGTGGTACGTCTTCAATTGCGTCGTGCAGCAATCATTCGACAAAGACTTGCTGCTCAGAGCGCTCAGAGCATACACACAGAGCGTCCCTCACAAGGTAAGTACGAGTACGCTGAGCCGCGATATTGATGTATGCCTAGGCAGCTATCTCCCGCGCATTGCACCGGGCGGTAGTAATGAAGATGTTGCCGAGCCGATTCTCGCGGAGTTGCCGCTACTCCAGCAACACATGGGCATGAAAGGAACATTCAGTTTCCGCCGTGGACCGAAACCAACGCTCCCGGACGAACTTTTCGCATATGCCCTTATTGAATTTTGGGAACACGGCAGCCAAACATCCGCGTTGTCGTTTGATCGAATAACGCATGACTATGGATCTCCGGGGCGCGTCTTCAAGTTGGACGAATACAGCATCGGTGAAAGAGTCGCTGCGCTCGAACATCACACGCGTGGGATGCTTCGATGGACAGACACCGCTGGCGTGCGTCAAGTGAGCCGGGCCTCACACTTCAATGCATCCGTTCTCAAGCGTCGGTTATTGGAGGACTCGTATGCCTAGATTGTTGAGCGGCATCGTGCAGCTCCGCCAACAGTTCTTGCGATCCGTTCGGATCGATGCCGATTATGGACGAACCGATGCGTTGGATGGATTTGTGCTTCAACCGTCTGCCCGTACCGCTATCGAGACGTTGGCCAGGCATATCAATGAAACACAACAACGCGCCTTCACTTGGACGGGGCCTTATGGCGGTGGCAAATCGTCCCTCGCGCTCGCTCTATGCTCGCTCGTCAGTTACGATAAAAAAATTCAAGCATCTGCGAAAACCGTTTTGGGCCTCCATCGAGGAGACCCCATTTTGCGTGCGTTCAATGCATCGCCTCATATCGGTTGGGTGGTACTCCCTATAGTCGGCAAGCGTGCGTCAGTTGAGCGTGAAATTGCAATGGAAATCGACCGACTGCCCTATCGCCGGAAACGAGTCGGTAAGGAACGCGACCGTGAAGTCATCGGTGAACTAACGTCCCTGGCCGAATCCCCTGCGCACAACGGTGTTCTCTTGGTCATAGACGAACTGGGAAAGTTTTTAGAATATTCCGCTCAGACGAGCGGCGACATTTACTTCTATCAGCAGCTCGCTGAGGCGGCGTGCCGAACACGTGGCAAATTGGTCGTCGTTGGAATCCTCCATCAGGCGTTTGAACAATACGCAACGAGATTGGGACGAGAATCGCGTGATGAATGGGCGAAGGTGCAGGGACGCTTTGTCGACATATCATTGACTGCCGGCTCCGATGAAGTAATTGATCTCATAGGCAGGGCGATCGATTCCAAAAACGAGCCGCATCAAGAAACCCGTTCCATCGCAGAAACGATTGCAAAGTCCATCGGGGAACGACGACCATCATTATGTAAGGATTTGGATGCGCGTCTCGACTATTGCTGGCCCCTGCACCCCGTTACGGCGGTTCTCCTCGGGCCGAGTTCACGCCGCCGATTCGGTCAAAACGAAAGGAGTATTTTCGGATTTCTCAACTCGGTCGAACCGATGGGCTTTCGGGAATTCCTTGAGAGTTATCCGACTGAACCATATAGCTACTACTGGCCGTGGCAGTTCTGGGATTATATGCGCGCGAATCTTGAACCTGCGATACTGGCATCGCCGGACGGACACCGCTGGGCGCTTGGGGTTGAAGCCGTTGAACGAACCGAATCCAAGGGAAGCGTCGTCCATCTCAATCTCGTGAAAGCCATCGCGGTAATTGAGCTGTTCAGGAATGGATCGGGTCTCGCCGCCGATGATTCCGTATTAGCGTCCTGCTTTCCCACCGTGTCTCGTGGCAAGATCACACAGATGCTCGATGACCTCGCGAAATGGTCGATTATTGTGTATCGACGGCATCTGACGGCGTGGGGAATTTATGCCGGAAGCGATTTCGATATTGAAGCAGCCACTGCCCAAGCGCGTTCGGAAATTGATGCTAGCGGATTGCATATTATCGAGAGTTTGGGCGATCTTCCTCCCGTTCTTGCAAAGCGGACCTATCAAGAGACTGGCGCGATGCGTTTCTTGCAGAGAAGCATCATACGGTCAGACGCGATTGAAGACTATTTGAATACCCGTTCACCGATACCCGGAAGCTGCGGCGAGTTTGTGCTCATGATTCCGAGTCGCGAAGGTTCTCTCAGGTCCTACCAGTTGCTTGCACGAAAACTCTCGGATATTCACGCCCACCACGGCATCGTCATTGGTGTACCAAGAGAAGCAAGTCGCATTGCGGAAGAGACCAGAGAACTGTATGCGCTTCAGCGCGTCTATTCTACTCGCACCGAACTTGAAAGTGACAAAGTGGCGGCCCGCGAGATTGACGCTCGCATCGTGGCCCTCAAGTCCGAAGTCGAAGATCTGCTGCGCGATTCCTTCGCTACGGCCAAATGGTATTGGCACTCGAACGGCACTGAAGCCACTGAGCTCAGAAGCCTATCGATGATAGCCTCTGCGGTGGCAGAATCACGGTATCCCTATGCGCCCGTTCTATTGAGCGAGCTTATTAATCGGGATGCGCCCTCTTCAAATTCCGTCAAAGCGCGCCGCGACTTGATGCACCGGATGCTCCACAAAGCCAGCGAGTACAATTTGGCATACGAAGGCTGCCCCGCTGATGCGGGAATGTATCTCTCCATTCTCAAGGGCACTGGCCTACACCAACAGCATGAAGACGGGACATGGTTTTTTGCGAAACCATCTCGATCAGCCATTGGGCGTAGCCTGAAGGGTATCTGGAAAGAAGCGGACAATCTGCTGTTGCATCAAGGAGGGACATGCCGCCTCTCGGATTTGTATGCGATATGGAGCGCACCGCCATTCGGTGTGAAAACGGGCGTCCTCCCATTGCTCGCACTGACTTACTTCTTGGCGAATAACCACGCCATCGCTCTGTACCACGAAGACTTGTTCGTTCCCCAGCTCACGGAACTTCAGATTGATGAGTGGTTGCAGGACCCTACTCGCATTACGTGGAAGTATTTTGAGATTGATTCCGCCCAGCAAACAATGATCGGAGGCCTGTCCAAATCAGCATCCAAGCTGCTGGGGAGAAAAGTGTCGGGAGAGCCTTTGGAGTTGGCGCGCGCGCTGGTCTCGCTCGTCGTGAATCTTCCGGAATGGACCAAGCGTACATCGCAATTGTCGTCACAGTCCAAGCAGGCGAGACAATCCCTGTTAAAGGCGACCGACCCGCATCGGGTTCTCTTCATGGATCTGCCCGCGATGCTTGGTGCTGAAAACGGGGCTTCGATTGTTGACTCAATATCCTACTGCGTTGCGGAACTCAACACTGCATTTCCAACGATGTTGCGTGCGGTGGAGCACAAATTGTTTGAGGTTCTCGATCATCACGGATCAATCGATGAGCTGAAGCATCGAGGGACGACAGTCTCAGGCATCTCTGGAGATTTTCGTCTTGACGCATTCGCACTTCGCCTTGCAAATTATGAGGGCACCCTCGATGATGTGGAGTCATTAATTTCTCTCGCAGTGAACAAGCCTGCACGAGATTGGACTGACCGCGACATCGAGTTGGCGTTCGTGCAGTTGGGAACCTGGGCTTTTGAATTCCGCAAAGTGGAAACCCTCGCACCGATCCGTGACCGGCCCGCTACGCGACACGCTTTTGCGGTCGTGTTCGGCCTCGGTGAAGGGAATTCTACAACATCGCGCTCCTTTGATATTTCCTCGTCTGACATCCCTCTCGTCAAACAGCTGGCGTCGGAAATAAGTTCAAAATCAAAAAATGTCCATCTGGATGTTTTTTTGGCCGCCCTTGCGGAAGCGGGCGCGACCGCTGCACACCGAGAAAGGGAGGCGTGAGAACCGATGGTACAACGACATGTTCTTGGGCTCTCTGGAGGGAAAGACAGCGCTGCGCTCGCGATCTTCATGCGAGAGCGCCATCCTGAGATTAATATCCATTATTTCTTCACCGATACTGGGAAAGAGCTGCCTGAGGTCTATGAGTTTCTCGGAAAACTCGAAGGATTTTTAGGGCGCAGAATTCATCAACTCAATCCCCAGCGGACATTCGATTTCTGGTTGCGGGAATATAACAATTTTTTGCCTTCGGCCCGCACCCGCTGGTGCACGAGACAACTCAAACTCCTGCCATTTCGACAGTGGATCAAGCCGTGGCTCGATGCCGGTGATGAAGTGGTGAGCTATGTCGCAATCCGCAGCGATGAAGACCACCGCGAGGGATACAGCTCAACCCACGATAAGCTGCTCATCAAAATGCCGTTTCGCGAGCATGGCATCGACAAGGATGGCGTTTACGATATACTGCACGCGTCCGGTATCGGCCTCCCCGCCTATTACGAATGGCGTTCGCGCAGCGGATGCACGTTTTGCTTTTTTCAGCAGAAGATCGAATGGGTGCGCCTCAAGCGCATTCATCCGGAGTTCTATGAGGACGCGAAACGCTACGAAAAAACAGCTCTAGAACATGGATCGCCCTTCACGTGGAGCCATGGAGAATCGCTGATCGAGCTTGAGCAACCTGAACGCATTGCTGAGATCGAAGCTGATTTCGAGGCGCGGCGTAAGCGTGCATTGGCAGCGCGAAGAATGAACCCTCTACGAGTTCTTCCTTCCGGTGGCGAATCTGATGATATTGATGAACTCTACCTGTCGGATGAGGGCAACGGCGCTTGCCTCATATGCCACAAATAACGCGTTAGGAGGGTTGCGCCTTTCTTCTTTCAGCCGCCGCAGAGTGTCATACGTCCGATGCTACCAACATGATTCGTTGCGAATGGTGCGGCGCATCCGTGACAAATCTCTGCGGGAGCGTGGTCGATGCCCATATAAACAAATTACGCATGAGCATTTTTACATCTTTGCGGTACGGCTTGGGGTCTTCGAGGAACGCATTATGGAGGAGCGCGGTTGCTTCGCCGAAGTATAACTGCCCGCCGTTCTCACACAGTTGCGCGACAAGCCATCGGCAGCAACGCGTCTCTTCAAAGTAAGGCCCTATTTGTGCAACCGAAGTCAACACTTCGGGAGAGGCGCTCAACAACAGCCGATCATGAGTAGCATCCGGATCATTGTTTGTTACCAACAGAGGATCATCCGTCCATGGCAGCTCGCGCACCCATAGACCATCCACGGAACTCTGCAACTGCACCATGATGGAAGCAGGGAACATGACCGCTCCATATGGTGAGGTGGCTTTCATCGGATCGATGAATTGTTTGATGGCTTCGTAGAGCGGAGGGGTTACCGGCGTGGCATCCGCGAAGATGCCCCGCACCATCGAAATGTCGGGACCACTCGGCACCACTTCCGTCCCGCACTCCACGTTTCCCTGAATGCCCAGCTGAAGGCCGGAGGCCGTGACATTCGCGCTGCCGATGAACAAGCGGGCATCATCGATCAGCACAAACTTCCCATGAAGCCTCTGGTTGATGAAAAAATTATATCCGCGAGCGATTACCGATTCATATGCCTCTAGGTCTGATGCGCCCGAAGCAAGATCATGGGCGTCCCATCTCGTGAGCACCTTCACGCTCACGCTTTGGCTCGCTACCTGTTGCAGGATAGCTTCTATGCCGGAAACCGTAATGTACGCAGATGCCAGGTAGACACTCGTACGAGATTGTCGCAGTGCTCCGAATAGTTGATCTCGGTATTGTGCGGTCGTAAGGAGTCCCATCGGCATTATTCACTCTTGCGGAAGTAATCCTCGAAGTAGGCGTACATGTACTCTTGATCGCTGAAGCCTTGGATGTTGTCCTTCACGTCGATTATCTTGCACGTTGCGGTACCGCCGATGGCGGGGCCGCGCAAACCGCGTCCAACCATTTGGCTGTACAAGACGATGGAGCCGGTAGGACGCGATATGAATACAAGATCGGTTTTCGGGGCGTCGAAGCCGGTCGATAATACTCCGAAGTTACAGATCACCTGTATTCTGCGCTCCTTGAAATCGTCAATGATGCCACGCCTGCGGCTGCGCGATGTTTGCCCGTCAACGTGTGCTGCCTTGTAGCCGAGATATAGCAACATAGCCGTGATGAACCTCGAGTGCTCGACGCTGCACGCAAAGAAAATGATCTGGCTACCAGTGTCGCATTCGCGCTGCAATCGCTTGAGTATCTCAACATTCCGCACGTCATCAGAACCGATCTGCTTCAGAATGCCGGGGGGAAGATCAAAGAACCGCTCGAGATAGGTGCGATCCGCCGAGCTTAGTTCATAACGCAATTGGGTGTAGATCGGCTCATAAAGTACCTCCGCCAGCACTTTTCGTTTGCGTAGGAATGCAATCACCGATTCCTGCCCCGCGTCGATGGATACGATCTCATTGAAGAAAAATGTCGCGAGCGCCTCATTCTCATCGGCGTCAACCGCACTTCTTCCGGGTGTGGCAGTCAGCCCCATCACGCGCGTTCCGTTTCCGATGAGGGCTTTCGTTACCGCTTTGTAGGTTGGGGCGAGCACTTTGTGCGCCTCATCAACAATCACCACATCGATCCGATCCCTCAGTTCAGCGAACGGAACTTGGTTGCCGCTCAACATCGCATACATTTTCTGAAAGCCCCCAACGATGAATGTTCGTTCACGGCTGTCATAGGGCAGCGCTGCGCCCGGGCCCCAACAGCGAGCCATTCTGACCTGGTGCTTTCCAAGATGCCGCCAAACTTCGACGAAGCCCTCGTATGCCTGTTCGCACAATTCTTCAGAGTGCGCCAGCCACACGATCACGCGGCCATCCTCTGATTCGTTGAGGTATGACGAAACCAATTCCATAGCCGTACGCGTCTTGCCGGACCCGGTAGGCATTTGCACCACGAATCTGCTGTTCGTGACCGATATCCGTTCCATCGCCTTGATAAATACCCCGAATTGATAGTCCTTGAGTGGCTTCAGGGGTACCGCTGGCGGCTCGATCAATTGCTGCGATTCGATTTCTACACCTTGAACCGGCATCAAAGAACTGGGAAGATTGAGCGTCTTCAAGAATACTTTGCAGAACTCCTCGTTTTTCCATCCATGGGCCGCGATCTTCTTTATCTTCTCCTCGAACGTGAGGCCGGTAGCCTTGATATGTGCGGCTTCCAATACGGCATCTATCTGCGCGGGCCTCAAGTGGTTCAGGAAATCCTCGCGAAATTTCCGATCCGCAATCGCGTCTGGGCCAGCGAATGCATCGAAGATATTTGCTAGTGTGTCTTTGTAATAGATTGCGTCGGGTTCTGTAGTCGCATCTACGGCAGGAACCAAATACACCAGTCGATCCAATGTCGCAGTGCCGATGAATCCCTGGAGTTCTTCCTTACTGAATACTTTCCACGTCTCGCTCATTTATTGCCTGCCTCGACCCGCACCTGCTCTGCATACCGCTTTAGAATGATCCCCCAGTTGAGTTCTAGGGTCTCGAAAATTTCTTTTGCCGGCATCTCTGCCACGCCGTCGAACAGCATCTTCGAGCGGTAATAGGAGATAAGAATTCCAGATATGAGCATCTGGATCAACGCTGCTTGCGGAGCATCAAGAGTGGAACAAAGGGACGTTATTGCGGCAGTGACGGCATGTGTTGAGTTGAACGTAAGACGATCAACAGCGCCTTCGGCCTTTACATGAAAAAATGCCGGACTCTTCCATTGTTCGTGATCGGACGTATGAGAGCGCATTTCCGATTGCAGCCGCTCAACGGCGCGCGCATTTCGAGATAACGCTCTACCCGAATCCGTCGTGAGCCATTCTGCAATCCGCTCATCGTTGTCATTGAAGGCCGCTTTGACGATGGAGAAGCACTCGCGGTCGAAACTCACGCCCTTTTGGGTGGGAAGCAAATCTTCTTTGTCATCTGCATAATAATACCGGCGGAAATCGACTGTCCGCTTGCCTTTGAACTCGTTCAGCCGCACAACAACCGGGGCGTGACGCGGCCCGACGATGGCGAGTACGTCATCCTCGTCACTCTTCGTCATCGCTTTTCACCTGCTGCTTCCACGTCTTGATATAACTGTTCAGATAATGGCCCCAGTTCATCCTCAAATGCTCGATGAATTCCTCGGCGGTCAGTTGCAAATCGCGATCAAACATCGCTTCCGCCTTGGAATATGAAATGAGCAATAGATCGACCAACGCCGCGAGGCGGCGCGAATACTCGTACTCGGTCTCATCCTCTGAAAGAACGGCTTTGATTGATTCGATTTCAGAGAAGAAAACATGCCGACGGTTGTATTTCAGTACGTCATTACCGCCGAGATGGTTGGTTTCAATAAACTCAGGACCTTTCCACTCGCCGTCGATGATCGTGAACGGTTGGCTCTTGAATTTGGCGTGCCATTGCGCCTTCTTCTGGTCGTCGGCACCCTGTAAGAATTCGTCGGTAACCTTCCGTACTTCATCATCGATGTTTTTGCCCTTATCAATCGCATTCGTCGGGGTTGGAGTATCCTTTGCTGCGCGTTCCGCATCGGAGTGACCCGTGTCGACGCCCTTTTCCACGTCGGTCGTCTTCTCCTGCGCTCTGGTTGTGTCCCAAAGCTCTCGAACCGACTCAAGCGCAGTATTGCGGGTAGGGGTAATGGCGTCGTGGATCGCGCCTTTGAGCATCTTTATCGGGATTGCCCCGCGCTTGATGTTCTTGACAGTAAAAGCCTTGTCCAAAATCGCATCAAAGGAAATCTCACATCCCCACCATCGGTCAATTTCCTTGAACGGGGTACCCGGCCACCAAGGAATATGATCGTAAAACACCTCCCGTTTATTACGGATGATTGATACGCCTTCGTTGCGCTCGATATAACGATCCTTCGCGGCTTTTGAATTACCGGAACCCTGGGTCGGCCGGAACTCCTTTGGCAAAAGGCTGAGCCGAATGCGAATGATCGAATCGGTAGGCGCTCCCGCTACTTTGTCTTCTCTATCTACCGGCCATTTCAGTTCAATCGACTTGTACTCGTGGGCGGGCGGGTCATCCGGAAATTTGGTGAGTTCAGTCTTTGCATACAACGGATCAACCACCTTTGTGGGTTCCCCGTTAATCCAAAGTTTCACGCCTTCCCATATGAAATGGCGGTACGTGCGACCTGCCCAAATGCGCAACTCCTCTATGAGGTCAAGCGCTCCTTCTTGTTGGCGGTCATATTTCGTCCAGACGACCAGCGTCCCTTGGTCCTTTCCAGCTAGGTCGGCGACACTGGCTGGAATATCCTTGGCAATCGGTTCCGGTATTTCCTTCATCTGAGGCGGATCCTTCGTAATCAGATCGAGATCGACGAACGTATATTGCCAAGGACCTCCCTTTACCCGCGAATACAACTCTATTTTCTTGCATTGATTGATCGCCGCAAGTGTGGCCCCGACCCCAAATCTACCGATGCCTGATCTGTCGTTGTATCGGCTGGAGTATCCCAGTTGAAGGCATTGGTGTAAAACGTCCTTCACCATCCCCACACCATCGTCTCCGAAATATACGGCCGTGATGGGTTCGGTACCACTCCTACCGGTTGGTGTCATATAGTCAATACGAATGCGAATGTTCTTCGCATCCGCCTGAAGCGCATTATCGACCACTTCACCAATGGCGCTATAAGCGTCAAAATCGGAATCCCTCATCGACTGTAGTGCGGCACCATCATCTACTAATCTGACTCCAGGCATACACTTTCGTCCTCTCCGTCGTTGCTCTACGAGTGTTTTCGGAAACCAAACGCGCCGTCCCATATAAATCTGGAACAGCATGTTCATTTTGATTCCCGGACGGAGCCAGTATAGTCGCTACGTCCCTCTATGGGGCCGATTCTTAGCACTATCCGTTGATCTGATGTTTACACCTCTCTCATGCATCTCACATGTTTTCAGCTAGATCCTCGTCACGCGCCCGGAGACGCGAGACTTGGAATCTTGCCGATCTGAGCACCACGGACGGCTACATGTTACTTTTGAGAAACGGACTGCGGCATACGGCCTCCGATAAGAATTGCTGTATGACCTCTGCCTCTCCCTTCGATGTGAAGTAGGCCAGGCCCAGCGCAGCGGCATCAAAATACTGCATACGGCGATCTTCGGGCATCCATATCTTTCGCTCGCTGGGCATATACCATCTGAGCGGCGGATAGTACGCAGAGAGCAGTAGAG
>Ga0326727_10006157_pt1 | contig 33201 bp, 17 predicted proteins | sample MB2enrmetagenome_FD_207643 | JGI IMG/M metagenome (GOLD analysis project Ga0326727, IMG submission 207643) | Lab enriched peat soil microbial communities from McLean, Ithaca, NY, United States - MB29MY | ecosystem: Environmental > Terrestrial > Soil > Wetlands > Peat | place: USA: New York...
ACTCAGTCTTCTTCTGTTTCAACAGCCGGAGGTAAAGCTCGTGGACCAAAGCCGTGGCCTGAAGGACGTCCGGATTCCGTTCGCGACGAATGTAGGCTGCGGCCACCTCCCGAAGGTGGGGGTAGACGAGCGGCATCAACTCCTCGAAAGCGGATAGGTCACCATCCTTCCACTTTACCAACAGTAACGTTATTTCTCCCTTCGCGAGTTCCAAATCTGCCTCCATCTGCGCGCTATTCCGGCGACAGCATACCACGTTCTCCTATCAGTTACATCACTCGTTAGTACCAGCACTCGGTAGTACTACTCGAGAGCCATGCGGGCAATTTGGCGCCGAAATGACCTGCCCGGAGCGGCCAGAGCCCGGCCACTCCGCCGCCCGAAAAAACTTTGAGTCATTTTTCCTCTGGTTTGCGCAGTCTGAGTGAAATCGAGAATGGGAGAGTGACCTAATCATGAAAAAGCTTGTTTTAATACTATCAGCCATATTCCTCTATTGCGCTTGCGGTGGGAACAACCAGCCCGCACCCGCGATCTCTGTTTCCCTTTCGCCGTCCGCTCAGACATCTATCGATCAGGCGCAGACCTTGAATTTCACCGCCACGGTGGCCAACGACACCAGTGGCAGTGGGGTAACCTGGAGTATGTCCGGAACATCGTGCAGCGGGACAGCTTGCGGGACCTTCTCGAATACAACCGCGACCTCGGCCACCTATAATGCACCCACAACCGTTTCCGCGAATATGACCGTAACGGTCATGGCAACTTCTGCCAAGGACACAACAAAGTCCGTGACCTCGACAGTGGTCGTTACCCCGGCGCCCAGTATTACCACCACCTCGCTCGCCAGCGGTACCGTCGGCACCGCCTACAGCGCCACCTTGCAGGCCAGCGGCGGCGCCGGTACGCTTGCCTGGAGCTTGGCCTCCGGCTCGTCGTTGCCTGCGGGCCTTTCCTTGAGCGGCTCGGGAACGATTTCAGGCACGCCCACCGCTGCGGCGACCACCACCTTCACGGTAAAGGTAACCGATTCCTCGGGAGCCCAAGGCGGGGCAGCCTCGGCGACACAAAAGCTGAGCCTTACGATCAATCCCATGGCGTTGACCATCACCACGACATCGCTATCCGACGGGATTGCTGGTACGGCTTACAGCGCCTCGCTGGCCGCTTCTGGCGGCACGGGAGCTATCAGTTGGAGCGTGACCACCGGAAGCCTGCCCGGCGGGTTGACTCTGAGCGGTTCAGGCGACATCTCCGGCACGCCCACGGCTGCAGGCACCACGAACTTCACCGTCACTGCCACAGATTCCAGCACCCCACCCCAGACCGCCAATCAGGCATTGACCATCACCATCAATCCCAAACTGGTCATTACCACCACGACCCTGCCCAATGGCGTAGTGAGTGCGGCATATACTGCCACCCTCCAGTCCAGCGGCGGAGCGGGGACCATTACGTGGAGTGTCTCCTCCGGCACGCTGCCAGCGGGATTGGTCTTGAGCGCCAGCGGAACGATCACCGGCACACCCACCACGGCCGGAACTTCGAGCTTCACCGTCCAGGCCAAAGATTCAGGCACTCCCCAGCAGTCCGTGCAGCAAGCGCTCAGCATCGCGGTCTACGCGGGCTTGACCATCACCACTACCTCCTTGCCTAACGGCACGGTGAATTCCACTTACAGCGCCACGCTCAAGAGCGTCGGCGGTACAGGCACTATCACCTGGAGTATTAGCCAAGGCAGTTTGCCAACCGGTCTGAATCTGAGCGCTTCCGGGACGATTTCCGGAACGCCTACCGCGGCGGGCACATCGAATTTTACCGCTTCAGCCACCGATTCCAGCACACCGCCGCAGACCAAAACTCAAGCGCTGAGCATCGTGATCAATCCCGCGCTGAGCATCACCACAACGTCACTCCCCGCCGGGACCGTGGCGACCGCCTATAGCCAGAACATTGAGACCAGCGGAGGCACACTCCCAATCACTTGGAACGTCACGTCGGGAACCTTGCCTGGAGGATTGACGCTGGCAGGCAACGCCAACGGCGTGGGTGTAATTTCCGGGACGCCCACTGCCTACGGCAGCTTCACTTTCACCGTCACGGCGACCGATTCGAGCAGTCCGCCGCAGAGTGTCAACCAGCAGTTTACGCTTGTAATCAATAACGTGGGTCTCAGCATCGTCACGACTACCCTGCCCAACGCTACGGTGGGCGCGGCTTACAGCGCGTCGCTCCAAGCGTCTGGAGGAACGCCGCCCTACACCTGGAACGTGGCCAACGGAACAACGATTCCGGGGTGGTTGACACTGAGTGGTTCTGGGACGAGTTGGCAAATCTCCGGAACCCCCACGGCAGCCGGCACCGCGAACTTTTCGCTCACGGTGACCGATTCAAGCTCACCACAACAGAGCAAAACGGTAGCCTTGAGCATCACCATCGTTGCTCCCTCCACCGCCTGCGGCACGGGGAACGAGAAGATCCTCCAAGGGCAGTACGCTTTCACCCTGAGCGGCTTTAACTCCTCGGGCTTCCAGGCTGCCCTCGGCTCATTCACTGCCGATGGGAGCGGACACATCACCGCCGGATATGTTGATGCCAACGGCGTATCCCCAGGCGTCCAGTCGAACAGCGTCACGGCCAGCGGCAGTTCCTACTCCGTCGGCTCGGACGGCCGCGGTTGCGCCACCATCGAAACACCGTTCTACACTTACACGACTCGCTTCGCCCTTACACCTACCTCGAGTGTGGCGTCGGCGGGCACCGTGCAGGAATGGGAGTCCGGATCGAGTCCGTTCATTGCTTCGGGGCAGATATTCTTGCAGAACGTTCCCAGCCAGGCTCCCGGAGGCAACTGGGTCTTCCAGTCACACGGCATCTACGGCCTGTCAACCCAGTACCGTATTGGTTTCATCGGCGCGGGCGGCGGGGGCGGTAGCAATGGGGAATATGACGTAAACGTCGAGAGTAGGCACTTCAATTACACGAGCGTCTCCGGAACGAGCATCTCCACTTTCGATCCCATCACCGGCCGTGGCACCGCGTCTACTACGCTGGCAAAGGGTACCACTTTGGACTTGGTGGGCTACCTGGTGTCCAGCACATACCTCATCGAACTCACTACGGATACACTTGCTAACGGGATCTTCCTTGCGATCGGCGACGGCCAAGCGCAGAGCAGCTCCCCGACCTTAACTACCGGCCGGAATCTCGTATTCTATGCGACGGGGCTGGAAAATGTTGAGTTTGCCGTGGTCAACATTACCAGTTCAAGCACCCTCACCGCCAACATATACCACGATGTTGAAGGGGGTTGGACATCGCCCAGTCCGAGCACGGCAACGTGCGATTATACAATCGACACGTTTGGCAGAGTTGTAACCAGTGGCGCCGATTGCGGAGTGTACTTCGATGGCACAACCTGGAGCTACCTGCCTGTCTTCTACCTGACCGGGAATAACACCGGCGTCATGATGGGGACGGACGACCCTGGGGTCCTACTCGGACAGCTCGTGCCGCAGTCGGCGACCTCGATCACCGCCGGCACTTATGACATCGGCACGCAAGAGGTGGTCAACCAGAGTGTCGTCGAAACGCTGACCGGGGAGATCACCATTACCGGCAGCGGCAGCATAACGGGCACCGGCGACAGCACGTCACTCAGCGTGGTCCAGCTCGGAGGCCTACCCCTGAGCGCCACGCTGACGGTCAATGCCGACGGAACCTTCAGCTCCTCGCTCTATCCCGGGGTCGTCGCGGGCGTGATCATTTCCGGTACCCAGCTCATCCAGGTGGACGGCCCGAGCAATGCTTATCCGTCCATCCTGGTATTCAACGCAGGGACAGACAACTAGAGCTAGGGCTAGGCTGGGGGATTGGGGCGTCCGCAGTTCATCGGATGTCCCTTTCCCCCTCCTTTTCCAGCGGTACGAATCGGTTATGTTTGCTGGATTGGACTTCCGTGGGGAAGTGGCTGAGTGTATGGCGGCAGCCGAATCGCACAAGCCAGCAAGAACCTCGATTGCTCTTGACTGGCCATTGCATTCGGGAGCCGCTAGGTCTATAGTGCCGGTCGAGCCGGAGATCATCATAAAATTCCGGCCCGTGCGGCTCACAAGATTCCGAACCTAAACAAAGGAGTGCTCCAATGCGTAACAAAGTTTTCAGTGGTGTCACAGCGTTTTGCCTCAGGGGAGCTTGCAGGTCACTCGCAAGCCTTCTGCTCGCATTCGGTGCGATGGCGTTTCTCTTCAGCGGGCCCATCTCTGTTGCACAGGATTCCAAAACTCCCGGCGTACTGCCCGCGCCATCCAGCGGTAAAGCCATTGTCTGTATCTACCGCACGTACAGATTTACCGGCTCGTCCGCACACGACGAGCTTTATGTCAACGGCACTCACCTTGGTAAACTCCTCAACAGCGAATACGAATTCATGGAAGTGCCGCCGGGTACTGTTGTGATCTCCGGATTGCCCAAGGAGTACTATGGAAGCGTCGTCATGTCCGCCATGGCGGCCGCCAATCAAGCCAGGCAGAAAGAAAACGAGCGGGCCCGGTTTGAGGCGGAGGCGGGCCAAACCTATTACTTCAAATGGACCTCCGGAGTCGCAGCAACTGGGATCAAGGTCACCCCTGTGGATCCCGGGAAGGGAGCCAAAGAGATACGCAAACTCCATCTCTCCAAGCCCGTTGACGACAAGGAAGAAGCGAAACCAGAAACGAAAGACACCGACAAACCGCCGGCGAACTAACTTCGCTCCGGCTGATTGTGAGCTTTCGGTGAACGTGCGTGACCTGACCTGATTGCGTTGATAGCGTCGGTCTATGGCGGACCCAGCGAACAACCGCGAATGGACGCGCAAGGGGCCAGACTCAAGCTGGCTCGCCACTTTCAGGGAAGTGACCAAACTACGATGGACGATCTAGAACGTATCCACGAAGCGTTGCAAAAGGCTGTGGTCGCCATTTCTCCCTTCGCCCCAGGAGCGGTGAAGGCCGATCAGAAACCATCGGGCCGTGGTCCTGTCACCGAGGCTGACAGAGTGGCGGACCGGATTTTGCGCGAGGCGCTACTGCGTGAAGGAGAAGGATGGCTTTCCGAAGAGAGCACCGACGACCTTGCCCGATTGGATAAACAACGAGTCTGGGTGGTCGACCCTCTGGATGGAACGCTCGAGTTCGTAGCGGGAATTCCGGAGTGGTGCGTTTCGGTTGCATTGGTAGAAAATGGCAAAGTGGTTGCCGGCGGAATTTCGAATCCCTCGACCGGCGAGGAGTTTCTTGGTTCGGTAGCCAGCGGGTTAACCTACAACGGCAAGCGGACCCATGCCAGTGCCCTGACCAAGCTTGAGGGGGCGAACGTCTTGGCCAGCCGCAGTGAAGCGAAGAGGGGCGAATGGGAACCTTTTAGGAGTGCGCCCATAGTAATCCGCCCCACGGGATCGGTGGCTTACAAGCTCGCGCTGGTCGCAGCCGGTCTCGCCGACGCGACCTGGACGTTGACCCCCAAGCACGAATGGGATGTTGCGGCCGGAGTCGCACTGGTCAAGGCAGGAGGTGGTTTTGTAGAGTGCTTGGACGGGTCCGCGCCCACCTTCAACAATCCGTCGCCTCGCCTCTCCGGTCTTATTGCCGGCGGATTGGCATTACGGGAACAAATTCGCGAATTGATAGGTAGCCTGACAGGAATGTAGTAGCACAGGCACTCCTGCCTGCGCCTCGACCGTGGTCGAACTCCAAAAACCACAGGCAAGAGTGCCTGTGCTACTCCGCTTTGGACGAGCGAGCATCCGTCTATCCACGTTGGACCCAGGATCGTCCCTGCATCGTTTTCGGGATGGGGCAACCGGCCAGGTCGAGCAGGGTGGGGGCGATGTCCAACAGACGCGCGCCGCTGTATTCGCCGTGCAGCGGGCAGTTCGGCGCCGCCAGCACAAACATCCCGAACTGCGCGTGATTGCACGCGTCAGGCCCCGTATCGTTCTCCTGGACGTGCAGCCGGCCGTGCCCCACGCTGCCTATCGACCTCCAAAACAGCCGGCCAAAATGCACGATCAGATCGGGGGCCACGTTGCGCACGTTGCGATAGATCTCCTGCGGCTTGAACACGGGCGAGTTGAGCGGACGCCCCTCGTCATCCGTCAACGCCTCGAAGCGCGACTTGATCTCGTCCCGGAAGGATTCGTAATCGCGGGGCGGGATGATACCTTGAGGCTCCCGTCCCTGTACGTTGAAAAATACGCGGGCGTAGTAGCCTCCCTCGCTCCAGACTCGCGTTTTTGCCCAGTTCACCTTGAGCTTCGCAAACTCCGTCACTTGGGTGGGGAGCTCGTCGAGCACGAGCAGACCCTCTTTCACCAGCCATTCGTTCACGACGAAGCCGCCGTCCAGGCGCTGCGCGCCGTGGTCGGAAACCGCCAGCACAATGGTGTCGGAGGGCAGCGACTCGAGAGCGATCCCGATCTGTTCGTCAAGCCATTGGTAGTACTCCGGAATTACACTTTCGTAGGGATTACCGGCCTGGTAATGCCGGTGAAGCTTGTCGGAAAAACTCCAGAAGCCGTGGTGCACCCGGTCCAGCCCGATGTCAACATAGTGAAAGTAGTCCCACTCCTGATGGGCGAGCAGCCAGTGCACCACTTTCCAGTGCTTTCGGCTGAGCTCAAAAATCTGCCGCTTCAGCCACTCTTTGTCATCGGTCCGAAAGCCTTCCACGTCTGCCGCGTAGTCGCCCACTAATTCGTTGATTTTTGTCTTGATGTCGGCCGGATCAGTAAACTCATTTTTCTGTGCGTTGGGAGTAAGGAAGCAGCCGATGCTTATTCCATTGAGCTTGCGCGGCGGATAATTCGGCGGAACTGCATACACAATGGATTTCTTCCCCTCCAGCGCCAGGTAATCCCAGATGGCCAGAGCGCGGATGGCTCGCGAGTCCGTCCTGCCGAGGCCCGCATAAGAGTAATCCCTGCGATTGCGAAAACCATAAACGCCCAACGATCCCGGGTCCTGGCTGGTACACATGCACATCCATGCCGGCACAGTGATGGGAGGAATGACGCTCTCCAAGCGGCCCCACAGGCCTCTCTGCATCAGCCGCCGGATATTCTTGAGCCGCTCGTCACCGAAGACAATCTCAGGCGCCGCACAATCGAGTCCCAGTACGCAGATCTTCATTCAAGCATTACCCCTTACACGAATTTCCACGCTTTACCATCCATCTGAGGCGGCGCGGGGAGCCCAAACCAGGAGAGTACGCTAGGGGCTACGTCCATGATCGCTGCATCTTCACAACCCAGCTTGCGGTTCGAGAAGAGCACTCCGGGCACCAGGAGAGGATCGATGCAATGGTCGCCACTCCAGGCCTTGCAATTATCTTCCAGCACGGCTTCTGTAACCTTGCCCTTTGCCGAATCCCAACCCACCCGATAGCCTTTGGCATAACCAATGATCAGGTCCGGGGCATTTTCCCGGAATGGCCCTTTGTAGATGGCGTCCCTGTCCCTGACGTGTGTGATGGGCGCGTGGCCGGTGCCCGGATCGGTGAACGCCTGAAGTTTCTCCTGCAGTTCACGTTTCAGAGATCGCGTCTCTTCTCCGGACGACACGATCCCGCCATGCTCCCGCCCATGCTGGTTGATGTAGAGTCCGTTAAGACCCAGTGCGTAGGCACGCGTACGTTCCCAATCCACATTCTCGAACCACTCGCCGCTTCTCCCCGCCCCGTCTTTCAGGCTGAGGTATCCGTTGCGCCACAGCCAGCTATTAACATTCACTCCCCGCGCGAAAGAATTGAACCCATGGTCCGAGACCACCATCAGAACGCCCTCATCACCCAGCCGCTGGAGAATCCGGCCGACCAGATCGTCCATGCGCCGGTACAGATCTTCGATCGTCCCTCCGAAGCGGCGACGATCAGGCTCAGAAATCACGGCAGGGTGGTTCGGATCAAGGTAGCGCCAGAACATGTGCTGGATGCGGTCCGTGGCGTCAAACACACAGGCGCACAGGCCGCGCGGGGTTTTTTCGAGCGCGTCGAAGAACATCCGCTCGCGCTCTTCATGAATGAGATAACACTGCTTGAGAAAGGCTTCATCGTCTAACACGCCCTCGCTCAGCGCCCAGGTATCCTCGGCGAGACCCAGCGTGGCGTAGGGCCCCAGGAGCTTCGCCAGGTAGACCGAATAGATGAGGGGGTGGGAAATGGGGAGAGCCGGCCGGCCGGGATCAATATTCACCGGACTGACGTAGAGCTCGACGTGCGGCGTCAGGGCCTTCAGGAAAAACCGGCAGACCCCGTGAACTTTGATTCCCAGCCCGGCCTTGAATTTCAGCTCTTCCCACTCCGAGTACTCGCCTTTGCGAAGCTCGAAGCGGTGGCCGTCAATCTCAATTTCTGCCTTGTCATCTTCCGCGTACGGCTCAATGCTGAACTCCAGACGCAGAGGCATGCCGGGTTGGCGCCGCAAGGGGTTCTCAGGCCCGGGAATGTACGAACGGAAACGCTTCCCATCACGCTCCAGCGAGAAGCGCGCGCCTCCCTCCGGCTTGTCGCCGCCTGCGTCCCCGCCCGAGTAGAAGGAAAAAGTCCCCTGACTTCCTTGCAGGTCCGGCACACACATGCCCGACAGCAGCACGCCTTCAAACTTCTCCGGCGGAAACGTAATCGGAACTCGCAGCACGGAGCAGAAGACTCCCGCCTTCCCCAAGAAGTGCCAGAACGGAATGCCCTTGCGGAGTAGTTTCACCCGCGGCTTTCCGAGCGGAATCGTGTACTTTCCGATTTTCAAGGTCTTTTTAGCATCGCGGATCTGGGCTGAAGAGAGATAGGGCAGATAATTGCCAAGGTCACGTCCCATAAAATCATAGATATTGTGTTTGCCAGGATTGACTCCGGTCATGAATGTGGACCAAGCGACAGGCGAATCCGGCGGGCAAGTGGTCGCTAAGCGGCGGAAGGTCCCCTGGTCGCGAAGCTTGGCGAAATTCGGCAGCTTCCCTTCCCGCATATAGCGCTCGGCCAGGTTGGGATCCATGCCGTCGAAGCCGACAATCGCCACGCGCTTCACCTGGGCGTGGCGATAGGCTCTCCTGCCACGCATCAAGCGAAAGAGCCGGCGAACCGGCCAGGTAACAAAAGCGAACAGCGAGTATAGGAAAGCCAAAAAGAGAGTCAGAAACGAAGAGAGAAAAGCAAAGCCGGCCCCAGGCCCAACGTAGGCCTGCAAGACAGCCGGAGTGAGCAGGAGAATCGCCAGGACCGCCAATAGCACTGATGTCGCGCCACTCTTCCAAACATGGCTGTAAACCCCTCTCCCCTGGGGAGAGGGTCTCCCGCGACGGCGCTTTCTCCAGCCGTCGTGGGACCGGTGAGGGGTTCTTTCCTCGGTAGCATGCCTATGGTTGTTCAAATCTCTATACCCAGCACCATTTTCAGGATAAATCCAGACACCAGCGAAACGACCAGAAAAACTACCATCCAATTTGTGGTGAAATAGCCCAAGTCTAGGGAGCGAGCAGCGTAGTTTATTTCCAGCGATCGCAATGGCCCACTCCTGGGAAGCGGCGGCTCAATCGGATTCATAAACCATTCCATTATACCTGCCCGCCCTCGCTCTGAAACCAAAGGAGTTATCTCCTTTGACACAACCACCTGCTTTGCAAACGACTTGCCCCCCACAACCACACTCGGCGTGAACACGCCGTAGTCATCCGCGCGAATTCGCCAGTCCACCTCGTTGAGAGCGGGAATGTTTACGGGAGGAGCCGTCAAAGTCAGCCCTTTCGGCAACTGCGGCGAGCCCGAGTCCAGCGTGCCTGGTTCAGCGAGTTTGGCTGTCAGGATAAACGATTCATGCGCTTGAAAGGGCCTGGAGCCCAAGCGCAGGTCGAGCTGGACCATAATAATCACCAAAGGGAGCATAAGAATGGCCAATGGCTTCAGGTTGTACGTCAGGTAGGCGAGGGTCCAACGGAGCACCCGCCCATAAGCCTTCAACACAACGCCGAGCTGGTCCGGAAAGAGGCGAAGTGCAAGTAAGTGTGCTTGGATGCGGTCTTTGATCCGCCGCAAGTTCTCCTGGTTCGAAACATACCCGAAAACCAGCACGGCGCCCAGGCCGGTCAGGAAGGAAACCACCATCAGCCCGTACATAGGACCGGAATTGCGGAACGGCCAGAAGATCAGGTCGAATGCGCCGTCAATCAGCCTCAGCGAAGCACCTCCGTCCGCCGGTCATTCTGAGCGAAGCGAAGAATCTCCGCAGTTCCGCGAGGGCCGCCTAAGCCACACCAACTGCCGAGATTCTTCGCTTCGCTCAGAATGACAGGCAAAGGCATCATTCAATGTAGCCGAGTCCCTTCAGGCGTTTCCTCACGGCTTCTTCGTCATCCGAATCTGCGCCCGTTCCCAAGATAGCGGTGACCTCCTTCTCGAGAACGTGGACAACGAACTCATCCGGGGAAGAGTAACCGGCTATCTCAGAGCACTTCTTTATTTTCTCAAACAGTTCATCATCCAGTTTAATTCGATTACCCAACATCGGCTTGCTCCTTTCAGCCCCGAGACGGCTGAGTTCATATTGTAGGGGCGGCCCTTGTGGCCGCCGAAGGGCTTGGTTGGTTTTATGAGCCCAACTTCACGTGGCCTTGCGAAGGGCGGGGCTTCAGCCCCGCCGTCTGTGGGCACACGGTCGGAGGGGCCTTTAGGCCCTGAAGCCAAGCCGCTTCAGGGGCTAAAGCCCCAGAATTACCTCGCAAGTTCAGCGGCGGGGCTGAAGCCCCGCCCTTCCCCTTAAAACGGTTGGCTATTTGAACACCGATTGCCCCACCATGTTCGCAGGCTTGGCGATGCCGTACTCAGCGAGCACCGTGGGGGCCATATCCGTGAGCGCAGGCGATTGCATGACGATGTTCTTGTTGCTCAGCAGCACTCCCGGCACGAGCGTGTGATCGATGCAGTGATCCCCGCTCCAGGGCTCGGTGTTAGGTTCCAGAATATCAGTGGTGAATTCCCCTAAAATTGTCGCCCAGCCGGCCCGATACCCGCGATTGTATCCTACCACCAAGTCGGGAGCGTCGCGAACGCTCTCGCCCGAATAGACGTCCTGGGCCCTCTCAACGCGGGTGATGGGCGCCAAGCCGGTTAACGGATCGCGCACGGCGAGCAGCTTGTCGCGAATTTCATTCTGTAGCGCTTCCGCCTCCGCTCCCGGCGCCACGATTCCCCAGTGCTCCCGGCCGCGCAGATTGAGGAACAGGCCATTGAGACCCAAACCGTAGGCGCGCGTGTGCGTCCAATCGACATCGGTGAAGAGATCGCCCTGCCCGGCTCCATGCCCCGGCTTGAGCGAGATGTAGCCGTTGGCCAAGAGCCAGGTGTTCAAATTGAAGGAGCGATCGTAGGGAGCAAAACCGTGATCGGACATGACGATGATTGTTGTGTCTCCGTCCGCCTTGGCCAGTGCCTTCCCCAGCATCTGGTCCATCTGTTGGTAGAACCATTCGAGCGTGTCCGCATACTTCTCGCTTACGTCCGGATCGTAGGCCGGGCTGTTTTTGTCAAACGCCCGCCAGAACATATGCGCGTTCAGGTCCAGGCTGGAGAAATAGGCGAAAAGCATTCCACCGTGAAGCTTGGACAGTTCGACCTCGAAGAACCTCAACTGCTCCGCCAACACGATGCGCGCCTGTTCCAGGTATTCCCCATCGGTGAGGACGCGGTCGGAAAGGGCCTTGGTGTCCTCAGCGATGCCCTGTGTGTAATAGAAGCCGACTTGTTTCCAGAGTTCCTTCGAGTAGCCGGCGGGTGTGGAAAGCGGCAACGCGGGTTGAGAGGGATCAATGTTGATCGGCGAGATATAGAGTTTGAAATACGGGCTGACCTGCTTCATGTACATCCGGCAAATCCCAGTGGCGCTCGCGAGGCCTGGAATCAGGGTGAACTTTACCTGGACCCAATCACTCCATTCGCCCTCGTGGAGCAGAATCTCCCGATCCTCAATTGCAATCTTCGCAACCGGCTGGGTAGGATCAATCCAGACTGTGAAGTCGATGGGAACCTGTGGCGACCCTTTTCGAAACGTGTTGGGCGGCCCATGCAATTTCGCGGAGACCTGGTGGTCATGCACTTGCACGGGGTAAATAACGCCTCCGCTGCGCTCGCCCTCTCCATCCATCGGGTCGTCGGTATAGAACGAAAATATCCCGTAGGTGCCCTGCATGTCCGGCGTACCCATGCCCGCCAGGGTTCGGGACCGGGATTCGGCGGGAGGGAAATTCGCCGGAAGGTGAATTACGGTGGCGGGGATCCCGTGCTCATCCAGGATTTGCCAGAAGGCCTTGCCATGTCTTAGCAAGACGGCCTTTCCACTCGACAGCGGAATCACCCAACTGCCCAGGGAGAGCGTGTGCGCGGGAGCTTCCACACGCGCCATCGAGAATTCGGGGAGCATCGTATTGGTATCGCGCTCGATGAAATCATAAACCCCGTGCCCGCCCGGGTTCATGCCGGTGATCACGTTCGACCATGCCACGGGGCTCTGCGGCGGGATGCTGGTGCGCAGCTCGCGGAAGCTGCCTTCCCGTTCGAACCGCTGGAAATTGGGCATGCGCCCGTCGCGCTCGTATCGGTGCAGGAGCTGCGGGTCCATCCCGTCAATTCCCAGCACAATCACCTTGTGGCGCGCCGCTTCGCTTTCCCGGCGGCCACAGCCAACCATCATGTACGCTGAGGCAATGAGCAACAGAAGGCAGGCTATTCGTTTGCGAGGTATTCGTTCGTTCATTTAAGGTCCAAATTCTAAATATACACGCTCACACCCGAATGACAAACCGAAACCGCATATCATCTCCGTACCACTGCGGGAACGCCGTGCCCCAGAGGTTGTTATAGAGGTTGACGTGAACGCCTTCCTGCATCTCCGGGAGATTATTATCGAACACCAACAGCCCGCGCTGGCCCGGCGAGACCAGCGGGGCATCGAGCGTTTCAAGCGTAAAACTTCCCTTCGCATCGCTGTAGCTTACGTTGCGGGTGACCGCGTGCAGGTGCAGGCCGCCGCCGGCGATAACGTCATGCGGCGAGACCGGACGATTCACCTTTTCGAGCCGCCACCCCTCCCCTTCAGGGGCGACGGGCGAGAACGATAGCCACATCGCTTCGGGAAGGCGGTTGGCCCGCTTGTTGAAACACTGAAGAATGATCTCCACAACCGGCTCGCCGTCGGGCAGCCGAATCTCCATCGTTAATCTCTCCGGCCAGCTAACCAGGCCGGCCAATGCGGCCTCGGCTTGCGGCATGCGCAAATCCACCACGATCCGCTGCCTCGCGCCGTCTTTTCCAGCCCGCGCTTCTTGCAAGCTGGGCTGCCATGTCCGGCTTTGTGCGGGGTATTTCTCCAAGCCTGGCTTGCTGAAATCGTAGCCCATCGGTCTTGTGTTGTAGGCTTTGTTGAAGCGCGCAAAGTCCGCGCTGCTGAAAGTCTGATAGCGGAAGCTGGCCAGCAGGTGTTGCGCGGAAGCCCACTCGCGCCCCGTCTTACGGTCCTGAAGCCGCCGGATTGCTCCCGTTGTCGTATCCAACGCAACAACAAAATGCGCTGCTTCAATTTCCGCTCCCGGCGCGAGGGGAGCCAAGCCTTCGGTGTGTGGCGGCTTGGGCACAAGTCTCCCCAGCCGCTTCTCTGCTTCCTCTTGCAGGGCCGGAGGCAGAACCTCCACGGCCCGGTCCATGTCCGCGCGTTTTGCCGCCCATTCGGCGTCCACTTTCTGGAATGCGCTAAGCGTCGCCCGGGCGCTCGCCAGTTCCTTCGGCGAATACACTTCGGGATGTTGCAAATATTGGCCGATGCTGAGCCCCCAATTGTGCTCGGGCGCCAGGATAAGTTTTCGGGTCATGGCCAGGTCGGTAGCGTCACCGCATTTGAATTTGCCGCTCGACAACCACTCCTGCCGAAGCCGGCACAGCTCCCGGTAGCGCGCCACCTTGCCCGGATCGCTGCCCACTCCGTAGATCCAGGTGTCGCCCATCTCTTTCGTCACCACCGGCAGCTTGGGACGAAGAGGCTCCAGGGCGTTTGCGATAACGCTTAGATTCGTAGGAACGATCCGCGCGCCCGGATAAAGGCTATGCAGTTGACGGTACGAATTCTTAATCTCCTCGATGGTGTGCGGACCGGAGTTATCGCCTCGCACTCGAATGGACACCGCAAAGTCAGTCCCCGGGATCGCCACCGTGCTGCCGTAGTCAAAGGGGTGATACAGCACCATGATTTCCGCCGCAACGTCACTCGGCGCGGTTGGATCGCGCCAGTTAAACAGATACGCGTGTGGGTCTTCTTCCGCCTCCTGCGCAGCCTTGCTGGAACGAGAGAGACTAGCCCCGTCATCCTTCATGAACGGGACCTCAGGCGCCTTGCAGCCCGCGTTGTCGCCGATATCGAGAAAGCGGATGCCGGCATTCGCAATCGGCATCACGACGCCGCGGGTGTGGCAGGGGACATCGGTGAGCTTACCGGCAACCGTTTTCCGGCCAAAGCGCTGATCGAGCGAAGCAGACAGTTTCAACGCGGATGAGATCAGAGAACCGTCCAACATCTCCGAATTCCACGTGAAAGGCATGGCACGCCATGCGAAATCCCCGTCGGCAATCGCCTTCTCCATGCGCCGCCGCTGCTCGGCGGTCGCCTGCTCCAAGTATTCGTAAAGCAGCCAGGCAGCCACCGTCCACACGTAGCGTTCCTCGCCGCCCGACTCGCGCATCTTCCCGGCAATCTCCATCCCGCGGGGAAAATAATCGTCGAAATAAGTCCGAATCACTCCCTGCTCGGTGTCGGTGAAACCCACGTCCAGGTGGCATTTGTAAAGCACATAAACGGTCTTGACCTGACTCCGGGCCTCCTCGGCCGCAACCAGTTGCGAGAGAGGTTTCAGGCACGCCCCGAGGCCGCCAACCGACAGCGCTTTCAGAAGATTTCGTCGATGCATACTTCTGACCTCCTTGATGGCGAAAGACAGGTTTCTCTGCGTTCTCTGCCGCCGGAAAAGCTTCAACACAGAGGCCACGGAGAGGCTCTGTGTTCTCTGTGTTAAGGCCTTCAATGCACGGAGGACACGGCGCGGCAAAGCCGCAACCAAAAGCAGATTCTTCGCTTCGCTCAGAATGACACGTCAATGCAGATCCCTCCCGTCACTCAGAAGGACATGTCATCCTGAGCGAAGCGAAGGATCTGCTTTTCCGACGATTCGAACCGGCGGGCCCGCAGGCCTCATTGGCACAAGATCCCATTCTCCCGGCCCGACGGCGACAAGTCGAAACTCCCTGTTTACGTCCTGCAACTGCGGCTTCACGCGCTCCGGAAACGAGCCGCTGCGCCGGGCGGTTTCCCACTGTTTGACCACTTCGAAAATCGCCAGTTTCTTCTCGTCGACGCGGGCCACGTCGCCGGAGTTCTGGTTCGCCTTGCTCTCGAAGCTCGTCGCCAACGCAAACCCTGCGTCGTATCCCGCTGCCCGCGCGCAGAGCCACTCGGCGTCTTCAGGCGATGTTTCAGCGCGCACCGCAAACCAGCCAAGCATGCGCGGAATCAAATTGCGCGTATAAAAAAGCTGATTCTTCAGCCGGTAGAGCGTCTGGCTCTGTCGGAAACCGGCGTACCACGGCTCGCCCCAGTTGTAGCGTGTGGCGATGTGCCAGTTGAAATGGCCTGGGTTGCTGGCGTCGTTAATGACGCTCCCGCGCCGCTCCGGCTTGAGGGCGTTGTACCAGGCCACGGTGAACAGCGTGCGCCCGTATTGCCCCATGCCCGTGGACCAGTTGCCCTCGAGCCCGTCGAGCGAAAGTTGTACCGCGCCGGTGTGGTTGCAGAACGCTGCGATGTTGCGCGCCACTTCCTGCGAGAGCGAAGCATCCGTTAGAAAAACCTTGTACGAGTGGTCCATCAGTTTGCCCACGCCTTCGCCCTTCTTATGTGCGGCGGCCTTCGTGCCCCACGCTCCTCTTCCGCATTTCATCAATCGCCACGGCGCTTCGGTCGAGACGCTTTCATAAACCACCGACTCCTCGCCGATGACGACAGTACTCATATCGGTTTTCTTTTGAAACCACTCAGGCTCGGCAACCGGGATTTCCGTCTCCGCTGCGTCGATGTCCGCAGTGAGCTGGCTCGTGCCGATGCGCGCCAATCGCCGGTCAGGCACGGGCGTTACGTAGGGGTCGTTCGGGGTAATGAAATTGGAGAGGGTGTGAAATCCCACGCCGATGACGGCCCGCCGAGCCTTCTCGACGCAGTCGCGAAACCCATCCCAGCCGCGCGGGAACATCGCGGGCTTGAGCTTGAAATGTCCCCAGGTCTCGAAGGGCGAGCTGTGATACAGGTACTTCAATCCGGCCGCCTTCGTCGCTTCGATGGCGCGATCAATCGTGCTCTCGCCAAAGTCCACAATCAGGTACGACCCGGTCGCCCCCGGCGAGATCTTTGCCCACTTTCCGTCCAAAATCGGATGCGGTAAACCTTCCGCCACTTCGATTTCACCCAGAGTCGCGAGCGCCTGCGACGCCGGGCAGGCAAACAAAGCGATCTTGCTGCCGATGACGCCCCCATCCTCGAAGGGCAGCGCAACAAATTTCTCGTTTCCCCAATTCTCGATCACCCGAGTGCGGTCCCGGTTGCGGCAATACGCCTGTAATGAACTGCCGTACGCCGTGTGGGCCGCGGTGTTGCCCCGCCAGAGTTGCTCTTTCCTCAGTTCCTCCGGCAAGCCCGGATAGCTGCCCGTGTCATCGGCCGGCACGCCGTCGGGTTCGATGTCACTCTCCTCCGACGGATATCCTCCCAAGGTCTTAGGGTTGAGCGCCTGGATACCCACGGCGCAGTCGCCGTCGCGCACCACGCCGACCACCTCGCCAACCAAATCGTCAATCGCAAGAGGATACGGCCCCCACAACACTAATTCGATGTGTCGCGGAGTGCGCAATTCGGCCAGCTCGAAAGTGATGTGCGTCGGCCTGGCGCGCACTGCCAGGGTCGCTGTCGCGTCGATTCCCTCAAAGCCGAGAGTCAACGTGTCCCTGGCCGCATCCCAAGTGGCCCGGTTCGGCGCATGAAACTCGCCGTCCACGCGAGCGCTCAATACCGGCGCCGGCTGCCTGGCCGCCAGGAGGTCGCGGCCGTGGATATTAATCGCGCCTAGCGCGCCCACGGCACTAATGCTGAACGCGGCCTCCCGGGTTCTCAGAGTCAGTGTCTTCTCGGGCTGAGCAGTCCCTTCGCCGCCCGCGGGTTCCGAAATACCCGGCAAGGCCGGCCGCGAAGCCAAAAGCGCAGCGACCCCTGTGTTGGCGAGAGAATTCAGAAACCGGCGCCGGTCAATGCTCATGGGCTCATCCTGCTGCTTGTCTATCATCACCGCTGAGGGGCTGAGACGCCGAGGATTAGTTCTTTACCCTCAGCGCCTCTGTGCCTCTGCGGTTCGAAAGATCCATCCGGGCTTAATCTTTTACTCTAGCGATTACTCCGCTGGCAAGTCCGTTTTGTACGCGGGCCATCGGGCCCGCTTTGAACACTGTGGTGCGGGCGTCTCGCCCGCTGTGGCACGGGCATCCTGCCCGTGCGCGGGAGCGGAACGCTCCCGCCACCGCAGGCGAGACGCCCGCGCCACCAGGGTGTGGCCACCTCACTGCCTTTTTGTCCTCTGCACTTTCTGCATTTTTCTCTTGACAGGCCACCCGTTTTATGATAGCCTATTGCGGTGGTCAAAAAAGGGGACGGGTTGTCCGCAATTGGACGCCCGCCGAGACCCTGGCAAGGCCGGCTGAAACAGACCGGAGCGAATAAAGGCCGGGGTAAATCGCAAAAAGATGTTTTTTGACGAAACGAACCAGCCATCTATTGCAAATACACGACTTATCGTCTTTCGGTGCGCAAAACGAACTCATTTTTCGTGCCATTTAACACCAAACGAACTCCCAAAACAAGCCAAAACAGCACCGATTGCACGCAATCGAACTCGAATGCTCGCACCGCAAGACCTAGGCGGGCGGCCGAGTGAAAGGGGGGCTACACGAGCGGCCCAACATGAAAAGAACTCTTATCCGACTAACGATTCTTTGCCTGGCTCTGGTTGTTTTTCTTACTTCTCGCCTTGCAATTCCTCGAGCTCAAAATGGCCCTGGCTATTCCGCGCCGCGGCTCGACGCGTGGCGAATCCTGGGGCCGGGTGGCGGGGGTGCGCAGTTTTATCCCGCCGTCAGTCCCCACGATCCGAACCTGGTGCTCGTAGCCTGTGACATGACGGGCGCTTACATTTCGGAGAATGGCGGCCAATCGTGGCGGATGTTCAATCTGCGTAATCCCGTCACCTTCTTCGCTTTTGACCCTCGGGATCCCAAGGTCATCTACGCCGGCGCAGATGTTCTATGGCGAAGCGAGGATCGCGGCCGCACCTGGGGCCTGGTCTACCCTTCCAGCCCGGACGTCAGGCTCATCATGCCGGATGATCACGCGACTCCTGTCTACCTCGCTCCCCACGAACCTGCGGGGCGCGTGCTGGCGCTGGCCGTAGATCCGGACGATTCGCAAAAGCTCTACGCCACGATTCAGGAGGGAAGCAATGTCGGGCTTTACTTCTCCAGCGACCGGGGCGCGCAGTGGCGGCGAATGTCGGATCCGGAACGGGAGCGCCTAGAAGGCGGCCGGCAAATTCTGATTGATCCGCATTCGCCAGAGTTGGACCGCACCCTCTACATTCTCGGAGATAACTCGGTCACCGTCCGCGAGGGTGGCCGGTTTATACCGCGCCGGCCTCCGGAGGGCGTGCGGCAAGCTGCCGGGATGTCCGCCGGGTTTAGCTCGACAGGTCAATTGATCATTTACCTGGTGACCACTGGAGAACGGCGGAGCAATTTGCCGAGCGGGATATTCATTTCCAAAGACGGCGGCGACTCCTGGGATGAACCGAGTTTCCGTGCGTTGAGGAATGCCGACCAATTCGCGCGGGTGGCTGAATTGACAAGTGTGGCCACCAGTCTGAATCACGCCGAAGTCGCTTACGTTTCCTATGAGGACTTGCCCGGGGCTAACCCTCAACCCTTTCATGGTGTGGCCAAGACGCAAGACTCCGGCGCCAATTGGGAACTGGTCTGGAAAGAGGCGGATTATGCCGTCCCCAATGTCCACGACGCCTGGATCACCGAGCGCCTCGGGACGGGTTGGGGCGAACCGGGCATCTCCCTGGGAGTGGCTCCGAATGACCCCAATATCTGTTACCGCACCGACCTTGGCCGCACCATGCGGACGCTTGACGGCGGGCGCACCTGGAATGCCGTTTACTCCAGGCGGGTGGGCGAGCGAACTTACACCACCACCGGAATTGACGTCACCACCAATTACGGCGTTTTCTTTGACCCCTTCGATGCGCGTCGCATGTTTATTGCCTACACGGACATCGGCCTGTTCCGCAGCGAAGACGGCGGTGAGAGTTGGACGAGTTCGACCGCCGGCGTGCCGGACCATTGGACGAACACCACCTATTGGATCACCTTTGATCCCGAGGTGCGTGGCCGCGTTTGGGGCGTAATGAGTTACGTGCACGACCTGCCGCGCCCCAAAATGTGGCGCCGCACTTCTCCGTCGCGCTACGACGGCGGAGTGTGCCTCAGCGAAGACGGCGGCAAGACTTGGCGGCCGTCCAGCCAAGGCATGCCCGGCACGGCAGCCACCCACATCCTGCTCGATCCTTCGAGCCCCGTTTATTCCCGCGTGCTCTACGTAACAGGCTTCGGAAAAGGCGTATTCAAATCAGCGGATGGCGGACGCACCTGGGGTCCGCGCAACGACGGGTTGCCGGGATCCGAGCCTTTTGCCTGGCGGCTTATCCGCGACAAGAATGGACTTCTTTATGTCATCCTGGCGCGCCGCAGCGAAGACGGCAGCTACGGCAACGAGAAGGATGGAGCGCTCTTTCGTTCCCACGATGCGGCTGACCATTGGGAAAGAATCACCCTGCCCGAAGGCGTAAACGGCCCGAACGGCTTGGCCGTCGATACCGAGAACCCGAATCGCCTTTATCTGGCAGCCTGGGGCCGCCACGCGCCGGACGGGGCGGTGGATGGCGGCATCTACCTATCGGTCGATGGTGGTCATGAGTGGCGAAATGTCCTTTCCCAGGATCAACACCTCTACGACATCACGATTGACCCGCGGGACGCGAGGATTCTCTATGCCTGCGGTTTCGAGTCTTCCGCCTGGCGCTCCACTGATCGCGGCGAAACCTGGCATCGCATCCCTGGCTACAATTTCAAATGGGGTCACCGGGTGATTCCCGACCCACGCAATCCCGACTGGATTTTCATCACTACCTTCGGGGGAAGCGTATGGCATGGACCCGCGACCGGCGATCCTGAGGCGGTTGAGGACATTGTGTCACAATCCTTGGCCTACAAGTAGCGAGGCCGCAGAGTGCGACAATGGAGATTGAGCTGCCGCGCTCCAAAATCGCCGGAACAAAGCGAGAATGTCTGTGAAAACAAAGAAAGAAGTCGAGAAGTCAAGAGTCAAGAAGTCGAGGAGTCGAACAACGGAACCAGGCCTCCGACTCCCAGTGCCCGCCGTATCCCCAGGCACAAGGACTGGCTTCTCAACTCCTCAACTTCTCGACTCTTCGACTACAGTGGAGGCAAGGGGCAAATGAAAATCGGACTTATTGTCGTACTCGGCTGTCTAGCTCTAAACCCGGCGGCGCTTCTGAGCCAGTCCCATGCATATCGCGACCGCTGGGTCTACGTCTCCGCAGACATGGGCAATGACGGGGAACTCGAGCGCGTGGAAGGCATCGCGCGTACCTCGAGCGAACATGGTCTTAACGGTATCCTGCTGTCGGCGGGTTTCGACGACATGGACTTAAAGTCCCCGGCGAGCCTCGAGCGCTTCGCGCGGCTGAAGCACACCTGCGACCGCCTCGGCGTGGAGATCATTCCTGCCGGCTTTGGAGTAGGCTACGGCGGAGGAGTGTTGGCGCATAACAAGAACCTGGCCGCGGGTCAACCCGTGCGTGGAGCCCTGTTCGTCGCAAAGGACCAGGAGGCAACATTCCAGGCAGACCCTGCGGTGAAGATCGCTAACGGCAGCTTTGAGGAAATCGCGGGCGGCTTGCCGGCGGGCTTTACGGCGCACGGGGCTCGGGCCACGCTCGATACGACGGTGTCTCACTCCGGCAAGGCGTCAGTGCGCTTCGAGGAGTTCAGCGATCCGGAAAACGGAGTTTACGTTGCGCAACCGATCCGCGTGCACCCGTATCGCTGCTATCGCTTGCGCGCCTGGGTGAAGACGGAAGGAGCGGGGCCGCGCATGGCAATCCATCTTCTTGCTGTGGCGCCGGACGGTCGACAACTTTCCTACATGGAACCGCCTTTGCCCGAGACCAGCGATTGGCATGAGATGGTTTGGGGTTTCAACAGTTGGTACGCGGATCGCGTCGAGTTCCGCGTCGGCGTGTCAGATGGCACGAGGGGTAAGGTCTGGGTGGATGACGTCGCCATCGAGGAAGTGGGCCTTACCAACCTTCTGCGCCGTCCCGGGACTCCGGTGGTGGTTCGCAACGACAAGACGGGCATGGTCTACACGGAGGGCCGCGATTTCGCGCCGATTTCCGATCCACAGCTCAATTTCAGTTGGAATCACGAGGGGCCGGCGATCAAGCTTCTATCGGGCAGCCGCATCCGCACCGGCGACCGCTTGCGGGTTGACTATTACCACGGCACCACGATCTATCGCGATCAGACCGTGATCGATATGTCGGAACCCGCCGTCTACGAAGTCTGGCAGCACCAGATTCCGCTGATCGAAAAATACGTTGCGCCCAAGAAGTACTTCCTGAGCATGGATGAATTGCGCGTCGGCGGTTTTTGCGAAGCCTGCAAGCGCCGACACCTCTCCATGGCTGAGATCCTGGGAGATTGTGTAGCACGGCAATACAAGATGATTCGGGCGGCAAATCCCAAGGCGGAAGTCTATGTCTGGTCCGACATGTTCGACCCCAACCACAACGCGAGGGAGAAATACTACCTGATTGACGGGAGTTTCGACGGCACCTGGAAATACATTCCTAAGGATCTGGTGATTGGTTGTTGGTATTACGAAAAGCGCGACCTCAGCCTCGCGTTCTTTTCGAAGCTCGGATACCCCACTCTAGGCGCCGCCTACTACGACGCCGACGATCTGGAAAACCCGAAAGGCTGGCTGGAATCCTTGGACCGCACAAGCGGCGCCGTCGGCATCATGTACACAACCTGGGAAAACAAGTACAAGCTGCTGCCGGCGTTTGGCGATTTGGTGTCGCGGCGTTGAGGCGCCTGTCGTCGGAGAATCGAATCCCGTCAGTACGGAGTAATCCTCGCGGCCACCAAGCTGGCGGCCCCCGGAACGTAATTCTCGACGGGAACGGAGATGAGCGCCTCGAAGAAAGATGGAGGGGTCTTCTTATCGGAAGAAGCAGCAACCAGGCGCTTGCGGAGTTCCGCCAGCCGTTCGGCATTGGTCACGTACTCGGCTGCGGCTTCGGTCCCCTGCGTGTAAAGCCCGTAGAGGAAAAGCAAACGTTCCTGTTTTGTATGGTTGGGTTGCATGAGAATCAGGGCATAGTCTCGAGTCAGGCGGTTGGTCACCGGGTCAAATCTGGGAGCATATGCAGCCGCCTCCCCAGGTCCTGGGGCGTTGATCTTGAAAACTCCTTCGCCAACGTAGAACCCTGCGGGATTGACGAACACCCGGTTCGACCAGGCATTTCCACCGCCGAGAATAATCGTATTGCCACCCTGGATTTCGCTATAGTCCGTAAGCCGGCTGGTTTTTACACGAATCATCATCCCTTGGCTGATAAAGAGTCGGGAAAGATCAACAAGCCCGACTGTCTCCCCAATTCCTGTGAAGTCGCTCGTCGTAGGAACGAAAGTGAAGCTCCTCAGCTCCCGGAAGTGGAAGGTATCGCGAAACTGCGGCATCTTGTCTTTGGGGATCGTATAACCGTCCTTGAGAGTCTGAGGACTGTCTCCGTCGGTTCCTAGGCGTAGCACTGGAGGAGTGGGTACCACTACAAGAGGCTGGCTTCCGCCCTGGAGAAACGGGCTCCAGAACCACTCTTCGCTTTCAGGCAGAGCGGCCATCAAAGCCCGCGATTCGGCAGGTCGACGGGCGAAGTCGCGCTCACGGACGAATAAGAAGCCTAGCGCAGTACACGCCAAACCCAGGCAGACCATGACGGCATATTGCCATTGTGAGATCAACCGTGCAGAAGCGGAGGGCGATGATGTTCCTTGCTGGGAGGAGACTGCGGGCACCTCGGAATCAATCTTGACTCTCTTAAAGACAGGTCCGTATTGGCCGGGGTGGAGTTCCACCCGCACCAAGCTGTTTTTGCCTTCTTCTTCGTAGTAACTCCTGAGGAGGCGGCGAATTTCGTGCGCCTGTACGCGCACTATCGGGTCTTGTTGAGGGTCGAAATCCACACCCCTCTGGTACACTTCGACGCCAATGAGGTATTCATTGAGCTTATCCTCCTCCCCGAGGAGAGCCTGTTCGCTGGTAAACTCCAAGAAACGCCTTCGCTTCGGAGCCTTGGCGAAGTATCTACTTTCAAGAACCCTCTTCAGTTCACTCCGCTTCTCATAGAGCGTTAGGGAATCGGATTCGGGCGGGTTGTGTGACGCCATCGGACCTGCTCGCCGTCAGCAGAAAGTCCACGCGCTGAGCGAATGTCCCGGCGATTATATCTATGGAGATAGCCACAGTCAACGGTCATTCAGCACGGATCTCAAGACGCAAATAACCGTAAATTGTGACGTTAATTGTGCGCGGCCAGGGTCGCCTCACAAAAAGCGAAGCGACGAGAGGCACGCTTCAGCGGCTTTGATTTCAGTCACTTACGTAAGCGCGAGTTCGCGCCTAGGAAGTGGGGCGCCGTGAAGGCGAGATTCCAGACATCGCCCTCCGTCTTCGGCTTACGCCAACCGAAACACTTTCAAGGGGTTATCGGCAGGAACAGGCGAGCGCAAGGGCATTTAACGGCGCCAGTAACCGTAACACCCTTGCGCCCCCACGCTGGAGGGATTTCTACTAATGCGCGTTGAAAGTCGAAAGAATTCGTAAGCGCGATTCGAACTATTTGGAAGCATCGCAGTCAGCATTCGGTAGTTGGCAAGGCAAATGCTCGTACGATATCGTCCTTATTCCAGGGAACCTCTACGAGGTGCCCGTTGCACGTTCCAAGCGTCGGTTGGGAATTCTGAGAAAATCCAAGGAGGCAATAGTATGTGCAGGTCCTTACGGATCATCGCCCTGTGTGTCGGGCTTTTCCTCATTCCGCAATGGGTTTGCGCCCAGGGGCAACTGGGCGCGTTGACCGGCTCGATTTTTGACACCTCGGGCGGGGTTATACCTGAAGCGGAGATCACGATTACCAACGTGGAGTCCGGCGTCACGTCGATGATAAAGTCGTCGAGCGCCGGCTACTATCGCGTCCCCGTTCCGCCAGGGAAGTATCAAGTGCAAGCCCTCAAACAAGGCTTCGAGATCTCCGTGGCGAAGGAGATCGTGGTGCCCGTCGCGCAAGTTGTCACCGTTGACCTTACCTTAAAGGTCGGCAGCACGACGGAAATGGTCACCGTCACCAGCGAAGCACCGCTGCTGACACCATCCACCGCGGAAGTGGGCGAGGCCATCACGGCAGAAGAGTTCCAGACGCTCCCGGTCATTATTAGTGATGGCGGCCGGCCCCTGGACGCGTTTGTCTGGGAGACTCTGCCCGGCACCACGCCGGACTGGAATGGCAGGGAATCAATCAACGGCGGCCAAGACTCCAGCCATCTCATCCTGATCGACGGCGTCAGCATCGCCCGTTACGACTGGGACAGCATGGGTGAGTTTCAGCCCGGGGCGGATTCCGTCGGCGAATTCAAGGTTCAGATGTCGAACTATTCTGCCGAGTACGGAGAATCGGGCGGAGGAGTTCTCAACTTCTCCCTAAAGTCCGGCTCTAACACGTTCCACGGAGCCGGGTTTGAGTACGACATCAATCCCATGTTCAACGCCAACGGCTTGATAAACAATGCCTTTGGTGGAAACAAGAGCAGTCTGAAGGAAAATAACTTCGGCGGCAACCTTGGCGGCCCCATTCGCAAAAACAAGACCTTCTTCTTCTTCAACTACGAGGGCGACCGCAAGCTGTTGTTCGCTTACGGCGGCCTCACCTCGGTGCCGACCGCCGCAATGCTGAAGGGTAACTTCAATGCCTGGCTGGGGAGTTCAGTGGGTGCTGACGCGCTTGGGCGCACTGTATATAAGAACGAGATTTTCGACCCCACCACTACTCGAGTCGTCCCGGCGGGCGGTGTTGATCCTGTGACTGGATTGACCAATAGCAGCGGGGCGGATGCCACGATCCGCGACCCATTCGATGACGGTGGCGTCCTGAACCAGATCCCGCAGGGAGAATTCAGCACGGCCACCTCGACGCTGCTGCAATACTTCCCGACTCCTCAGTACGGTTCCCTGACGCTGAACGAGCCCCATTTTGGTGGCACCTGCTGCCCGGTACTCAACCGCGACGCCTACACCGTCAAAGGGGACGAAGTCATCAACGACAAACAGAAGCTGAGCGTGTCCTTTACCTACGCGGTCCGGAGCCGCTACCACAATAGCCCAGAGTCCGACAGTTGGGCGCCGTGGCCGAGCCAGCCCCTCAGCGGGGCCTACACGCAGAATGTGGGCGGGCCGCAGTTGCGCATCCTGCACACCTGGACGCTCAACGACCACTCGGTGAACGTCCTCTCGCTGGGTTACAACCGGTTCGCGGACAGCAACGGTAATTCGACAGACGGCAAGGTTACGGGCGCGATGAAGATCCCAGGAATTCCCGATAATTGCCTCCCGTCCATGAGCTTCAAGGATACCGACGGCATCCAGTTCCTGTCGTCGATCGGGCACAGTTGCGGAACCCGAGATCCTGAGGAAAGTTACCTCTACCAGGATACGTTCTCCACCACGCGGGGCAAGCACAGCCTGAAGTTCGGCGCGTCATACCTCCGATATCGCTCCAACGACTACGAACCTGGAAACATATCCGGGGGCTTCCAATTCAACAACCTGGAAACCTCGCTTCCCGGGTTCACCACTGCTACGGGGCATCCTTTCGCCAGCTTCCTCATGGGCGCTGCCCACAGTGCAACCGAGAGTATTTACACCACCGAGCCGGGCTACCGCCAGGGGGTGATGGCCTTCTTCGCGCAGGATGACTGGCGGGCGAGCTCCAAGCTCACTCTCAACCTCGGAGTGCGCTGGGAGATTCCCACCCCCAGAACGGAAGCCTTCAACCGTATGGCCCAATTCGATCCCACGGCTTCGAACCCGCTGCCCAGCGGCGCAACGATTCCCGGCGCCCTGGTCTGGCTGGGTCATTGTTCCGGCTGCGCCAGCGGCACTTCCTTCCAGAATTACTACTTCAAGGAATTTGCGCCGCGCCTTGGCGTGGCTTACCAAGTCAACAATAAAATGGTCCTCCGCGGCGGGTATGGGATCAGCTACCAGCCTCCCACCGAAGGCGGGTGGGGACCAGAGCAGTACTTCGGGTACAACTCCAGCCTCTCGGTGTTCCGGCAGGCGGGACCGATTAACGCCGTGAATCCCGTCATGTACCTGTCCAATTTCTCGAGTGGATCGGCGCCCGGCCAGGTGGGCATGCCAGCGTTTACAGGGACGTTGCCGAACACGAATCCCGCCAGCATGAATGGGTACGGGGTCGATTACTTCCCTCGCAACTCGCTGGCCATGCCTTATATCCAGAACTGGAGCGGCGGGTTCCAATTCCAATTTCCCCATCAGGTCGTCCTGGAGGCCAATTACATTGGGTCAAAGGGGTCGCGCCTGATCAACTACGATATGGGAGGAATCAATCAGGCGGCCGCGAAGTATATGGGCCTGGGAGACATTCTTGCGGATGACTTCCAGACGGATTTGAGCAACCCCACCACCGCGGCGACGCTCGCCCAATACGGCATCACCAAGTTACCCTATCCTACTTTTGAATCGGACAACTACATCACTCAGGTGTCCTCGGGGCTTCAGCCCTTCCCACAGTACAGCGGCGTGCAGAACGATTCCCCCGGCCTCGGCAACTCGACCTATCACTCTTTACAGATCACGGCACGCAAGAACTCGACGCACGGCCTGACATTCATCGGCGCCTACACTCTCTCCAAGAACATCTCCGACAGCGCCAGCGCCATGCGGTACTACAATGTGTACATTCAGGACTACTACAACCGGAAATTGGAGAAAAGCATTGTAGCCTTCGACTACCCGCAAGCCTTGAAATTGACCTGGATTTACGCGCTGCCCTTCGGCCACGGCCAGCGGTGGTTGCATTCGACCGGCTTGGCGGACCGGATCTTCTCCGGGTGGCAGCTCACGGCCATTCAACGTTACGGCTCGGGCGACCCCTTGGCCATCTACTCGGCTTTGTCTCCTTCCATCACCCCGTCGATACGGCCGGACGTCCTTTCCGGCGTCGCCAAAGCCGTCAAGCCCGTAGGATTGAACGCCCTCCTTGCGTATAACGCAGCGGGGGCCGTCACCAACGGGACTGCCTTGCTCAACCCCGCAGCGTTCGTCGATGTACCGACATCACCCAACAATGGCTTCCCGCTGCGGCTGGGAACGGCCCCGCCGGCCCTGCCGAATCTCCGGGGGCCTGGTCACGAAGAAGAGGACTTCGGCCTCATCAAGAACACGCAAATTACGGAGCGGGTCAAACTCCAGCTCCGCGCGGACTTCCAGAACGTCTTTAACCGCACGGGGCTCGGCGATCCGGACACGTCCCTGGGCGACGGACTGCCGTCCAACGGAGGTACCTTTGGCTTAATCATGGGCCCGATGAATGGGCCGCGGACCATCCAAATGGGTTTGCACCTGACCTTCTGATCGTCTGTTTTTGTGCTTGATCACAACGGCCCGCCCCGTGGCGGGCCGTTTTTTCTAACAAGTGCCGAAGGCACCTTAAGCCCCAAAGGGGCGGCCTAACAAAGCCCAGGCCAACGGCCTGGGTGAGTAATCCATTCCGCGCAGTTGGCTAGCCCTGAAGGGGCGTGATGAGCCGATCGAGGTGGCGGACGGTCCGTCGAGGCCAATGCCCGGTTATTTCGCCCTTGCAGGGCTTGCTTCCAGAGAAGGATGGTGTCTGGTTCGGGCCTCAGGCCGTTGGCCTGGGCTTTGTTAGACCGCCCCTTTGGGGCTTCGAAGCTTCGGACAACTTCCATGTTGAAGAGTCATAAGAACTCGAGTAAAAGCAGCCAAGGCGTCCTGGAGTGCGGCGGCTTCGCTTCGCCTCGAGCTCAGTGGCATTCCAGCGTTGGGGCCCATGTTGCCGTCTGTCACATTCCAAGGCGGCGTCAAACCGCCGCACTCCTAGGTGCCACAACTCTCGCACTGGCTACCCTCTTCCTGCTCTCCTGCACCTCCGGCTCCTCTCCCACTCCCAGCCCGACGCCGACTCCTTCCCAACCGAATTGCAGCAATGCGGCAACCGGCAGTTCCACCGACTACAGCACCAGCCCCACGATTTCCAGTTGCCCGGTGTTTCCCACGGATAACCTCTGGAACGCCGACATCTCGAACTACTGCGTTGATCCGAACTCGGACCAGTACATCGCCAGCATCAACCAGGAAAAGCAGTATCTGCATGCCGACTTCGGCAGCGATCCCACGGCGGGAATTCCTTACATCGTGGTGCCCGGCAGTCAAGCGCCGATAAGTGTCACCTTCAACATGTATCCCGCCGAGAGCGATTTTGGGACCTCGGGGTCGGGCTGCACCGTAACCTCCACCAGTGGCTGCTATCCCTTCCCGCCCAACGCTCCCGTCGAGGCAGGCAGCGATCATCACGTGCTGACGCTCCAAGCCGACCCCACGCACAACAACTGCACGCTGTACGAAGTGTGGGAAGGCCAAAAGGACGTCAACGATAACAACTGGACCGCAGCCAATGGCGCCATTTTCAATCTCTATTCGGACAAGCTCCGTCCTGATGGCTGGACTTCTGCGGATGCCGCCGGGTTACCAATCCTTCCCGGACTGGCGCGTTACGACGAGGTGGCGGCGGGCGAAATCAAGCACGCACTGCGCTTCAGCGTTTACCAAAGCCAAGCCGGCTTCATCCATCCCGCTACCCACTACGCGAGCGAGTCGAATAATCCTGCCCTACCGCCCATGGGCTTGCGCCTTCGCTTGAAAGCCTCCTACGACATCTCTTCCTTCACCGGCCAGTCCCTTGTTATCTTAACTGCTCTTAAGAAATACGGCATGATGGTGGCGGATAATGGCAGCAGTTGGTACATTACCGGCGCGCCCGATCCGGGATGGGACGACACGGACCTTGACCAGCTTAAAACTGTCCCTGGGAGCGCGTTTGAAGTGGTGACGACGGGGACGATTCAGACCAACTGAAAGTCCTTCTTAGGTCGGAAAAGCGGTTCACACAGAGATCACAAAGCTCCTCACAGAGGACACGGAGAAAAGCCAAGCCTTTCTCTGTGCTCTCTGTGCGCCGGTCTCTGTGCCCTCTGTGTGAACCCCTTGCGGTCCGCGGCGCCTCACCGCGGCTCATCCACTTCCAGGATCTGGTCAGCCTTGACGTCGCGAAGGGTTTGCAGGATCCCGCTGGGCCAGCGAATTTCCACCTTCTGCGCGCTCGTTTCCGGCCCCAGACCGAAGTGCACCCGCTTGTCGCTGGAAGACAGATAACTGCCGGCCGTAGTGACCGTGGCCATCTGCATGCCGCGAGCGGTGACAACTTTGACTTCCGCACCGATGGCGTCGCGATTACTCCGGTGTCCCGTCAACTCCAAGATCAGCCAATGATTCGAGGTGGGGGTTTGGTTGAGCAGCACGTGAGCCGGGCCTTCGCTGGTGGATACCACGGCGTCCACGCCGCCATCGTTATTGATGTCCCCAATTGCGAGGCCACGGCCAGCCCACGCTTGGCGGAAGACTTCCCCGGATGCCGCCGAGACATCCACAAAGCCCTGGGGGGTGTTCCGTACAAGGAGGATCGGCTCGCGGTAGTGGAGGTTGTGACTGACCTGTTCCACGGTGTCCATCACGTGGCCTTGCGAGACTAGCAGGTCTTTGCGGCCGTCGTTGTCATAATCGATAAAGTGCAAACCCATGCCTGAATGCTGCATGGTGATGTTGCCGAGTCCGGTCGCATCCGTGGCATACTTGAAGAAACCGTTGCCTTCATTTTCGTAAAGCGCGTACTTGTCGAAGGCCAGGTCGGCCACTGCCAGGTCCGGCAATCCGTCGTTGTTGTAATCGGCAAAATCCACACCCATGCCCGCATAGGTGCGCCCGCTGTCCGTCACACCCACACCTGCCAATAGCGCAACTTCCTCAAAAGTGCCATTGCCTTTGTTGTGGTACAGGAACCCGGGCATGGAGTCATTGGCCACATAGACGTCGACGTGCCCATCGCGGTCGTAATCCGCGATCGCAATCCCCAAGCCCTTGCCCGGCTTGGAGAGTCCGATCTGGCGCGACACCTCGGTAAACGTGCCGTCCCCGTTGTTGTGATAAACCAACGGTTCGATGGGCGGAAAACTGTCGGGCCGGCAGTAGGTCCGCAGAGTCCCATTGACCAGGCACACGCGGTCTTCGAAATCCCACTGCACGTAACGAAGGACCACGAGATCGAGGAAGCCGTCGTTATCGAGGTCCACCCAGGCGGCGCTGGTGGACCAACCGCTGCCGCCCACGCCCGCCTTTTCCGTAACATCCGTAAAGGTCCCGTTGCCATTGTTGTGGTAGAGCCGGTTGCCTCCGTATTCGGTGACAAACAAGTCTTCGAAACCGTCGTTGTCGTAATCACCTACTGCCACTCCGTATCCGTAACCCTTCCCCTGCACACCCGCTCGCTCGGTAACGTCTTCGAACGTACCGTCGGGTTTCTGGTGGTACAGGCGATGCCAGTACTTGGGGTCGGACTTGCGCGGGATGGTGCCCAGCGGGGTGGGGTCGCTGATGGGCGCGCCGTTCACCAGGAAAATGTCCAGCCGGCCGTCATTGTCGAAGTCGAACAGGGCCACACCGGAGCCCATGATCTCCAGCATGTATTTCTTCGCGGTTTGCGAGGCGTAATGATGGAATTGCACGCCGCTCGAGGCCGTCACGTCCACGAAATTGCCCGGCACCACATCCGTTCGCTGGTCCGGCGAGCCGGGCTTCGCCCTCGCGGCCAGAAACCAGAGACAAAGCGCAAAGAGTGCGGCAGCGGTCGCGGCGTGCCGGAAGCTCATATCACCTCGGGTCCTGATCGGGAGTCGAATGCGCGCCCACGCTGGCCGCGTAGGAATCGAGTTCCGCCTTGGCCTTCTCCATTTGGCCAGTTCTGCGGTAGAGCTGTCCCAGCATGAAGTGCAGACGCACCACCTTGGGAGCAAGCTCCATTGCTTTCTCGATCTCCTGTTGAGCGGCGGCGAGCTCATTCAGAAGGGAGTAGGCTTTCCCCAGCTCTTCATGCGCCTCGGCCGAGGCCGGCTCCATCTGGACCGCCTGCCGAAGATAAGGCAAAGCCTCTGCCGGCCGATTCTGTTTCAGCAGCACGCGGCCGAGGCCAAGGTACGGCGTGGGATCGTCCGGCTTCGACACTTCCCAGCCTATGGCGGTCCTATATGCCGTCGCGGCGTCCTCCAACCGGCTCAGCAACTCCGCGCACCACCCCATGCTGGTTTCGGCGGAAACGACCCGCGGGACGAGCGCGAGAGAACGCTGATAGGCCTGGATAGCCGCCTCGAATTGTTGCTCGTCCGTCCTGACCTCTCCCAGCGCTTGCCAGGCGGCGGCATCGCCAGGCTCCATTTCCAGGGAGCGAGTGAGCCACTTATCGGCGTCGCCGTAAAGGTACAGCGCCAGGCAATCAAGCCCCAGCATCTTGAGCTCCACCGCGGAGAGATCACGGTGTTTGGTCGCCTCTTCGAATTCGGCGCGCGACTCCTGCCAGCGCTGCTCGGTGTAGCGGATGAATCCCAGCAAGGCATGACCGTTCCCGGCATCCCCAGTGGTCTCAAGGAACTGCCGTGTCCGCACCTCGGCTTGGTCTGGCGCCAGTTCGACGGCGCGCGTCAGGTATTTCACCGCCTCCTGGGGTTTGTTCTGCTTCTGGAGGACGCGGCCGAGATTCCAATAGGGTGTGGCGTCTGGCGCCGCTTTCGACGATTGCCACGCCATGACCTTCCGATAGGCTGCCGCTGCCTCATCCCAACGGCCCAGGCGCTCATAGGCGCTGCCCAGGCCATTCTCCGCATATACGTTCTTCGCGTCCAGCTTCAAACATTCGCGAAAAACATTCAGGGACTCGCTGTATTTCTCCCGCAGGAACTTGCCCTGCCCCAGATCATTGCAGGTCTCGAGATCATGGGGATCCAGATGAAAGGATCGCGAGAGCCACAGGTCGGCGTTCGCATAGTCCTTGAGCATCGCCGCGCTCAGGCCCATGATTTTCCACTCGAATGCAGAGGGCGGGCGTAACTTCGCGGTTTCCCCATACTCGCGGAGCGCCTCGGCAGGTCGGGATTGTTTGAACAGGATAAACCCGAGCACGGCATGTCCGTCCGGGGAGTTTGGACGCTCGTCGAGGAACCGGTGGATGACGGGAAGCGCCTCGTCCAGTTTCCCTTCGCGCACCAGCGAACTCGCCTGGGCCAGGAGAGGCTCAGGGGAAGTCATCCGCGAGGCTCCGGGCCCAGGCGGAGCACCGGCTTGCCCGGCGAGGTTCGCCGCTGTACAAAGCCAAACGAACGCGAGGGCAAGGGCTCCAGCCTTCACCTACCGTTCACCTCCAGGACCTGATCGCCGCGGGTCCTCCCCCTTCGGGGTGTGCACGATAAAGCCGAGGCAACCTCCGCATAGCATACTCCGCCAGCGGACGCAGAGTACAGTCTGGTGCTGTCCTAATTTGGTCGTAGCGCCGCCATCTTGGCGGCTCCATTGCCGGCTGGAAGCGCGCGTTACGGGCCAAGTTAGGACATTACCTACAGTCTTGCTATGGCGCGGAACCGCCTGATTCGGTGTAATATGAAGGGCGATTATGCGTCGGCAAAGGACCAAGGCGTTGCCCTATCGAACTTCCCCCGTGGTCTTGGCGGCTGTGGTGGGACTTCTGGTATTCC
>Ga0326727_10006158_pt1 | contig 33200 bp, 30 predicted proteins | sample MB2enrmetagenome_FD_207643 | JGI IMG/M metagenome (GOLD analysis project Ga0326727, IMG submission 207643) | Lab enriched peat soil microbial communities from McLean, Ithaca, NY, United States - MB29MY | ecosystem: Environmental > Terrestrial > Soil > Wetlands > Peat | place: USA: New York...
CAAAGCCTCCGGGGGTGATGCCGATGCCTTTGTAGTGGAGCACGCCGGGACTGGCGATGGACGCCTTGATCTTGGTGGCATCGGCAGCCTGGTCGGAGACCGTGGAGGCCAGCGACGCCTGATTGCCCTTGAGGTCGGTGACGGTGGTCTGGAGGGTGGTGACGGCGGCCGTGTTGTCAATCACCGCCTGGTTTTGGGCCGAGGCTGCCGCCGCTGCCTTGTCCGCGGCGGCCTGAGCATCGGCTGCCGCCTGCTGCGCCTTCTTCAACTGCGCATCTTTTTCGGCCAGGTCGTTCTTGAGGCTGTTGATTTGGCCTTGCAGTTCCTGGCGCAGGGCCTTGATCTGCTCTTCGACCGTGGCGGGTGGGGGCGTCTTGGCCTTCGTTTTGGCAACTTGCTTCTTCGCCGGCGCAGCTGGATCGCTGGCATACGCATATGAGGCAATTAGACTGGCTGCCAGGATTGCGGCGGCAGCTGTTTTGAGCTTGAAGTTCATTGGGCCTCTCTTTGTCCTCTCAAATCGGGTTGAATCGTGCCTGCGTCCGCTCGCGGAGCGAACGCCTTGCGCTCCCGCATCTCCGAAACCTTGAAATGAAACCGGACTGCGTTCTTGCCGGCAATGCGGGAGAAAGATTGAAAGCCGGGGAAGCACACGCGTAGACGGAGCTTTCCCTGCCCGCTTCCGATTCCAAGACTCGCAGAGTTTTATGAATATATGACGAATTCATCCTTTTTTAACAAAGCGATCGGCCGAGTTGAGGGGGCCGGGCCGCTGATTCTGTATGGAATTGTTGAGATCGGTTCAGCAAAGACAAACCGCCAAAGCACACTACCGGTTCTCACGTCAGCCGCGGCATTGGGCCCCTCCCTGGCGCGATGACCGCCATGGAGGAACAGGAAGGCTGGTGTGGGATCAGTTGGCAGTTTCGGTAAAAGTGACTGAAGCTCCGCCGAGTGCGAACTGATCCTGCGCGCTGACAGTCACAGTTCCCTTGGACGAAGGCAGCGTCAGAGTAACCGAGGCGGTCCCCGATGAGTTGGTTGTGGCAATCACGCTGGGCCCGCTGGTTGTGCCGTTGGAGAGCGTGCCGCCCGAGGTGGTGAACAGAATGCCTGCGCCGCTGGCCGAGCCTCCGGACTGGCCGGGAGCCAACGTGACGGTCAGGGGTTGCGACAGAACCGTTCCCGCGCTGCCCGATTGGTTGTTGCCCGACGGGGTAAGCGTGGCGGCGGGGTTGCCCACAACAATCCATCCGCCCTGCGTCTGGGCTGCCGTGCCGTCGCTGCCGATGACGGTAAAGTGGCAGAAGCCGGGGGTGGTGCCCGCGTTCACGGTGATGGTTCCGGGCTGTGACGCGGTAATGGTCGAGTTGCTGAGCGCCAGCGAGCCGCTGCAGGCCGGGGCGCCCTCGTAAGCGTCGAAGACAGCCGAGGAGAGGGTCACCGTGGCGCTGCCGCTGTTAATCGCCGGATGCAGAGATGCCGTGCCCGAGGCGGGAATCATCAGATCGTCGGGGTTGAGGTACCACTCCGAGGCGGGCTTGGAGGCTTCGGATCCGCTTATCACCAGCAGAGTGATGCTATAAGGCGCGAAGCTCTGCGAAGAGATCCAGGCTGCCGAATTGGAGGCCGAAATGGCGCCGGAAGCGGTCCAGGACAGAGTGTAGGCGACATAGGTGGACGCGCTGAATCCGGACAGGTTGAAGGTTACCTGCGCCGAGTTGTTTGGATCCTTGTTGAGGACCATCACCGTCATCACCGTGCCGGTTGAGTTGAGCGCGGCATAGCTGGTAAACAGACCCGAATTGCCGTTATTCTGGTCGGAGATCGAGAGTGAGCCGAACTGGTGATGGGCTCCGTCGTAATTGGTGTACATCTTCCAGGCCAGGTATTCGGGCGTGCTGGACGACGGACCGCCCCAGCGCGAGGCAAAGCTCAAACCCTCGTGCCCGAAGACGCCCAAGGTGTCGGCATCGGCGATTGCCGTTGAGAAGTCCGTTCCGGCGTTTGCAGCAAGGCCCGCGCCCCACTCGGTAAAGGACAGGGGCGTGCCGGGATAGATGGCGTTGACCATAGCCTTGAAGCGCGGAATATGGAAGGGGATGCCGGGATTGGGCTCCTCGTTGGTCGTCCAGGTATTGTTCGTATCCGGGTTCACCGTGGCCGGATCCCAGTAAAAGCCAGCACAGGCAACCGTAGCCGCCTGAAGCTGTGCGTTGGTGAAATTGGTGGTAGGGCCGCAGTCTGCATAGGCATGGATGTCGAAGACATCGAGCGTCCGCGCGCCGTTGATCTGATCGAGCCATTTGATCTGGTTCAGCCACCAGGGCAAAAAGTCCACGCCGCCGTGGTTGCCCTTATCGGCGCCGTTGGCGCCGTTCCAGTAAAACCACCAGCAGCAGAAGACCGGACCAAACCGTACTGCCGCCGGATCCCACGTCTTGAGATTCGTCGCTTCCTGTTCGTAGAGGTTGGCAAGTTCGTCATAGCCCGAAGCTACGGGGTGTACATCCCGGTGTGTGCCATTCCAGATGTCGGGTTCGTTGTCCATGTCGTAGAAGTGACAGGGGGTGATCGTCGAATAGGGCACGGAGCACGTTCCGCTTCCGAAGGCCGTAGCCAGCGCCTTCGCCCAGGTTTCGCGGTCGATGCAGGTGGTTCCATCCGTGGTTCCCGACGGGCATTCCTGCGCGGTGTCTACCAGCGGATAGTAGGCCGCGGTCACGGCGTTGGTGGTGACGGGGGTCTGGCAGTCGGTCTTCTGGCCGTTGCCGGCGTCGGTGTTGTAAGGATCGACGGAGCACTGCGCGCCATAGATTGCGACGGAGAAGCTCCAGTTGCGGTTGCTGCTGGTCTCGGCTTCCCCGGCCACCCAATCCATCGTTGCCATCGTCGTCAGTGCATGGCTGCCGGCATTTTGGACATTCGTAATCATCCCCACCGAGTCGCCAGCTCCTCCATAGTCCTCGAAGTAATAGTCCGCGGCGGAATTGCGGGTTTGCAGCAGCCAGTTGTAGTTCGACGCGTCGTTGCCGCCCCATCGTGAAAAGGTGTAGCCCACGTCGGAAATGTCCGAAATCGTCTGGTCATTATTCCCATAAATAAAGGGACTGATCTGATGGCGATTAGCCAGTGTGCTGATATTGACAGTAATGGCCGTGCCGCCGCCCGCGGTGACGGTGACCGAGGCCGTTCCAGAGGAGCTGGTGTAGGTCGCGGAGCTGGCGCTGTCCGGCGTGTACTTTGCAGTCAGCGTATCGGAGCCGGCGGCGAGCAACCCTGCTGGAATCGTGATCGTCGCCGAGCCGGAACTTAGCGTAGTGGCCGATGAAGCATAGCTCCCGCTGGAAAGAACCACCGAGCCGGTTGGTGTGGCACCCGAGCCGGAGACCGTGATGGTGACGGCAAGCGACTGCGCGGTGGTGATGCTGCCGGAGGCCGGTGTGACGGTAACCGTGGGCGTGATTGCAGGCGCCGATACGGTGACTGAGGCGGTTCCGGACGCGCCGTTGTAAGTCGCGGAGCTGCCGCTGTCCGGCGTGTACTTTGCAGTCAGCGTATCGGAGCCGGCGGCGAGCGATCCTGCTGGAATCGTGATCGTCGCCGAGCCGGAACTTAGCGTAGTGGCCGATGAAGCATAGCTCCCACTGGAAAGAACCACCGAGCCGGTTGGTGTGGCACCCGAGCCGGAGACCGTGATGGTGACGGCGAGCGACTGCGCGGTGGTGATGCTGCCGGATGCCGGTGTGACGGTAACCGTGGGCGTGGTGGGATTCTGGCTCGTCCCCCCACCTCCCTGGCTTCCACCGCCGCATGACGCAATCGAAAGAGCAACTGCGAAAAGGAGAAACAGGAGGAAAGGCTTTGCAAATCGGTTCACACCAACACCTTCTGACACCCTCAGTGTAGCCGACAATTCCGGAGAAGGAAGGAGGGATCGATACGCGCGTGGAGAGCAAGCGGGCCGGAGAAAGGGTTTTAACATGCTGTGACATTGCCGGGATCCTTGCTTATCCATCCCATTTGGAATGCAACAGGGAAGCCCATTCAGGCCGCATAGGCGCAAAGAGCGGATTCTCCTCTGAAATACTCAGGGAAGCCTTTCGCGCAGCTTGGCTTGGTCGGCGTCGAGCTTAGAAGATCCACCTGGCGGTGAGCGCCAGTTCGTGGTTGTAGGTGTGGAATTGGCTGCTGGCGATCTGCAGGCCGGCGCCGAAGGCCAGGCCGGGGCGGGATTTGGGATCGGACGGGTGCAAGGCGCATTTGCCAATGATGATCCCGGGGGTGATGAACTCCTGGGTCTTGCCATCGTTTGCGCCGCCTTTGTAGAAGGTGGCGTTGCTCTCGATCTCCGGCCAGAAGAGCTTGCCGATGCGGTACTGCGCCACCGTATTCCAGAGGACCGGGCGGCCTGAGGCGGTGATGGCGGGATTGCCGGTAGGCAGCGTGGCGCCGATCGTCGATTGCACATCGAAGTTCCCGAAGCCCTTGCCGCCGCCCAGGTTGGGCTGTACGCTCGCGTTGGCCGAGCCGTTCTTGTAGCTGCCGGTGGGAATCGTGGTCAGGGCCCAGGCGCTGAGGGTGTAGCTGCCGTGCTGCGCATTGCCGCTGGCGATGCGGTACTTGACCAGGAAGGAGAAGTCGCCGAAGCCGTCCTTGCTCGAGGCTGGGGCCGGCAGGTTGTGCTTGATGAACGGCGGCAGATCGACGACGAGTTCGGTGTTCGCCCAGGGAACCAGATTGAGGCCCTTGCTGTTGTCCAGGTTCCAGGTGTTGGTAGGGGTGGGTGTGATCTGGTGCACTATATCGGTCCGCGCCACCTGGATAAGCCCGGTGAACGTGGTGATAACCGGAACCGCCCAGGCGGGCTGCTTGGCCTGGGTCGCGGATGTGCGGGCCAGCCAGCGGTTGAAGAAGCCGCTTGGAGCGGAGGCGCCCGCCGCGGATGGGACGGGGCCGCTTTGCGCGCACAGACTAACCGTAGCCAGCAGGAGGAAGAGGGAAAGGGGAAGCCTTCTCATGTCGGTATGTCGAGCATGAACGGTCGAAGTGGGACCGGCAACCGCCGATTGGCCTAGTTTTCTCTCCATCCCTGGTTTGAGAAGCAGCCGCATCTCGCTAGGGAAGAAGCGGCTGGCCGGAATCGGTGGCTGGATTGCTTATGGCCGCGGCGCTTGCGACCGATCCGTGCTTACCGGTGCGTCCTGACTGGCGCTGAGCAGGTTGGCAAGGATGCGGTATGCGCCGGGAACCAGTTCGGGAAGCTGGCGATAGAGGGCGTAGGCGGCATAGATATAGGTTCCCTTGCCAGGATGGGCAACCAGCAGGCCGCCTCGCTGCGGATCCTGGCCGGGATCGGCCGTCTCGGTAAGGGCGGTGTAAGCCGGATCCCAGGAATCGAGGAAGGAGTGGCCACGCTCCTCGACCCAGCCGTCGAAGTCGGCGGTGGTGATGGTGTTGGGCCAGGTGAGCAGCGGATTGGCGGGGTCGAGCAGCTTGACGGGGGCAGTCTCGTCCACCACGCGCTCCGGGGCGCGGCCCATGGAGAGTGGAAACGGGGCAGGGAAGTTGCCGCTCTGGTACTGGACGATCAGCGTCCCGCCGCGGCGGACAAACTGCTCCAGGCGTGGCTGGGCCAGGGTTAACTCAGGATGCACGGAATAGGCCCGGATGCCGATTACAAGAATGTTCCACGTGGAAAACTCGTCCGAAACTATCTCTTGCGCGTTCAGAATGTGCGGCTTGACGCCCAGAGCTTCAATGGCCTCCGGAACCAGGTCGCCGCTGCCCATGATGTAGCCCACGCGCAATCCCTGCGCCAGCTTCACGCCCACCTTGCGGGTCTTGAACTCGGCCGCTTTGTATAAGTTGTACGGACGCAAACCAGGGTAGCCTATGCTCTGCCAGCCGCTCTGATAGGTGCGCCCGCCAGAGCGCGCTACCGCCTGGATGGTGTAAGCGGAAGATTCGGCGGTCACCGGGGTCCCGGGCGACAGGCCTTTGTCTCTTCGCTGCTCGGCGGGCGTTACGGAGAACAAGATCGGCTCCGTATCCCTGGCGCTCTCCAGATGAAAATGCGCCTCCGCGGGGTCGGAGCGCCATCCGGTGGGGAGTTTCAGCTCCACCGTACCGTCGGCGGCGGCTTGCGCATGGACCGTGACGCGGACCGGGAGCGCCGAACCGTCGAGCGGGAGGATGCGCGCCTCGGGATCGATGCGCACACCGATCGCCGGCGTGACCACCAGCGGCTCGTAGATTCCGCCCGGCCCAAGAACCCGCTGCATGGTCTGCACCACTTGGCCGACCCGGATGGGAAGGCCGTCGAAGGTGAACTCCGCCCACGCTTCCAGCGGCCAGGGCGCGAAGGAGCACTCGCGGTACTCCGGCTTGGTCAGGTCGTAGTACGCCTGTTCAGTGTCGGGCCGCGTGAAGAAGGGCGCGGTGGGCGCGGCGTCTTCAGGCACGTGCACCTTAAAAGCGCGGTCGATCACCAGCGATCTGGCTGTTGCGTCAGTTGGGCCGACTGAGTCTTCGATCTTCCACGGCGGGCCGCCTTTGCTTTCGAGCCAAGTGTGGCTCAGGGACATTTGGCCCAGTGCCCGCGAAAGATGCACATGGACGCCAAACTCTTCGCCCGCAAACACGCTGCGCGCGGTTTCGTCGGCGGATGCGCCGCGGCCACTGTAGCCCTGACCGCCGCTGGCGCTGCTGACAAACGCCATCATGTCGAGGCCAAGCAGATCTCTTAATGCCGATTGGAATTGTGCAATCTTCTCGCCAAGTTCGAGCTCGAGACCCGCCTTCGCGTCAGCGTTGAGCTTGCTCGCCTTGACGTGAGCGTAGAGATCGAGCGTCTCCCGATAAATCGGCACGAGCTTGTCCGCCGCAGCGAGGCCGACTTGGCTTTTGCAGTCCCTCATGAACTCGGTGAGTCCGGTGTCGATTTTGCGGAGGCCATCGGTGAGCCATGCTGGTGGCGCGCTACCCGCGAGGCGCGCCAAGCCCGTCACGCTCGTATCGACGGTGACCTTTGAATTCTGAAAGAGGTCTAGATCGACGAAGCTGCCGTCTCCGCTTTTCGCCTGCGGCGTAACCGCCCACAGGTGATACTCCGTGCTTGCCGGGCCGCTCAGCGTGGGATTCGCCCCGCCGTTCTGCGACTTCTGCTCTCCCCAGCCTTCGCGCGCGATCTGCATGTAGCTGCGCCCCAGAACCGGGTCCAGCGTGCCCACCGGAATGCTCACGTCGGTTGAGGGCACCTCCGCGCTCCACTCGTCCGTCACGTAGTTCTTGAACCGCGCCGGCGCCCACTTGCCGGTGGCGTAGTCGAACATCTTCCCCTCGTTGACCGGCGCAAAGGGGGTCCGGGAGTAAACCGCCAGCGGCTGCCAGGGTTGCAGGCCGTCCTTCAGTTGCTCGGGGAAGACCTTGGGATCGCCGGCCGCCTTGAAGGCCTCCTGCGCGATCTCGCCCGAGACCTGATGATGGCCGTGGCCGTCGGTAATGCCGCCGACAAAGGTGGAGACGATGATCTGCGGGCGCTCGCGGCGGACGGCGAGGACGGCGTCGTAAAGCACGCGATCATGGCCCCACTTGGCGAAGGACTCCTCCTGCGTCTTCGAGAAGCCGAAGTCCACCTCCGTGCCCCAGAGCTGCTTTACGCCGTAATACTCGTCGGCTTTCAACAGTTCGTTGGTGCGGATGAGGCCGAGGGCGTCGTAGCTGTCGGCGCTCATCGCGTTCTGGCCGCCCTCGCCGCGGGTCAGCGTGAGCAGCGTGCAGCGCGCGCCCAGGCCGCGAGAGAGGTACGCGAGCAGTGCGCCGTCCTCGTCGTCCGGATGGGCCACGATCATCAGCACGCTGGCCGTGGTCGAGAGCCGCTTCAAGGACTGTTCAAGCGCGGCCTGACCGCGGTCCTCGGCGATGGGCAGCGCAACGTCACTGGGTTCGGGCAAGGGAACTGCCGCAAACTCGGCGGCGGCGTCTGCCGGTTGCGGGGATGCCTGCTGGCCCGCGACGGGATGCCCGCCCGCAAAAACCAGGCCCAAAAGGACCGCGCTCAGCGCCGGTCCCCAAACTCTGCGAACTCTGTCGGTGAAAACCATACTTCCCGTCAGTGTACAATCCGGGGAGGCGACGGTCCTAGAATGTGGTTTCCAAGATGGGGCGTTGTTGACACACTGTCATTTTGCGGCAATTTCGAAGTGCTCACCGCCTATAGGCTGATAAACCGGTTCACCGTCAAGCTGCAAGATGTACGCAATGTCGCGGTTAATGCCATCTTGCAGAGCCCACCAGACGCAATAGATGATGAAAACCTCGCCCGGCGAGTAATAAATGCAGCACGACCTCATTATATGTTCAAGTGAGGAACGAATTGCTTCAGTTTCCTCTTCGCTCCTGATCCTGCACATGAACAGCTTGAGCGGCGACCTTGCATACAAAAGTTTCTCGAAGTCCTTTTCGAGTTCGGCCTGATCGGTGAGCCACTCGGACTCCGCCACGAGAAGATTACCGCGTTCCTTGATGTATGCTACGAAGTCCCATAGAAACTCGCTACACGTGGTCATACAGAGACAATCTAGATCTAGGCCCTTCTCCCCCTTACCGAAGAACATTTCCAGCAGATTGAAGTTCTGACGACTCCAGTTACTGCGAGGAGGGTGTGTGTTCTCGATGTTTTTCTTGAGAAACTCGACCAGTTTCAATGCAAGTTGCCTGACTTCATGTGCAGAATTCGGAAAATCACGCATGGTCAATTCCTTTCATATAGCTGTGATCAACCTGAAACAAAACACAGATGACCCTTGGGCTCGACGCGCACCGCAATTGTACATCTTATCGGCCCAGCGCTATAGGGTAGGCTTAAAGAGGTCAAAGCGCGCATTGTTTTTCAGAATACAGAAGCCGGCGCTCTCCAAGCTCGCAACGGAACGAATCGGCAAAGCACCAGATGATTGAGGCTCCCTCCAACACGAGTTCCCTCCAGCGCCGCATCGGGCTGCGCTCCGCCGTCGCTCTCAATATGCTGGAGATGATCGGCGTCGGCCCCTTCATCACCCTGCCTTTGGTCATCGCGGCGGCGGGCTACCGGCTCTCGGTGTGGGCCTGGGTGCTGGGCGCGGCCATCGCCGTGGCCGATGGCCTGGTGTGGGCCGAGCTGGGCGCGGCATTTCCTCGCGCCGGCGGCTCGTATGCGTTCTTGCGCGAGATCTACGGCCCTAAGGGCGCAGGGAATTGGCTCAGCTTTCTCTACGTCTGGCAGGTGAGCTTCACCGCGCCGCTGGCGATCGCGTCGGGTTGCATTGGGCTTTCGGGATTTCTGGCCTGGTTCTGGCCGGGGCTCGACGGCGCTCCCATCGCTGCTTTCCCAGCCCTGCGCTACGCCAGCTTTGCCGCCGCCGGCGCCTGCCTGCTGGTGACGGCGCTGCTCTATCGCAATCTGAGCTCGATAACGCGGCTGGCCTGGCTGCTCTTTGCCGGGGTGCTGGCGGCGATTGCCGGCGTGATCGTCTCCGGCTTTGCCCATGCGGCAGCTACAGGCGGCTGGCGGATGCCGGCTGCTCCCGCGCTCTCCTGGTCCGCCGCCAGCCGTGGCTTGGCACAGGCTACGCTGCTCACCACCTACTGCTATTGGGGCTACTACAACATCTGCTTCCTAGGCGGCGAGGTGCGCCGGCCGGAGCGCACCATTCCGCGCGCCATTCTGCTGTCGCTGCTCTTCGTCGCGGCCTTTTATGTGGCCATGAACCTGGCCGCGCTGCCCTCCATGCGCGATGCCGCGGCTCACGCCGCCGACAGCCAAATGGTCCGCGTGCAACTGGTGGCCGATATAGCGCGCTCGGCCTTCGGGCGCGGGGCCGGCCGGCTGCTGGCCGCGCTGGTCATCTGGACGGCCTTCGCCTCCGTCTTCTCGCTGCTGCTGGGCTACTCGCGCGTGCCCTACGCCGCCGCCCGCGACGGCAACTACTTCCGCTTCCTGGCCGCGGTCCATCCCCGCTACAGCATTCCCCACAGGTCTCTGGTGGCGCTGGGGTTGGCTGCTGCCTGCTTCTGCTTCTTCTCGCTCACGCAGGTGATTACCATGCTGGTGATTACGCGCATTCTGCTCCAGTTTTCCTTGCAGCACGCGGGTGTGATGCTGCTCAGGGTGCAGCGCCCGGAGCTGGAGCGCCCCTTCAGGATGCCGCTTTATCCCCTGCCGCCGCTGGTGGCGATGGCGGGCTTCGGCCTGATGCTGGTGTACAGGAGCAATGCGTTCAGGGAGCTGGCCATAGCGGCGGCGATCGCGGTCTCCGGCACGTTGATCTATTTGGTGCGGGCGCGGCGGATGCGCCAATGGCCGTTTGTGCAGTCCAGGTGAGCGCGGCGGGCTATTTGATGGGCCCAATCCGGCTGCAAGACTCCCGGACGAATCTTGAAACGCGCGGGCCTTCCATCGTGTCTAATGATTGAAACGGCGATTTCCCCGCGCGAGGTCAATCCATGCTGATCGTCAAACCGCCCGACATTCCCTCCTCCGCCATCACTCCCAAGGACCAGTACCTGAACCGCCGCCACTTTCTGCGCGGAGCCGTCTCCGGCGTGGTGGCCGCGGGCGCGGTTGTGCTGGGAGCGGAGCGGCTGGCCGAGATGGTTTCGCCCAGCACCGGCGCACTGGCCGGAACCAAGCTGGAGACCGTCAAGAGCCCGCTGACCACCACCGGCGAGCAGTTAACCAGCTTGAAGGACGTGACCACCTACAACAACTTCTATGAGTTCGGCGTGGACAAGGGCGAGCCTTCGATGAATGCCGGCGGCCTGCCCACGCGGCCCTGGGCCGTGCGCGTAGACGGGAAAGTAAAGAATCCCAAGCTTTTCGATATCGACGCGCTGCTCAAGCTGCGGCCGCTGGAAGATCGCGTCTACCGCCATCGCTGCGTCGAGGCATGGAGCATGGTGATTCCCTGGATCGGCTACTCGCTCTCGGAGTTCATCAAGGAGTGCGAGCCGCTTTCGAGCGCAAAATATGTGCAGTTTCTCTCTTACTACGACAAGAAGGTGGAAAAGTGGGGCTCCGAGACCTCGATCTCCTGGCCCTACTCCGAGGGGCTGCGCATGGACGAAGCGATGAATCCGCTCACCCTGCTCACCTTCGGCCTCTATGGCGAGGTGCTGCCCAACCAGAATGGCGCGCCGCTGCGCATTGTGGTGCCCTGGAAGTACGGCTTCAAGTCCGCCAAGTCGATTGTGGGCGTGCGCTTTCTGGACAAGATTCCGCCCACCACATGGAACGACCAGGCGCCCAGCGAGTACGGCTTCTACTCCAACGTGAATCCCAACGTGGACCATCCGCGCTGGAGCCAGAAGACGGAGCGGCGGATCGGCCAGCCGTTTTACGCGCAGCGGCGGACGACGCTGATCTTCAACGGCTACGGCGATCAGGTAGCCTCGCTCTATAACGGCATGGACCTGCGCAAGTATTTCTGAAGCGGAGATAGCGCCGCTAACCGCTCTAACTCCGCTAGCACAGCTAACTCCGCTAACTGGATAACTATGAAACGATCAACCCTGATTTCGCTCAAGATTCTCACCTGGCTGGCCTGCCTTTACCCGCTGGGCAAGCTCGTCTGGGGTGCAGCAACCAATGACCTGGGCGCGGACCCCACGGCTACCATCACCTTTGCCACAGGCCTCGCCACGCTGCGGCTGCTAACCATCTCACTGGCTATAACTCCGCTGCGGAGGCTCTCGCCGCGGCTCAACTGGCTCATCAAATTCCGGCGCCTGCTGGGGCTTTTCGCCTTTTTCTACGCATCGCTGCATCTGCTGACCTATGTTGCGCTCTACGCGGGATTCGATGTGAGCGCGATGGCCGCCGACATAGCCAAGCGCCGTTTTATCACGGTCGGTGTTGCCGCCTGGCTGCTGCTGCTGCCGCTGGCCGCCACCTCGACCAACTGGGCCATCCGCAAGCTGGGCGGCAAGCGCTGGAACCGGCTGCACAAGCTGGTCTATGCGGCCGCTGTTTGCGGAGTCATTCACTACTGGTGGCAGGTGAAGCAGGGAGTGCTCACTCCGCTGACCATTACAGTCATTCTGGGAGTCCTTCTGCTGGCGCGGCCCGCATGGACTTTGCAGCAGAGGTGGCTCCGTAGCAGGAAGGCCGCTGCGCGGTTAGCAGGCGGCTAACTCCGGCCGCAAATTCGTGACCTATGTAACATTGAATTGCGCCTATTGGTTCTGAGGCTTATCCGGCGGCGCAGCGGCCAGCGGTATCTGAAGATCGTCCATGTCGCTCAGGACCGTGAGCGGAATCTCCTTGTCTGCGTAGCGGCCAACAGCGGCGGGTTTTGCAGCCGCGGCTGGGGAATTATCGGCGCCCGGCTCGGCAGCCTTCTGCTCCGCATCCTGCGCGCCGGAGACCGAGAGGAAATACTTGCCTTCGGCGACATACTGCAAGGAGAAGCTGCCATCGTCAAGAAGGGAAGTCTCCCGCGCCTTCTCCCGGTCGTCGGCGTAGAGCAGACGCACCGTTCCACGGCCCAGGGCGTGCCCGTCGGCAAGGGCTGTTACCGTGCCCGCGACGGTATGCAATCCGGAGAGCGGGATTGCGATGTCCGCGCCGTTTGCAGTCTCTCCCGCCTGCACTTTGACGGTCGCCGCATCCTTCTTGCGGAAGGTATTGCCGAGGCAAACGCGAGCGGCGGAGTCTTGCGAGTCGGAGGGCATCAAGGCGCAGACAGCGTACTCTCCCGCGGGCAGATTGGTCACGCTGAAATGGCCGTGACTGTCGCTCACCGCGCGCGTCGACCAACCGTCGAAGAGAGCCAGGCCAACCTCAGTCAGCCCGCTCTTTTCAGTCTTGCGAAGGAGTTGAAAGTGCATTCCGATGGCCGGGCTTCCGTCGTCGTAGGTCACCGTTCCGGCGATCTCCGCGGCGCGCTCCATCTGCAGAGAGACCTCCGTCGTCCGATGCACGCTTGCCGTCAGCTCGACCAGGTGATCCTTCCACTGATCGATGGCGTCCAGATTGCGTTCCTTGTCGCTGCCCAATGCAGTGAGCCGGGCGAAATCGAGGCCGCTCAAAGGATCCAGGTAGCCTTCCTGCGTAGCGAACGCATAGTAGCGGCCCGGCTCGACAGCCTCGATCCTGAACCGCCCGTCCAGGTCGGTGACCGCGGTTTCCGTGGCTGGCAATGGATTGCCCAGTTCGCTGTTTTCATCCGCCTTGTTCGCATTTGTCTTCGCATTCGCCTTCGGAGCGGCCGAGAGAGTCACGGTGGCAAAGCGCGCCGGCTTGCCCGTATCCGCGCACAGCACGATTCCCGCAACCGCGCCCTTGGTGGCGTCGGTTTTTTTGGGCTTGTTTTCGCAGCCGGCCAGGAAGATGCAGGCAAGGGATGGAAACCACAACCAGCGCAGCCGCGCCATGGCAAGCCTCCAGGATGATTCAGGGCTGAGGGAATTGTAACGCCGCCTGCGTCACCGGATGAAAGCTCCTCCGGTGCAGCGGGGTCGGCCCCAGCAGTTCGAGAGCAGCCTTGTGCGCTGGGCAGGAGTAGCCTTTGTGCTGGGCGAGGCCGTAGCCGGGGAATTCGCGGTCCAGCTCGACCAGCAGTCGGTCGCGATGCACCTTGGCCAGGACGCTGGCGGCGGCGATGGAGAGGCTGATCCCGTCGCCCCGGATGACGGCCTGCTGGGGGCAAGCCCAGTCGATGGTGTCGCGCCCGTCGATGAGCAGGAAGTCGGGGCTAAGCGTCAACTGCTCAACGGCGCGGCGCATGGCTAGCAGCGATGCCCGGCGAATGTTGATGCGGTCGATGGTCTCGGCATCCACGGCGGCTATCGCCCAGGCGACGGCCCTCGAACGAATCTCCAGGTCGAGCTGGCTGCGCTTCTTCTCGGAGAGCTGCTTCGAGTCGGTCAGGCCTTCGATGCGGCAGCCTCCGGGAAGAATGACTGCGGCAGCCACCACAGGTCCAAAAAGCGGCCCGCGTCCTACCTCGTCGAGCCCGGCGATGCGCAGCGCTCCACGCTTGCGCGCGGCCTCTTCCAGCGCAAAACCGCAAACCGGGGCTCGTGCCATGCATTGAGTATAGAAAGCAAAACCCCCAGCCGAGCTGGCCGGGGGCTGGATGGATGCGGATTTCCGAGATTCAGGCGCGAACCTTGCCCGTGGCGCGGTCGACTTCTTTCAGCCGAGCGGCCTTGCCGCGCAGTCCGCGAATGTAGAACAGCTTGGCGCGGCGCACCTTGTAGCTGCGAATCTTCTCGATCTTGTCGATCACCTTCGCATTGAAGGGGAAGATGCGCTCCACGCCCTGGCCGAAGCTCATCTTGCGCACGGTGAAGGTGCCCTGGGGCCCTTTGTTGATGGCGATAACCAGGCCTTCGAAGGCCTGCAACCGCTCCTTGTCGCCTTCTTTGATCTTCACTTGGACGCGAACCTGGTCGCCGGGCACGAATTCGGGAAGGTCGGTGCGCTTGAGCTTTTCCGCCAAGCGCTGCATTACGGGATGAATTGACATTGTGTCTTCCTGCAGTTGGACTCAGAACTTCCAGTTTATCAGAGAATTCACCTCTCCGCCTCATCGGATTTTGGGCTGAGAGTGGATCAGTTGGAAGAGCCCGAGCCATTCAGAGCCGCATTTGGAACCAGACCATGTCGAAATCGCGGTCCGACTTGCGACCCACGGCTCGGAATGTGCCACAGCGTTCAAATCCAGCCTTCTCGTGAAAGCGGAGGCTCTGTTCGTTCAGGGATGAGATGCTCGCCAACAGACTGTCAATGCCGATCGCTCTCGCCTCCTGGATAAAATGCTCTAGGATCTTGAGTCCGAGTCCCCGGCCCGTGTGTTTCGGCATAATAAAGTAAGCGATTTCGGCCGTCCGCCGAAAGGTTCCAGCGGGGTGAAACGCCCGCAAGAATCCGAAACCGACAACCTCTCCAGCATCTGTCTTGACGCTAACTGCCGGATAGCCTTTGCTCAACGTGAAGACCCGGTCCAAGAACTCGTCGCCGACTTGTTCTTCCGGATAGGCGGCAAAGCTATGCTGAACGAAGTGGTTGAAGATCGCCGCAACTGCCGCCCTGTCGCCTTCTGCCAAACCCGCAAGTTCGTAAGTCATTTTGATGGTTTGATTCTATCAGCGCTTGGCAGGACCCCATGGAAAACGGATCTTCTGGCGGCGCGCTCACATGCGTTATAGTTCCCTGTATGGATGAGAAACGCGAACTACTGCGCCATGCGCTGGCCACCCTTGCCTATCGCGCCGCCCGAGCCCTGGAGGGCGCGCCCGACCACTTTGCGGGCTTTGACGGAGCGGGCCGCCTGCCCGTACAAATCCTGGCCCACATGGGCGATCTGCTTGACTGGTCGCTGAGCGCGGCCATTGGACAGGAGCGCTGGCACACCACGCAACCGCGCGGCTGGGCAGCGGAGCAACAGAGGTTTTTCCAGTCGCTGCAGACATTCGACGCATTTCTAGCCACCGGAGGGCCGCTACAGGCGCCGGTGGAACGGCTGTTTCAAGGACCGGTGGCCGATGCGCTCACGCACGTCGGCCAATTGGCCATGCTGCGGCGGCTGGCCGGCTGCCCCATTCGCGGGGAGAACTTTTTCGTTGCAGGCATTGCCGCGGGCCAGGTGGGCGCGGATCAGCCGGCTCCGGTTCAGCCGTTCAAGTCGCGCTGAGCGGTTTCCTGCCGGATCGACTCCAGCAGCTTGCGGTCTTCGCTGCTGAGGTTGGCGCGCTCCAGCAGGTCGGGGCGGTTGGCCAGCGTCTTGCGCAACTGCTGCTCGCGGCGCCAACGGCGAATCTGCTGGTGGTCGCCGTTCAGCAGCACCACTGGCGCGCGCAGGCCGGCGAACTCGGCGGGACGGGTGTAGTGCGGGTAATCCAGAAGGCCGCCCGAGCCGTGCTGCGAGCGGGGAACGCCTTCCGCATCGGCGGCGATCTCGGCGTCGGCCACGCCAAAGCTCTCGAACTCGCCCGAGGCTTCGTTGCCCAGCACGCCGGGAACGAGGCGCATCACCGCATCCACCACCACCGCAGCGGCCAGTTCACCCCCGCTCAGCACGTAGTCGCCGATCGACAGCTCCTGGTCGCAGTAGAGCTGGTTGATGCGCTCGTCCACGCCCTCGTAGCGGCCGCAAATCAGCACCACGCGTTCCAGCGCGGCCAGCTCGCGGGCCACCGCCTGCGTGAACGGACGCCCCTGCGCCGAGAGCAGAATCACGCATGTGCGCGACGGGCCATCTTCCCCCGTCTGGCGGGCTGACTTGGGCTCGATGCCCAGCGAGGCCAGCGCCTCTCGCAGGGGCTCGGGCTTCAGAACCATCCCCTCGCCGCCGCCGAATGGCCGGTCGTCCAGGGTGCGGTGCCGGTCGTGGGTGAAGGCGCGCAGGTCGTGCACGCCCACTTCGATCAGATTCTCAGCCAGCGCGCGGCGCAGAATCCCGTGGTCGAAGATGCTCGCAAAGAAGCCGGGAAAGATGGTGACAATCTCGAACTTCATACCCATCGATCATAAGCCGCCGGAAACGCGCCATCGTTCTCACCCCAGCGCAGGGATGGCCACGGCAGCTCAGATTCCGTAGTGCTTGAAGGGGATATCGACGTTGAAGTAGAAGGTCTGTTCCGTTCCGTCGTCCACATTCTTCACCTTCATGACATCGAAGGAATGCCCGTCTTTGTGCATCACACTCTGCTCGGACAGCCTGAAACCAAGCACGCGCAACAGCACATACTCCTCGTGAACCGTGATGACGCCCCAGGCTTTCTCCGTGGACTTGCCATCTCCCGAGTTACGGATTGAGTCGATCAAGCCGCGAAAGACGGCTCTGTGAAACTCCGCACTTTCCATAGCTCCCATCTCCCGATTCGCCGCGAAAGCCACGAAATGTGCATCGATATTCACGTACTCGCTATCGAGGACGATTTCAGCGTTTTTCAGAGCCGCGGGGAAATCCTTCTTGTTCAGCTCCTCCATCATGGCCTTCTCGGATTTGGAGGTATCCTTGGAAGCCTTGTACTCGGGCGAGTCCATGTAACTGAGGCGCAAGCGCGCGTAATCGATGTCGGTTTTGCCCGCCTTCAATGATGCGAGCAATGTTGCGTATTCAGAGGGATTATTCCCCTCGGCTACGGCAGGAGGCAGAGCAGCTACTGCAAGCAGGCTAAGTAATACAAGTAGTGGACGCATGATAGCGGCATATTACTCCACTTATCGACCGGTGTCTATCTATCGATGCAACGAAATCTCCGATCTCCGCCCTGCCCCCGGCATACTCCTCAATGCGCGTACCAACCCAAATGTGTTCTAATGTTGGCCAACTACCATGGCTGACTTCGATGCGTTGCTGAACCGCTGGCAAAAGGCCGGCGTCCTGGATGCGGAGGCCGCGCGCCGCATCCGCGCCTTCGAACTGGAACTGACGCGCCCCGCCGGTTTGCACTGGCAGGGCATGGTGGCGCTGATTCTCGGCGCCATCCTGCTGGCCTGCGGAGTGGTGCTGTTCGTCTCCGCCCATTGGGACGACATGGCCCCCGGCCTGCGCTATACCCTGGTCATCGCCATGGTTGCCGTCTTCCACCTTGGCGGGGCCTGGGCGCGCAAGCACTTTCACGGGCTTTCCACTGCGCTGCACGCAGTGGGAACCGTGGCCACCGGGGCGGCCATTGCGCTGGTAGGCCAGATCTTCAATATCCAGGAGCACTGGCCGGCGGCGATCCTGCTCTGGGCGATTGCGGCGGCGGCCGGATGGATTCTACTCCGGGACGAGGCCCAGGAGACGCTGACGCTGCTCCTGTTTCCGGCGTGGATTCTGTCCGAGTTCTCATTTGCCGCTGAAGGCCACACCGGCGAAGACGTCTATGTCGGCCGATTCCTGATTGTCTGGGCGGTACTCTATCTGACCATCTTTCTCGGTTCCAAGCGTAAGGTTGTCCAGGGCATTCTGTTCGCCGTCGCAGCCGTCGCCGCGCCGGTTGGAATAGTCTTTCTGCTGGAGGGTTGGACCTCCTGGGAGCAGCACACTTTTCTGCCCTTCGGGACTCGCGTATGGGGCTGGATTGACATTGCCGCGCTACCGCTTTGCTTTGCTCTCATCCGGCTGCGCAAGAGCCTGGCGCCGGTGGCTGTGGCCATCGCCTTTTCGATTGCGCTGCCCTGGTGCCAGCGAGTATGGACGGAGCACTACGACTTCCGCGACACTCACACCTCCTGGGTGCACCACGAGCCCAACCTCACCGCCCACGCGCTGGTGGTGGCCATGGCTGCCTTCATCATTTGGTGGGGCGCACATCAGGCCTCGAAGGCGCTGGTCAACCTGGGCATTGTCGGCATTGCCGTCGCGGTGGGCTGGTTCTACCTCTTGAACGACATCCTCGGCATGGTCTTCGGGGTTCTCTACCTGACGCCCTTCCTCAGAAGGTGGGCCGCGCTGGGACTGATCGGCCTGGGTATTCTCTTCCTCGCCGGCGGGTGGGCGCTCAAAAAGGCGCGCCGCAGGCTGATCGGCCGCATGGGGCAATCAAATCCTTCCACGCTGGAGGCCAAATGAAGCTTTCCAAAGCATCCATCGCTCTGCTTGCGATTCAGTTGGCGCTGGTCTCCTCCATCGCCGCCAAGTATCTCTACCAGCGCTGGAGCTGCCCGCGGGTCTGGACGCGCACCGTGGCCTACGATCCGGAACTGCTCATGCGGGGCCGCTATCTGAGCGTGCGCCTGATTGTCGACGGCTGCCAAAGCACGATGCCCTCCGCGATGGAGATCACTGTACCGAGGAACGCCGAGGGCGTGCCGGTGGGAAAGACCTTCTCAATCAATTCCGCTCAACCCGTCCAGTTCCCGGCGCGCCTCAAGGTGGAGGGCAACAAGTTGGTGGCCATCCGCATTCCGGAGGACGACAGCCAGTCGCGCGGGCAGACGGTCTCCGCCCAGTCTGGATCGTCCTGCGAGAATTTTCGCCTTGACCAGCCGGTCGACTTCTATATTGCCGAACATGCTGGCATCCCGGTGCCCGTCAAGCCCGGCCAGGAGCTTTGGATGGAGGTTACAGTCCCGCCCAAGGGTCCGCCGCGGCCCATTCAACTGGCGCTGAAACAGGACGGCGCCTGGAAGCCGCTGGCGTTCCAGTAAGTCCGACTTTGTGCGCGGGTTTCTTCGCAGTTCGGGAGCGCCCCGTCAACTCTTACCCTGAGCATTGAGGCCGGCAAGGCCCTCAGGCAGAGCCATTTCGACGCGCTTGGCGGTGAGATCGAGGCGGCGCAGGTAGCTCTTGGCGAACGGGATGAGAACTTCGCCGGCCGCGCCGCGCACCACCAGCAAAGCTACAGGGCCGGAGGTGCGGTCTACCTCTTCGATCTCGCCCACCTGTAGCGGTGTTTCGCCAGCCACATCCATCAGCGTGCAACCGATCAGGTCGGCGACATAAACCTCATCCTGACCGAGCGGGGCGCGTTCGGCGAGCGGAATCGCCACGATGAGCCCGGCGAGGGTTTCAGCGGCGGAGATCGAATCCACCCCGGCAAAGTGCAGAACCACCCCGCCCTTATGCAGCCAGTGGGCGATGAGCTCGACCTCGCGCGGCGACGCGCCGGGAGCGGACTGGGCTAGCAGCCAGAGCCGCTTGCGTTGGGCAAACTTCTCCGGGAAGTCGGTGAGGATCTCTGCGAAGACCTCGCCCTTGCGGCCCTGCGCGCGGCGAATGCGGGCCAGCCAGACCCATTGTTCAGGTGGTTCAGACGGCTCTGGCGCGGTCATTGCTGCCTCCGGGTCGTGCCGGACGCCTGCCGAGCAGCCTAGGTGCCCCACCTGGGCGCCCTCTGGGCACCGCGTCTTTGCTTTTGCGGCTAGGGTGGGATGCGCTGTCGCATGCAACTGGAGCCGAATCGGGAGCCTCAATCGTCTTCTTCCAGAATGTCGAGCGTGTAACGGTGATGTAGCTTCATGCTGACAGCTCCCAGAACAATGCGCACCGAGCGGGCGGTGCGCCCCTGCTTGCCGATCACCTTGCCCAGGTCCTGGGGCGCAACCCGGAGCTCGAGAACGGTGTTGTCGCCCCGCTCTACGGATTCCACCTCGACGGCTGCCGGCTCATCCACCAGGGCCCGCACAATCTCGCAGACCAGCTCGGCGGCTGAATTTGGTGCGACCATATCGTGCTGAGTCATGTTCGTGCCCCCGGCCAAGTGGATACCGATCTAGCGACCCCAAAACTGGCGACTCATTTCAGTGCGCTGAATACTATCAGCACAGACCCGTTGCCGTCAGCAACCGACGTGCGCCGGCGTTGGCGCATGCACAGCGAGGAAGGAGAAGATAGCGAGGGATCAGGCCGCAGCTGATTCCGGAGATGCCTCAGCTACCGGGGCCGGCGCCGGATTCTTGGCCACCAGCTTGGCCACGGTGGGAGACAGTTGCGCGCCCTTGCCACGCCAGTAGGCGATGCGCTCGTGCTTTAGCTCGACTGTGGCCGGGCTGGTGCGCGGGTTGTAAGTGCCGACGACCTCGATCGAGCGGCCATTGCGGGCGCGGTCCTTCTCGATGACCACGATGCGGTAGTAGGGTTGCTTGGGGGCGCCAACACGCGCCAAACGAATCATCACCACGGCGATACGGTTCCTTTCAAACTCCATTGCTCTGTTGCGGCTTCTTGGGATCTTCCCGGCCGGCCGCAGCTTTGCTCATGCGCGCCCAGTCGGATCGACAGCCAGGCAGAAGCGCCCAGCCTCACAAGACTCAACGTCTAAGTATCGCCGAAAGCAGGCGGTTGAGGCAAATTGCGGCCTTTCACTTCGCTCGAAGCGCTTCTCGGACCTGCGCGAGATTGCTCTCCTCGGGGGCAAAGAACCTTATGTACTCATCGTGGCTGAAGAAGGCGTTAACGTAGTTGGCCCCGGTCAACACATAACCGCCCCAACCGTTCAGCATAGCCAACTGCAAAAAAGATGCAAGGTCCTCAGTTTCGTAGTCGAGAAAAAGGTGCCCAGGGCCTCATGAAGGAGCCGGAGGTCACCATAGCTCTGACGAAGCTTGTAGTACAGATGCCAATTCTCGGAGCTTCCCCAGATTCTCCATTCGGTGATCCACAGCAGGGTTTCCATTCGGTAAGCCAAAGAACTTGCAATCCAATGGGCAAGGTAGTGGATTCTGTGGGGCGTGGGCGGGTATGAGATTTGTTCGGTGGGAATCTCCGGCACCGCGTCCGGCTTCTTGCGCTCGCGACCACTTAACCACTCCTCGCATTCCAGTTCCGTATAGAATCGCATCCCTCACCCCGACAATCGAATTCTACAGGCTGGGACACAGCTTTCTTTTTGTGAGCGACTTGGAACCATTTTCCGTCCGCCGCGGTCAAAGACAATAGCATTCCCATTTGCCGGTCCAAGGAGGTTTCATGCGCCGGATTTTAGCCGGATTCTGTCTTGCCGCCTTCACGCTGACCCTGGCCGCGCAGTCCGCGGCCGGGCCCACAGCCAAAGCGAAACTCGCCGCGCCGCAGGCGCAGCCAGCCCCACCGCAGGTGGTCAAAGACCTGCCGGTGCGCAAGGTAGTGCTCTACAAGAACGGCGTGGGCTACTTCGAGCACGCCGGGACGGTGAGCGGCAACCAGCGCGTGGCCATCGACTTCACCTCGCCGCAGTTGAACGACGTGTTGCAGTCGCTCACCGTGCTCGACGAGGGCGGCGGGCGGATCGCCGGGGTGAATTACAACTCCACCACGCCGCTGGCCGAGCAGCTCAAGACGCTCTCGCTGGGCATGAGCGACGATCCAACCTCGACCGAGCTCTTCCAGGCGTTGCGCGGGCAGCGGGTCGAGGTGTTGGGCGCCCCTGGGGGTCCCATCACCGGCCGTCTGCTCTCCATCGAGTCGCGCGCGGAGAAGTCCGGCACGGGCGATAACACGGTGGACAAGTTCTACCTGTCGGTGGTCGCCACCTCGGGCGCGGCGCGAGTGATCGAGTTGACGCCGGCGCTGAGCGTGCGCCCGCTGGACGCGAATCTCCAGGGCCAGCTCGACCGCTATCTTGAGCTGCTCAGCTCCACCCACTCCACCGGCCTGCGCCACCTTACCCTCGACGCTCTCGGCCAGGGGCAGCGCGAGCTGCGGGTGAGTTACATCAGCGAGGTTCCGGTCTGGAAGTCCACCTACCGGATGGTCTTCCCGCGCGTGCCCAACGGAAACGCCATCGTCCAGGGCTGGGCGGTGGTGGATAACACGGTGGGCGCGGACTGGGACAATGTGCAACTCTCGCTGGTGGCCGGCGCGCCGCAGAGCTTCATCCAGCCGCTCTCACAGCCGCTCTATACCCGGCGGCCTGAGATTCCCATCTCCACCGAGGCGCAGTTGACGCCGCAGACGCATGAAGCGGCGGAGTTCAAGCAGGATATGGGGGCGGCGAACAATGCCCAGCTCGACCGTACGGAGCTCGCAGCGAAGCTCTTCGCTCCAACGGCCGGGCTCACTCAATACGAATCCATGGGAACTGCCAGGAAGGCAGACCGGTCTCACGGCGCCCCGGCAACGGCGACTGCCGCGAATACAGGCGTGGCCGGCTCAGTCTTCGGCAACGGTTACGGCGCTGGCTCAGGCGGCAATGTAGCCGGCGGCCTCTACCAACGCAGCGAGCGCGACGCCCTCTACCACGTCTCCGACGCCATCCAGGCCGGCGACGTCTCCACCAACGCCTTCGACGACTTCTTCGAGTACGCCCTGACCCAGCCGGTCACCATCCACAAGAACGAGTCGGCGATGGTGCCCATCCTGCAGCAGGAGCTGCCCGCCGAGCACGTCACGCTATGGAGCGAGCGGGAGCCCACGCCGCTGCGCGCCGTCTGGCTGGAGAACAAATCCAAGCTCACCCTCGACTCGGGCAGCTTCTCCATCTTCGAGAGCGGCGAGTTTGCCGGCGAGGGTCTCCTCGACCCCATCCATCCTGGCGAAAAGCGTTTGCTCTCCTACGCCGCCGATCAGGCCGTGCGCGTGAAGGTTGCGGACCGCGACAACCGGCGCACCCTGCATCACGTACAGGTCGCCAAGGGAGTGGTCGTCGAGACCCACATGGATGTGGTTTCCGTGACCTACTCGGCTGTCAACCACGGGGAAGCGGACCGCATGGTTCTTCTGGAGCACCCGCGCCGCGATAACGGCTGGTCGCTGGACGAGGGGCTGAAGGCGGATGAAACCGCGCCCGACCTCTATCGCTTCAAGCTGCCCGTGGCCTCCCACTCAACGGCCAAGCTGGAGGTGCGGGAGCGCGGCCCGGAGCACACTCGCGTCGACCTCACTGCGGGCCAGGACCAGACCTTCTACCTGCTCGATCTGGTCAAGCGCGTGCCCGATGCACTCGACAAACTGAAGCCGGTGATCGACGCGCAGACGGCCCTGGCCGATCTGGATCGCCGCATCAATGAATCGAAGAAGACTGAGGAAACCGCCGCGGCCGACGAGACGCGCGACCGCGACAACCTGACCGCGCTCAAGGGCAACGACGCCGCCAAGCGTTTTGTGGACGAGCTGAACCGCGCCGAAGACCTGTTGCAGGCCACGCGCAAGCAGACCGCTGACCTGGAGCAGCAGAAGAAGGCGGCTGTGGATAAGCTCAACGAGTTGATTGCCGGCATCAGCTTCGACTGGGATGTGAAGGCGAAGTAGCCAATCCGTCCAGAAACCGGGAGCGGCGAAGCGAGCGGGCTTCAGTGCGTCCGCCGGTAACCGGCTGCGATCCGGGGGAACAGCCCATTGGAGGGTCAACCTCGGAATCGGAATTCAGGATAAGTTCAAGCCCGTTTCGTGATATAAGATGCTTGTCTCTCCCCATACCTTGAGCGATGGGCCGAGGGCCAGGTCTCTGACCGCTTGTTTTTTTACCAGCACCGTGCCCCATCCATTCGCTTTTTTTCTGGCGAAAGGGCGGGAAACCGCGGACCCTTGAGTGCGGAATCGCGCGGTCAGTGACCTAGTCTTGCTTTTGGCCTTGACTGCGCAGGGTGGGCGGAAGATCGCGCAAGAGGTTCACCTTCCGATGCTTGACGTTCATCTGCCGCATAAAGCGATTCACGGATTCCGGGAGTTCTTCATTCACCTGTTCACCATTACCATGGGCCTGCTGATCGCCACCCAGATCGAGAGCTGCATGGAGTGGCGGCGCCACGTTCATGTGGCCGAGGAGGCGCGCCAGTCGCTGCGGGCCGAGATTCAAAGCAATCTGAACGATCTGAAGCAAATGGTGCCTGGGCTGAAGAAGTGGCGCGAGCAGATCGATACCGACCTGGCGTTGATGGAGCGCATTCAGGAGCATCCCGACGACATGAAGAATCAGCACGCCACCATGGCGCTGAGCTTCAGCGTCGTCAGCATGCCCGATACTGCGTGGAGAACGGCGCAGTCTACCGGCGCGCTGGCCTATATGCCCTATGAGGAGGCCGAACGATATACCGCGATTTACCAGGCGCAGGCCGCACTGATGGCGCTGGAGGACAAGCCGGTTGAAGATGTTTCCGCCATCAACGGTCTGATCGCAAAATACAATATTCATTCCAGCCATTCCGGCAAGATCACCAGGGCGCAGGCCAGCGCCTTGGCGGAGAAACTCGGCGCGATGCAAATGCATCTGTCCGTAGGGAGCGGATTGCTGGAAGAGGATATAGAGCAAAGCCAGGCATTCTTGGAGAACCGTGAGGCCAAACACACTTTCGGTGATGAGCCTCTGCACTGATGCGCGGGAAGGAGACTTCCCGCATTTTCGAGCCGCCGGGGCGTTTGGCGCGTGAACTCTGCCGTGTATCGACAGCTTTTCCAGGACTTTTTCTTGCCCTTTGCCCTTACCCCGTCAAGATATTCTTGCGGGATATGCGGACCAGGGTGTCGGCGATGCGCTCGGCGGCGGCGGGATGAGCCTGGTTTCGCGCCGCATCGGACATGGCAGCCAGTTGCCTCGGCGAGGTCAGCAGCCCGGTGAGCATATTCAGCAGCTTGCCGGGAATATCCAAATCCCGCTCCAGCAGGAATACGGCTGCTCCGGCATCCACCATGGCCTCGGCATTGCGCTTCTGGTGCTGGTCGGCGGAGGCGGCAAAGGGCACCAGCAGGCTGGGCTTGCCGGCGGCGGCCAGCTCGGCCACCGTGGACGCGCCGCTGCGCGCCATCACCAGGTGGGCCTGGGCAAAGCGCGCCGGCATATCGTAGAGAAACGGCCACACCTGCCAGCGCTTGTAGTCTGCGCCGCTGGCCGCATAGGCCGCCTGGGTGGAATCGGCGTGGCGAATCCCGCTCTGGTGCAGGACCGTCAGGCCGGGGATTGCATCCAGCAGACCCGCGACGATCCGCGGGAGGTGAAGATTGAAGATGTGCGCGCCCTGCGAACCGCCAAAGACCAGCAGGTGGGGCTCGGCGCCGGTAGGGGGCTCGATCGCGAAGAACTCCGGGCGCACCGGAATGCCCGTGACCTCGCAGTTCCTGAACCACTTCACCGCCTGGGGAAAGTTGACTGCGGCGGCCTGAACTTTCTTGCCCACCAGCCGGTTGGCCAGCCCCGGCATGGCATTGGGCTCAAAGACCATTGTGGGCGCCTTGAGCCGGAGCGCCGCCGCCATGGCCGGGCCGGAGGCGTAGCCGCCCACGCCGAAGACGACCGAGGGCTTGAACTCGCGGATCAGCCCCGTGCAGGCAACAATGCTGCGTGGCAGGCTCAACAGGGTGCGCAGCCTGGTCATCAGCGATACGTTCTTGAGCGGGCCGACCTGGATCAAGCGCAGGTTGAAGCCGGCCTCGGGCACCAGGCGCGTCTCCAAGCCGAGCGCGGTGCCGACAAAAAGCACCTCGGCCTTGTATTGCGCGACCAGCTCACGAGCCACCGCCAGCGCCGGTATGATGTGGCCGCCGGTGCCGCCGCCGGCTATGAGAACGCGCAATTGGGTCAAGTCTGTGCCTCTCAGGAGGGGTCGCTTTCTGGTTCGGAATCGTCTGTCGCAGTCTGTGATTTGTCGGGCCACGAGAAAGCAATCAGCCCGACAACACCTAAAGCCAGCCCGACTCCTTGGCAACCCAAGATTGAATACGATCGAAAAATGATCATGCACAGGGGCAGCAGAATCTGTATCGAGCTTGCGGCGGCTCCCCAGCCTCTCGCCGATGGCTTATCCCTCCAGACGGTCCACCAGGTCATTCCAAAGATGACTGCCATGACTGGGAATGCCGCTTCTAGGAGCAGGATGCGGGGACGCAAGAAATCGTAGTGCATCTGAATGCCGCGCTCAATGCTCAGGATCGTCAAACAGATGCTCACCAAGGACGCGATTAGGAAAGCCCAGCCCAGAAACTTTCTGATATCTCGCATTGTTTGTTGCCGCCTTTCTCCCTCATTCCGCCTTTCTGCTGATGTTGAGCAGTATCCCGATGCTGGCCAGGGTGAAGAAGAGGGAAGTCCCGCCGGAGGAGATCAGGGGCAGTGGAATGCCTTTGGTGGGCACCAGCGACAGCACCACGCTGATATTGAAAAAGGCTTGCAGCAGGATGGTGGTGGTGATGCCGAAGGCGGCCAGCCGCGCAAAGGAGTCCTCCTGGGAAAGAAAGGCCGCGCGCAGGCCGCGATAGCCCAGCACCACGAAGAGCAGCACAATCAAGATAGCGCCAATGAACCCCAATTCTTCGGCGATGTTGGCGAAGATAAAATCCGTGGACGGTTCGGGCAGGAAGAAGAGCTTCTGAATGCCCTCCATGTATCCCCGGCCGGTCAGGCCGCCGGTGCCCACGGCAATCAGCGACTGGTTGATGTGGAATCCGGCGCCCTGCGGATCGGCATCCGGATTGAGGAAGGCCAGCACGCGCGCCCGCCGCCAGGGAACCATCAACAGAAGCGCAATCAGGCCGGGCAGCGTGGCGAGGATACCGCCAATCAGATATCTCCACTCCATTCCCGCCAGAATGAGCATCATGGCGGTCACGCCGAGCAGAACCAGCGCAGTGCCCAGGTCGGGCTGCTTGACGATCAGGAGGACGAACACCACCGGCATGAGGACCGCGGGCAGCAGCGTGTGCTTCCAGTCGCGCATGGCGCCCAGCCGGGTATGGAGAAACCAGGCCAGAAACAGGACCATCACCGGCTTGGCGATCTCCGAAGGCTGAAAGGTAAAGTGGCTGCCAAAGCGAATCCAGCGATGGACGTTGTGGGAGCCGGGAATAAAGAAAACCAGCACCAGCAGCAGCGTGGTCACGCAGAGGGCGGGATAGATGAATCGCGGGGACTTGTAGACGCTCGAGTCCACATGCATCAGGGTCAGCATGACCAGCACACCGGCCAGGGCCCAGCCAGCCTGCCTGCCCACATCGGCAAACTCGGAGTGATAGCGTTCCTGCGCCACCACGGCCGAGGCGGAAAAGACCATCGCCAGCCCCACCACGGTGAGCAGCAGCGTGGTAAAGAAGAGCCACTTATCGACCCCTACGCGCGCTGCCATGCCTTCCATCCCCGCCGTTCGCCGACCAGTTCCTTGAAGACGCGGCCCCGGTGTTCGTAATTCTCAAACTGGTCGAAGCTGGAACAGGCCGGCGCCAGCAGCACCACGTCGCCCGGACGAGCGGCCGAGGCCGCCGCGCTCACCGCATTGACCAGCGTCTCGCAGGAATGGATTGAAACCACTCCGCGCAGCTGCGACTCGATTTTGGCCGCCGCCGAACCGATGGTGTAAACGGCGCGCACGCGCGCCCGCAGCAGTTGCGCCAGTTGGGTATAGTCCGAGCCTTTGTCCTTGCCGCCCAGGATGAGATGAATGCCCGATTGGAAGGCGGCTACGGCCTTGGCCGTGGCATCCACATTGGTAGCCTTGGAGTCGTTGTAAAACTCGACGCCGTTGATGGAGGCCACAAACTCCAGCCGGTGCTCGACCGCCTGGAAGCTCTCAATGGCGCCGCGAATGGCCTCCGCCGGCGCGCCGGCCAGCCGCGCCGCCACCACCGCGGCCAGCACGTTTTCCACGTTGTGCGCGCCCTTGAGCGGGATTCCGCTCAGTGGCATCACACGTTCCGTCGCCGCATCCTGGGACTGGCGATAGACCACGTACCCCTCTTCCAGCCAGGCGCCCTGCCCGACCGGATGCTCGACCGAGAACCAGTAGACCTTGGCGGCGGAGCGGGATGCGGCCTCGGCGGCGCGCGCATTGTCGGCGTTCAACACCACGAAGTCCAGATCGTTCTGCGCGGCAAAGATCCGCTCCTTGGCGCGCGCATAATTCTCGAAGCTGCCGTGACGGTCCAGATGATCGGGGGTAATGTTCAGGATTACCGCAATGCTGGGGTGAAACTGTTCGGTGCTTTCAAGCTGAAAGCTGGAGACCTCGAGCACCGACCAGGTTTCGTCCGTGCTCTGGTCGATCAGCCCCACCACCGGCACGCCGATGTTGCCTCCCACCAGCGTGGGAATACCGGCCCCTTTCAGGATCTCGCCCAGAAGAGCGGTGGTTGTGGTCTTGCCGTTGGAGCCGGTAATGGCCACGGTCCTGCCCTTCAGAAAGCGCGCGGCCAGTTCCAACTCGCCGATCACCGGCAAACCGAAGCTCCTTACCTGCGCCAGTTCGGGCGTATCCAGCGGCACGCCGGGGCTGACCACAATCAGGTCCTGGCGGCGGAAAGTGAGCAGGCCGTGGCCGCCGGTCTCCACCATGATGCCCTCGTCTAGCAGCGCGGGAATATCCTTGGCCAGCGCCTCGGCGCTGCGCACGTCGGAGACCGTCACCTGGGCCCCGCGCCGGCGCAGAAACAGCGCCGCAGCCAGGCCGGATTTGCCCAGTCCCACAACCAGAACCTTCTTGCCTTTCAATTCCATCATTTGGACCGACCCTCTGGCTTCCGCGACTTCTTCAATTGTGTACCGCATCGCCCGCCGCGCGGACTATCTCTAACGAAGTTTCAGCGTGGTGAGTGCAAACAATGCAAACACCAGGGCGGCGATCCAGAAGCGGGCGATAATCTTGGACTCGTGCCATCCCAACTGCTCGAAATGGTGATGCAGCGGGGCCATCTTGAAGATTCTCTTCTTGTTGCGCAGCTTGTAGCTGCCCACCTGCAGAACCACTGAAGCCGCTTCCAGCAGGAAGATGCCGCCGATAAACGGCAGCAGCAGCTCCTGGCGGATGACGATGGCCACCGTGCCGATGGCTCCGCCCAGGGCCAGCGAGCCCACATCGCCCATAAATATCTCCGCCGGATGCGCGTTGTACCAGAGAAAACCGATGGACGCTCCCACCATGGACCCGCAAAAGATGGTCAGCTCGGCCACCTTGGGCATGTGCTGAAGTTCCAGGTAGTCGGAAAAGACCACGTTGCCGCTGACGTAGGTGAGTACAGCCAGCGCGCCGGCGGCAATGATGGTACAGCCGATGGCCAGCCCGTCCAGACCGTCGGTCAGGTTCACGGCGTTCGAAGAGAGCGTCAGCACAAAGATGACGAAGGCCACGAAGGGCACAAATACCAGGAACCCCAGATGCGGGAGCGTGCTGGGCCACGCGTGCCATAGAAGGTCGGGGCGCCACTGCTTGACGAACGGCACCGTCAACCGTGTGGAAAAAACGCCGAACTGATCCAGCGCCACCAGCGAAATTGCCACCGCTGCTCCGGCCAGTCCCTGATAGAGGAGCTTGGCGCGCGCCGTCAGGCCCAGGCTGCGCCGCTTGACCACCTTGATGTAGTCGTCGGCAAAACCGATGGCCCCGAAGGCGAGAGTCGAAAAAACCGCGATCCAGACAAACGGATTCGAGGGATCGGACCACAACACTGTGGGCAGAAGAATCGCAATTACGATCAGCACGCCGCCCATGGTAGGCGTTCCCGACTTCTTCAGGTGCGACTGCGGCCCGTCTTCGCGGATGAACTGGCCGATCTGGAACTCGCGTAGTTTCTGGATCACCCAGGGGCCGATGAACAGCGCAATCAGCAACGCTGTGAGCGAGGCAAAGGCGGTGCGGAAGGTGAGGTAACGGAAGATCCGGAACGGGTGAAAGAACGGAAACAGCTTTTCGTAGAGCAGCCAGTAAAGCAAAGAACCTCCACAGCCGGAACAAGGCGGGTTTCTGGTTGATTTTACAGGGTTGGGGGGTGCCGGGGCCGCGGAATCTTGCTTTACTGCATCGCTGCCTGTTGGCGCTTCAGCTCCACCTCGAATGCCTGCTCGCGATCAGCGATGTAGCTCTTGTAGCCTTCGGGATCGATAAAGGCGTCGCCGTCGCCATGCAGCCAACGTGCGTATTTTTCCTTCAGCCCGTAGTAGCTGCCGTGAGCGCCGAGAAACAGGTCGCAAGGCAGGCTCTTCAGCACCTGAAAACCATGATAATAATCATCCGCAATCTGCGGATAGGCCGTGTTGCCCACCAGCTTGTACCCTGGATTCACATTCGGGCTTCCCACGATGACCGCGTGCAGCGTTCGGCCGCCCTCCGTCTCGTCCATGGTCCAGGTCGTTGTCCCCCCGGTGTGGCCGGCGGTCAGGTGCGCTGTCAAGACCGCGTCTCCCAGGCGCACAGCATCGCCGTCGTGGAGCGCGTGATCGACGTGCGTGGCTGGGAACCGCATGGCCGGGTCCGAGCTGTACTGAAAGTCCGCCTTGCCGCCCGACTCCACCACCGGCACATCCGCATCCATCACCATGTACTTGGCGCCGGTAAGCTGCTTCACTCTCGCGCTTCCTCCGCAATGGTCGAAGTGCGCATGGCTGATGAGCAGGATCTTGATGTCGTTAAAGCGGAAACCCAACTGCTCCACACTCTTCTGGATGAGCGGGACGTTCTTCTCGGTGCTGCTGTTAATTAGAACATCGCCCTGGGGCGTGACAATCAGGTAGGAAGCTAGCCCCTCGCTGCCGACGTAATAGAGATTGCCCGCAATGCGGAATGGCGGGAAAGGCCTGGTCCACGATGGGTTCTGCGCTGCGAGCGGCGCCGCGAAGGCCATTGCCGCCAGAAGCAGGGCGTATCCAAGAGATCTTCGAGAACTCACTCTTCCTCCACTTCTTTGCTTCCGCTCTTGATAGTTTCGATGGCCCGCTCCAGATGCACGCCACGCGATCCCTTAACCAGCACGACGTCTCCCGGCTGCAAGGTCTGCCTAAGCCAGCGGCCCGCGGCATCGGCATCGGGCAGAAAGAGCGAGGCGACTCCGCCGCCGCAGGCCGCGGCGGCCAGATGCCCGGCGTTGCCGCCCACGCCGGCCACCAGGTCGAGCCCGGCTTCGGCGGCGGCGCGTCCGCAGGCGGCGTGCAGCGCGGGGCCATGCTCGCCCAACTCCAGCATCTCCCCAGCTACAAGGATCCGGCGGCCTGCCGGACGCCCCGCCAGGGTGCGAATCATCGCGCGCAGCGCCTCGGGATTCGAGTTATAGCTGTCGTTCAGTATTGTCGCGCCGCCAATCTCAATTACCTGGCCGCGCTTGTCGCCGGCGGCCAGCGACGCCAGCGCGGCAACGGCCGCATCCAACTCCACGCCCGCCTCCAGCGCCACGGCGAGTCCGGCCAGCGCATTCAATGCGTTGTGCGCGCCCAGCAGTTTCAGCGTCAAGCTGCCCTCGCGCTCCCCGGCGCGAAAGCGCACGTGCAGCCCCGCCAGGTCTTCCTTCGCGTCGAGCAGCCGCGGATCGGCGCACGGGCCGGCGCCAAAGTAAACAGCGCGGCCGGGAAAGTCGCGGCCAAACTGGGAGACGTACGGATCGTCGCAGTTGAGGAAGGCCACGCCGCTGGCCGGCAGCGCGTCCACCAGTTCGAATTTGGCGCGAGCCACGCCGGCCTGGCCATCGGAAAAGTTCTCTATGTGCGCCGTGCCCACGTTGGTCACCACGCCCCAGTCGGGCGCGGCGACGCGCGCCAAGGCCGCAATCTCGCCGGGGTGGTTCATACCCATCTCCACCACCGCGATTTCGTGCTCCGGTTCCAGGCGCAGCAGTTCGAGCGGCAGGCCGAAGGCATTGTTCAGATTGCCCTGGGACTTGTGAACGCTGAACTTCGCACCCAAGGCCGCCGCCGCCGCTTCCTTGGTGGTGGTTTTGCCGGCCGAGCCGGTAACGGCCACGACGCGCCGGCCCCACCGCCGGCGCACATGCGCGGCCAGCCCCTGGAGCGCAAGCAGCGGGTCTTCGGCAATCAGCAGCGGCACAGCCAGCGCCGCGTCGGGCAAAGTGGCTGCCCGCGCGCGCGACACCACCGCCGCAACCGCCCCGCGCCTCAATGCCGCTTCCACAAAGTCGTGCCCGTCATGCCGCTCTCCGCGCACGGCAAAGAACAGCTCGCCCGCGCCCACCGTGCGCGAGTCGATGGAGTAGCCGTCCGCTACCAGCGCTCCGGCGTCATGAAGACTGGCAGGCGCCTCCAGCACCGCTCCCGCGCCGATTGCCGCCTCTGCCAGTGTGAGCTTCATTGCTCCTTACCATATCCCATTTCGGAGCCCATTTCAGCCAGCGCGGAAAAGGCAATCTTCGCATCGTCGAAAGGAATTGTATGCCCGGCCAGGATCTGTTCCTTCTCGTGGCCCTTGCCGGCCAGCAGAACCACATCTCCAGCCCTGGCCGCCTCGAGCGCCGCGCGAATGGCTGTGGCGCGATCCGGCTCGATGGCATAGCGAACGCCGCTGGCCTTCAATCCCGGCTCGATCTCGGCCAGAATCGCCAGCGGATCCTCGGAGCGGGGATTGTCGCTGGTAGCCACCACAAAGTCGCTGCCCGAACCTGCCGCGAGGCCCATCTTCGGCCGCTTGGAACGGTCGCGGTCGCCGCCGCAGCCGAAGAGCGTGATCACGCGGCCCCCGGACTGCGCCGTCATCTGGCGCGCCAGAGCCGTCAGGTTGCGCAGCGCATCGTCCGTGTGGGCGTAGTCCACAATCACCGTGAAGGGCTGGCCCGCATCCACGGGCTGAAAGCGGCCCGGAACCGGCTTGAGGCGTGGGATGGATTCCATGAGATCGGCAAACGGCACGCCGCGCGCATGGGCGGCCGTCAAGGCGGCCAGCAGGTTGAGAACGTTCACTTCGCCGGCCAACCGCGACGTAACCTGGGCCGAGCCCGCCGGCGTTTCCAGCTCCAGCGTCGCGCCGGCGGGAGTGAGCGCATAGCCTGCCGCGCGCCAGCCGCCCTGGCCGATTCCATAGGTGCGAACCTCCGCGCCTGCCTTGGCGGCCGCCGAGGCCAGCCTTTCGCTGTATGGATCGTGGGCGTTGATCACGGCCACGCGCGGAG
>Ga0326727_10006159_pt1 | contig 33188 bp, 37 predicted proteins | sample MB2enrmetagenome_FD_207643 | JGI IMG/M metagenome (GOLD analysis project Ga0326727, IMG submission 207643) | Lab enriched peat soil microbial communities from McLean, Ithaca, NY, United States - MB29MY | ecosystem: Environmental > Terrestrial > Soil > Wetlands > Peat | place: USA: New York...
AGCCACCGAAAGCAACCCCTGTGAAGCGCCCGGAGAAAACACGGCCCAAGAAGGTAACAAAGAAGCCATCAAAGAAAGGAAAGTAGGCGGACAGACGATGGATTTCAAAGTCAAACAAGATACGTATAACCCGCTTCTCAAGCGGAAAGAAGTGACCATTGAAGTCGACCATGAAAGCCAAGGAACGCCGTCGCGGTTAGATTTGAGAAAGGCGATTGCGTCAAAATATGACACCAAAACCGAGAACGTGTACGTAATTGATGTCGAGAGCAAGACCGGCACGCAAAATGCCCTATGCTCAGTAGAGGTCTATGACGACGCTGAGATCGCGCGGCAAACGGTTCCCAAATATATCCAGACCCGCAATCTTCCTCCCGAAGAGCGAAAGAAAGTAAGGGAGCAAGAAGCAAAGAAGGAGGAAGCAAAGCCGAAGCCTGAGAAACCTAAGGCGGGAAAGCCCGCTGCCGAAACTAAACCACAGAAACCTGCGGAGGAAATAAAGCCGAAACCCGAAGCTAAGCCCCCAACTGAGGCTCCTAAGAAAGTGAAAGAGGCTGCGACAAAGTGAGCGAAACTAAAGTGAGCGAGAACAAAGCGACTGAGAAGAAACAACCCAAGGCTAGGCTAGGTGCTCTCTATGAGGTTGATTCCGAAAAGGGGAGGATAAAGCTCAAAAATCGTAAATGCCCCCGCTGTGGAAATATAATGGCATATCACAAGAGTCCAGTCGAGCGTTGGACTTGCGGTTCCTGTAGCTTTACAGATTTCGTTAAAGCCAAGTAAGCCTAATCGATTTTTTCCATCTGACCAAGAATCGCTTGTGCTTCGGCTTTCTTCGCGTCCGAAACCCTGACGAGAACAATCCCTTCATTTGGTTGCCCGTAGACCACTAACGAGCTAATCGGTGAAATTTGCACCGCAACGATCGCGAGTAAATCCTCCTCACCGTCGACCTCTATTAGATCAACGCCGCCGAGCATGCCCCGCTTGACCGCCTCACGCGCTTGCGCCTCGATCATTCCGGGGGCATTCTTTGTTTTGATTTTACTCTTCGATTCGAACGCGTACGCCCTAGCTCTCGATCTCTTTTCCAGGTTATCGATAATCATTAGATCAGCCCTGATACCGCTCTGAGTTGCGTTTCTAGAAACGGTGTCCCCCACCAGAATCACTTTGGTCGGGTTCTCCTTGGCGATAACTTGCTCCAAGACTCGATTGCACTCGTCCTCGTTTCCTGCTACGAGAACACCAAGGGGCCGGCTCAGTATTTTCCGTAGTTTCGGAGTCAATACGTACGTTGTCACATGGAACAGCTTGCCGCTAAGGTTCTTCAGCGGACGCGCACGGCGTATCGGCCTGCAGCTTTGATGCCCATCCTTTTGGCCACCTCAGAAGTGCTAGGATCCACTATGACTACGAGTCCGCTCCAGTCGTCGCTAAGGTTCGTGGACTTGCAGTTTGGACAAATGGGGCCATTGCTAATGTACCTGCAGTTTTTGCAGGCCTTATCGGTCAAGCAGCCTTCTCCTCACGAACGACCTTCGTCCGCTTGATATCGCCCTCGATCCAATCGAGTTTACCGAGGAAAGGCTGGCGCATCGTGATACCGATCTTGCCTCCCGCTCCGCCTCGCGGGAAGCTTACGGCGATAATTCGCCCTCTCACCATGTCACCTTTGCCTAGCTTTCGCTGAGATTCTTTCCCCACAAGCACGCCATGTTTTTCATCAAAGGATATGTAGTCGTCCATAATCTGCGATACGTGAAGCAGTGCGTCTTCGGGTCCGATTCTCACGAAAGCTCCGAAATCGGTAACCTCCACAACTTCGCCCTCAACAACCTCGTGCATTTCAGGGTAGAACGACAGCAACTTGAAACTGACCTTATGATACGTCGAACCGTCTCCGGGCAAAATCTTGCCAACGGCGTCCACGTCTACGTCTACAACAAGGATAACATATCCCAATTCTTCGTCAACGACGTTTTCGTACTTTAGTTTGATTTGGTCCTTTGCGGCTTTATCGATGGGATGCCCGAAGCTTTGTGGTGGAATCCTGACGATGTCCTCTACAGTTACTAACCTGAACATTTTTGTTACCTTGGCATAAGCCTCAAATTAGTCTAGAAGTAAGCAGGCTCGATTCCTTCGACTTCTAGTTTTGATTTATCTCTGAGGTACACAACCGGGACGTTAATATCTCTTAGCCTCTTTTTCAGTTCAATGTCATTCGTCGCGACCACGGCCCCGAGTTTTTGAGATGCCTTAACTATTGCGTCGTCTACTGTCTCGCCTTGACTGAGCGCGACCTCAACCACACGGCAGCGTGATGCAAGCTGCAGGGCTAAAGAGGCTTCTGCAGCGCCTTCCCCTCCTCGCGCTGAAATTTGTGTAAGTTCACTCTTGACTGCCGAAGGAACAACCAAGTCGACTTTTTTCTTGAACAGATATTCCAACTCCTGAAAAATGTCCAGATTGAATTGGAACGGTATCATCAGAAAGTTGGAATCGAGAATAACTTTGACGGGCATTTCTAAGCCTTCAGTGCACCGAATCCTATTAAGCGCCAGCTGTCTGAGATCCTGCGACTTATAGCAACCTTCGCTCCGGGTTCAGCGCACACAGGTTTCTTGAGTGCTACATCAATCAATGCCTCTCGAGCTGAACTCACTAATCCTGAGGTAACCGTCGTACCGACGTTCAGCACGAGGGCCTCGTTTGTTCGGATCTTCTCCACCGGAACGGCCAATTCAGTACCTACGACTTTTTCGAAAAGACTAACTTCGAGCATTATTTTTCCCGAAGTAGGTGGGAGCGTGTCAACTTTACCCGCGACACTTCCCACAAGGCCGTCAGATTTTGTGAGTGAAGGGTCTAGATCAGTCCCAAGACCGACCAATCCTCCGCTTTTTGCTTCGTGTACTTGTCCCTTACTTACGCTAAGGCTTCTTACGGTTGTGAGTAAGCGCTCGTACTTGGTCTTACCTCCTTCTTGAATCGGAATGCCGGGCTTTATTTCGATTTGATCGCCGACGCGGAAGATACCCTGTACGATTGAACCTCCGATGACACCTCCAACAAGGTCATCGACTTCGGTACCGGGCTTGTTTACTTCAAAAGAACGTAGGACATAGAGTCGAGGCGGCGAAGTAAGATCGCGCTTCGGGGTAGGAATATTGTCCTCGATCTCCTTCAGCAGCACGTCAACGTTGGTGCCGTGCTGAGCAGATATCGGCACGATGGGAGCTCCATCTGCGATCGTTCCTTTCACAAACGCTCGGATCTCCTTGTAATTTTCCTGCGCCCTCTCCTTTGTCACAACGTCGATCTTGTTTTGGACGATAACGAGATTCTTAATGCCAACGCGCTCTGCGGCGAGCAAGTGTTCTCTGTCTTGGGCCTGGGGACATTTTGCGTCGCTTGCTAGAACAAACAGCGCGCCATCCATCAACGCAGAACCCGATAGCATCGTGACCATGAGGCTATGGTGACCCGGGCAGTCAACAAAACTCACTGCCCGCACGAGTTTTGCCTCGCTACCGCAGTTAGGGCATTTTGGTTGTACTGTATAGTTACTTGGAGCTCGACATTTTGGGCACTTGTAGATGAAGGCGTCAGCATACCCTATCCTAATTGTGATGCCTCTCCGCAGTTCCTCGGAGTGACGCGCAGTCCACTCTCCCGTCAGAGCTTGAACAAGGGTGCTCTTGCCGTTGTCAACGTGCCCAAGCGTCCCGATATTCACTTCGGGCTGTACTACCTCCTCTGTTTTCTTCTCAGGTTTGAGAATCGCTTGAGCCATAATGACAATCAACCATTTTTGCAGACTGGAACCGATCGGTTCAATATATGTGTGAGGGTAAACGAGGACCAGAAATCTCCGTTTTGTAAAGCCCCGTGTCCGATTGTCACAGAATCAGTTTTGAGCACTTTAGATTCCTCTTTTGATCATAAGATTAATTAGATCTCCCTCAGCCAATCGCAACACGGCGAGGAAAAATGGGTGACCGGATTTGCTCACGAACTATTTCCCCAGCAACTAGGTAAATTAGAATTGTACCCCCCGGTTGGGGTCGCCGGATCAGAGGATGTCTGACATGGGTCTTAGAATATACAATACGAAGACACGGACTATCGAAGAATTCGCACCCCAACACGGAAATAGAGTTCAGATGTTCGTATGCGGCCCTACCGTCTATGACCACAGTCACATCGGCCATGCGCGCACGTATCTTGCTTACGACATAATTGCTCGATACCTTCGAGCTAAAGGATACAGCCTATTTTACCTCATGAACGTTACCGACGTCGAAGACAAGATCATCAACCGAGCAAACGCCTCGGGGGAAGACCCGTTGAAGATGGCTGATAGATTCACTAAGGAGTTCATGCGAGATATGGAGGCACTCGGAATAACAAGCGTCAACCTTTATGCGAAGGCTTCTGAGCATATTCTTGAAATCATTGCGCAAATCTCTACGCTCATTGCGAAAGGTTTCGCTTACCAAGTCGAAGGCGGTGTCTACTACGACGTTTCCAAATTTTCTGACTACGGGAGCCTTTCAGGCCAGAAAGTTGAGCAACTCGTTATGCACAGAATCGATCCTGACCCCCGCAAGAGAAGCCCCGTCGACTTTGCGCTTTGGAAGAGCGCGAAACCAGACGAACCGTGGTGGGATAGCCCTTGGGGAAAAGGCAGACCGGGATGGCACATCGAAGATACAGCGATCACCACCAACTACTTTGGGCCAACCTATGACATCCATGGTGGCGGCCTCGACCTAATCTTTCCACACCACGAGGCAGAAATTGCTCAGGCTGAAGCAGCGACCGGCGTTTCTCCCCTAGTACGATACTGGGTTCACGGCGGCCTTCTCACGATAGGCGGCGAACGAATGGGCCATTCACTCGGCAACTTCATCACAATTGAAGACACGCTTCAAAAGCACGATGCCGAAGCTTTACGCCTGTATTACGGAATGAGGCATTACCGGAGTCTGTTAAGCTTCGACGAAACGGACATCCAACAAGCAGAGGAAGTTCTTGACAGACTAAGGTCGGTCTATAATCAGTTTAGGATGAAGGCTGAATCGAATGAGGACAACGGACAAGATGCCGTGCAGGCGATAGCGACACTATCCTCCAAAGCGATTTTGGAATTCAACGAAGCCATGGATGAGGACTTCAACACACCCCGTGCTCTAGCGACGATGATCGCTTATGCAAAGGACGTGGAGGCGTATGCGATTCGCAAAATTGGCAGAACCGCCGACGAACTAGTCGTCAAGACGCTTGATTACTTCGGAAACATCTTCGGAATCCTCGCCTCAAACCAAGCCGGCCGAACCAACATCATTGAGGACCTGTTGAACATCATCTTGCGACTACGAGAAGAGGCAAGAAAACGTGGCGACTGGACCACTGCAGATCAGTTGAGGGAAGAAATCACGAATAGCGGGGTTGGACTTGAAGACACTCCCACGGGGACGCGGTGGTATCTCGCGTCTTCAGACCGAAAGAGGTCAAGTTGAGAGTTTGTAACCAATTTTCCTTAGAAAATCCTTCCTCTCTCGCACGTCCTTTTCTGTCTCGATGCCCTTAGATGCGAAACCATCTACAACCCCTAGAATCCCGCGCCCCTGCTCCGTTTCGGCTAGGATGACTTGGAACGGGTTTGCTGTAGCTAAATAGATGTTACAAACCTCCGGGACGGACTTTACCTTATCGAGGACGTTTATCGGATAGGCGTTTCGCATGAATATTATGAAACTGTGTCCCGCCGAGAGTTGAAGTGCAGTCTTCGACGCCAACTGCTTAAGGTCGGAGTCATTTCCCTCGGACCGGATTAGGCAGGGTCCACTCGATTCACAGAATGCTATCCCGAATGTCGCGTTTGGGACGGCGTTCACCATGGCTTCGTGTAGGTCTTCGATAGTCTTGATGAAGTGACTCTGTCCAAGGATCACGTTGCAGCCGTCTGGAACAGTTACGTCGACAATAATGGTGTTCACAGGATGACGCCTAGGTTAGTTAAGCTCCAATTCCTTTTCAACTTTCGTAAGGTTCTCCACTCCTCTCGTTCGAACGGCTACGGTGTCCTCAATACGAACGCCACCGTATCCGGGAATATAGATACCGGGTTCGACGGTGACGACCTCTCCACTCCTGAGCGAATCTCTGCTCGATAGGCTAAGGTAGGGACTCTCCCCTATTGTCAGCCCCACGCCGTGGCCTAGCGAGTGAATGAAACCTGTCGATAGGCTCTTTGTTTTGCCTTGGAAAATCTCCCTAACTGTTCGGTACCCGGCCCGTTCTATGATGTCGCACGATAGCTCCATTGCGGCCTCGCCCGTTATACCAGCTCGCAAGTAATCAACAGAGGAGACTTGCGCGTCTCTGACGGTTTCGAATAATTTTCTTGCTCTTGCATCCGCTCTCCCCACGACAAAACTCCGCGTCAAGTCGGACCAGTACCCGCTCTGCGCTTGAGGGAAAATGTCAAAGACAATCAGCCTTCCCTTCTTGATTTCAGCCGCGTCAACTCCCGCGTTGTGGGGGTCTGCTCCTGATGGACCGACAGCAAATATCGTGCCCTCCGGTGCGATCAGGTTTTCACGAGCCAACTTGGACGCGATCATGAATTTGATCAACCCCACGGTCGCCCGTCTCCTTCCAACTTCCAAGTGCCCGCGTTTCTCCTTGGCGTTGTGGAGAGCGTGAAGCACTTCATTGACTACTCTCGCTGTTTTCGCCCCAACCTTTCTCAGTTCTTCAAGTTCTTTGCCGTCCTTCCTATCTCGCGCGGCCTCAAGTACCGTTGGGGATTGTTGCCCGACCACCTTGACGCCTAATCTTCCTAGTCTCTCAGCTAGCCGTAAGCCCTTTGCTACATCGTTCCGACCGAAAAGAACTACTTTTCCTCGCACTCCTTCCGCTCTCAATATTTGCGAGATGAGATGTGGGAAGGCGTCGCTTCTATCCTCGAACCGTTTGAGGAGCTTTTCATAACCCCACTGCGTCAGGGTTTGAATTCTCGTAACTTTGCCCGCCCTCCTTGCTGACCCGTAATCCAAGTTGCTAACGACCAGTAGGGGTGGTCGACCCAGTTTTTTGAAATATGTGCCGCCTCGGGGGAGAACTCCTCCCGCAACGTAGCTTAGGTCAGGGTCTGCGAGAGTAGTATCTCCAAACACTACGATTCCATCGATGCCTTTCGATCGCATCTTCGAATCTATATCGCCAATCATCGCAAATCACGTTGATTCTTAGATGTTGTTTTCCGAGCTCGCTTAGCCTTTTGAGTAACTTCTAGTTGCCGGAGCGATCTTGATACGTTGACGGCCGCAACTAACAGTCTAAGGTATGAGGTCATTATAGCCCTCAACGCGGAGGAGTCTCTTGCTCCAAATTGAAGTTTGAGCACCTTCCCTCTCTTGGTAATTCTGGCTCGCGCTTTTTCCCCTGCAGGGTGCAAAATCTCAGGGCGAAGTGCTTCAGCGATTGCTTCCATCTGCTGGCGCGACCTAAACAGAACGCTGATTCTGGCTTCAGCGCTGTCCTTGGTTCGTCTCATTTTCTACGTCTTTGCATTCCTGTGCAGATGATTGAGCCGATTGTTTTCCTGAGGGAGCTACCGTGTGCTCCTGTGAGCCGCCTTGAAGCTTTACTCGGATTTCTCTCCAGTAGTCTTGTCTGATTCTTCTTGTGATTTTGCTTTACGGCGTCTTCGTTTAGCGGTCTTGGCTTTGGCTTCGGCTTCCATTTGCCTTGCCTTCTCGGCCTTGAGTTCTGCCACGGCACTGCTGGCGACGCCAGCGCGAGCCGCTCTTTCAGCTACTTCGCCGAGCTTAGTTGTGGGTGAGTATGCACCGCCGGCGAACTTGAACCCGCAGGTCCCACAGAGCCAGACTCCTACAGATAGGCGTTTGACGGTCGTGATGTGGCACTGAGGGCACTCATGTGGTGCCTTCATCTCCGTCATGATTGTGGAGTATCTTTTCCGTGCAACAGTTCCATAACGTGCCCCGAAGCTTCCCGATGGGCCTACCTTGTATGTTCTACCCACGTTAGTTCACTTTCGACATGATCTTCTCCCGAAGATCTCTCGACTTGCTCACTGAGGACGACACAATCTGCTTGATCTCTTCTGGGGTAAAGACACCTAGTCCGCCTTTCTGCATAGCGCAAACATTGTCATTCTTGTCCGTCGTGACGGTCAGGCGGCAACTCATCACTTGTTCTTCCTCGAGGCATGGGTCAACGACGACGGAACCGTCGAGTTTGACTGAAGTGATCGGAACGGGGTAGTTTTGCATGGGGAGTGGGATCATCGAGTCTTTATACTTGATCTCGCCGTTTTTCACTTCAAACGCCTGCATTTTCGCGCTTATGAGTGCTCCCAGCGCTGCCATCCCTGCTGCATCAATCAGGTTTCCGTCATGGTCAAGAATGTAGACGTCTACAAAGATCACGAATACCTTCTTTCCGGGGTCAATACACATCTTGCCAAGGTCTATTGCTTTGGACTCACGTATTCCGCGGTCCACAACTCGGGCGAGCTCAATGGAATTCTCGTCGGGCGGGCCTGCCTCAAAAGTAGGGTAGGCGAGTGGGACGAATTCCGCGTTAACCGTGAGTATTCCTTCATTCGGAGTATCTGGAAACGGCGTCCCAGTTTGGATCTTCACTCCTGCGAGAATCTTAGTCTTACCTAGGTACACTTGAGCCGAACCGTTGGCTTTCTCTACAGTACCAAGCATGATTGTGAGTGGCCGGTAATCTAGCGGGCCTCGATCGTCAATTCGTTTGCCTTTCAGAATCATGTCGCGGACAGTTTTCTGTTCTAGTTTGGCAACTGGTGAGGGTTGGTGTGTTGCAGACATTATGCTTTGACCTCCGCGATCTCCCCTTTCTCAGATTCTTCTCGCTCGATGTGGTACTTTTGTCGAAGGGCGTCGCGTTGCATTTCGTATATTGTCCTGCAAGCATTCACGGCCATTTCTAAGGCCTGCTTCAATTCTTCTTCAGTCATTGAGCCGTCCATCTGTAGCAAGCTAATTGAGTTTGATTTCGGCATAAATGCTACGGGAAGATCTGCATCTCCTTTCTTGTCTTCGTTGTCAGAGAGGTCGAGGACCACTTTGCCATCTATCTTACCGGCCGCGCACCCAGCAACGAGCTCCCGGAGCGGAATCCCGGCGTCGGCCAAAGCCAATGAGGCAGCAGTGATTCCTGCGCACCTCGTTCCCGCATCGGCTTGAAGAACCTCGATGAAGAGATCGATAGTTGATCGTGGAAAATATTCTGACATTATCGAAGGTTCCAGTGACTCTCTGATGACCTTTGAGAGTTCCAGTTCACGCCTCGATGGTGCAGGTGACTTTCTTTCATCTGTTGAGAAAGGTGCCATGTGATATCTGCACCTCACGACCGCCCTGTCGGCGAGCGCGATATGCTTTGGGTGTGCCTCACGCGGACCGAACACTGCCGCTAGAATCTTGTTCCTTCCATGTTCGATGTACGCCGAACCATCCGCCTTATCGAGTAATCCAACTTCCAATTTGATTGGCCGCAACTCATCAAGTCGACGGCCGTCCACGCGTAGTCCGTTTTGATTAATTAGCTGAACTTGTTCTTTATTGCCCAACGGTTATTCCCTTCATTCGTTCCAGTATCATTGCCTTCACGCGATCTGTCAGGCCTGTCGTATGCGCTTCACGTTCGATCATGTAAATAGCTTCTATAGCTATCAGTTCCTGGTCAGGGTTTCTTCCAGTAACCAAGATAACGCCGTTTTGGCCGGGTATGATATCGGTTCCAGTCTCCTTCTTCAACATTGTTATCATCGATCCCTTCTTTCCAATGATTCGCGGTATCTTGGTATTGTTTATGCGCGCCACGCGACCTGAAGATACCTTACCTAAGCCTCTCCCCTTCGTCGTCAAGAGAGGATCACGAGTCCTATCGAAGGCAATGACCTGCGCAATCATGAGATCTCCGACTCCATAGATGCTACGCAGGTCTCGACGTACTGAATCGCGCCCGCGCATAGGAGTTTCAGAGGCAGGCAGCATTGCTGGGTATGGTGCGTAGATGTCCACTTGCCACCCCGACATTCCGATGTCAGTCACTCGACCGAGGACAATGTCATCCATGCGAGGAATGTACGCTCCCTTGACAGGCATGACTATCAGCTTGTTCCCAATAACATCAGCCATACCCACACGGGAAGCGAAAATCTTAGACCCTTCACGATACGTGTTCTCGCCCGCAAAGTATGGGCCCTCTGCCAGAACATCCCCCGGGCCGACTAACTGCTTTCTCTCTGCTAAGACCGTCAACTATTCCAACTCAATCTGATGAACGAAGTCGAGAAAAACAAAGGAAACTGGTAGATATAGGTTGTTAATTTGGACGATATCGAATCACGCAGATCGATGCTCGAACTCATAATGATCGAAGAAAGAGCCCGAGAGAAGGCTGAAGACAATTCAGAGCGCTATGAAAGGCCGAACCGAACTCCCGTAGGGTTTGCACATACCGGGGCCTCTAGGTCTGTTGGGCGGGTGGATATCTCAATTTGTTTCCCTAGGAACAAATTCACTTCAGTGAACCGCCCAACCTTTGATGGAGTTCACGTTGGACGAACCAGACAGGTTGACCCGCAACCCCTGTGGGATATCGCCAAAACTAACCGGCCCCTTGCTATCGGTCATACTTCAGCTTGACCTTGCCGACTGGATTGAGCGTCATACGAGCTCAAACTAGTCTTATTCGGGTTCGGGTACGGAGTGTTTCGGTTGAACTTTCTACTTTAGTATCTTTGTTTGGATTGTACCCTGGGTGATCTTTCCAAGCCTCTCAACGAATGGCCCATAGACGCCAGCGGGCATTTCGACCACGGCGACCAGTGCCCCATCGGCTTGCCATTCCTCTCTACTAATCGTTCCATATCCCTTGGCAGCGCCATATCCTTTCGGTGCAAACTCGGCGAGGATCTTTATTGCTACACGCATCTGCTCCATCTTGATCGGCAGAAGGGCCCTGAGCTCCTCTATCACGTCCTTTGCCTGTTCGTCGGCATTTTTGAAAGGATCAATTGAATACTTGATCTGATTCATCGCCTGTTCGATGCGCATAGGAGGATGTGGTGTCCCCGATCTTGGGTCGATGCAGTTTCTAGCAACAAAAGCAATGATTTGCTTTCGCTTATCCTCTACGAGTTGACGCCTCTGGTCGGTGGTGAGCTGTAGCTCACCATGTTTCATTATCTCTTCGGCTATAGCTATGGGGTCTTCCGTGCCGAAGGCTTTCTGAAGTTTTTCGGCAGACGCGTGAGTGCCTTTCCCGGCGTCGCTGTAAACTTCGTCTATGACTAAGAGCTGCGATATGCCTAGTTGCTTTCCCATCTTGTATTCTAGGGCAGGGTCTGGTTTAACCAGGATTTCGAATTTTTCTCCGCTTTTTGAGATTCGCGCCGTGGTGAATTTTTCACTCATCGGCTAGCGGCCTTTTTCGTCGAATCAAGCCGTTTGATATATTTGTCCACATCTTCCTGGGAGAGTTTGGTGAATTTCTTTGTGGCAGCGGATACAGTTGCGATTCGGATCTTCTGTGCGTCTAACTTATCCTCTAACACTTTGCTCATGCATTTCAGAGCAAGGCCCACTGCATCGTCAAGGGTCATAGTGTCTTTGTAGTCAGCCTCGAGAATTTCATTCGCAGCGTCGCCTCCGGCGCCGATCGCCCAAGCCTTGTAGGCGAGAAATGCACCGCTGGGGTCAGTCCAGAACAACCTACTGCCTTTTCGATCCAACCCGCCAAACAGCATTGATATTCCGAACGGACGCACGCCTGCGTGTTGGGTGTAGAGCTGTTTAATCTCTCCAATTCTTCTCGTTAGAATTTCCACGTCAATGGGCTCATCGTAGAGCAAGCGGTTCGATTGAGCGTAAACGCGGGCTTGGTCGACTAGGATATGAGCGTCGCAACTCAATCCGGCCACGGCGGCCCCAACGTGTTCATCGATTTGAAATATCTTCCACATGAACGTGGGATCTTGGAGTTTAGAGGTGGCACGCTCCTCTGCGGCCAAGACAACGCCATCCGGGCAGGCGATGCCGAGCACGGTAGCGCCCCTCTTTACAGTCTCGGAGGCGTACTCAACTTGGAATAAACGCCCATCGGGTGAGAAAACTGTGATCGCACGGTCGTAAGCACCCGGAACTGCGAACATTGACAATTCAAATTCACCTGTTACGAAATTCAGCCACTTGAGTAGGATTCCCTAATTAAACCCTTTACTCCGCGGTTCCCACGTGAAATATTGTGACCAAATACACTACCACTGAGTCACGACAAAACGCGTTAACCTCGTACCGCTTGTTGACAAAACTCGAATTCTTGTTCATCAGTCAGAACCCTAACCTAACGCGAAGTTGTGGGGTCAGCCCGTCGCTGAGGTCGTCATATCTTCAGCAAAGAGATCTGACTGGGACTGGCTTCTTCATCCCCTGAGTCAAGGTCTAGTACCTTCATGAAAAACGTTACCTCACCTTTCGTTTCCTTAATCCTTTGATAGTCCCGGAGACGCCGAGCACTAGAACTGCTACGGAAGTTCCACCGCACTCCGTGATTAGGGCTAAAGCTGATTCAAGTTCTCTAACTTCTCTCCTTTCGCAGGAAATGATGCTGGTCGCCGTGTTTTGATCGGATTTTATGATTCTGGGATCAATGCGGGAAAAGCCGATATCGCCAAAGTGCGTGCATACTGACGTATCCAATGCGTCATGGAACTGTTGATCAGTAAACGCGCTGCCGCAAAGAACTTTTACTAGCAGGTAACGCCGAGGCATGTCAGTTCAACGCCGCGATGAAACAATTATTTTCACACCCTCTTCCACGTACTCGGGTTTCCGTTTCTTAACATTCTCTGCTATGATGGATGACGGTACAGATGATACGCCGGCAACAGAGGCCGCCTCCGAGAGGGAAAGTGTCGAGGCGATTGCGCTGAGTTGAAGAGGTGTTCGCACCATTTCAGCTTTTCTAGCCCCACTCGATAACACAACTCTCACGTTATGCTCCTGCGCAACCGCGATTGTCCTCCGCAGTCTGGAGAGAACGGATGCGTCGGTCGGCGTGAGTAGGCTGGCGATCAAGTTGATTTCGAGCGCGCCGTGAAGCAGACGTGCGAGGGAGTGGTTGAACCGGACATTGTGCATAACTGGGTCGAAGAACACAACATCGACCCTTCGATCTCTAGATGCAACTGTTGCAACCCTGGCATTCACACACTTTACGCCCACCACGTCGTAGGCGTTTCTGAATCTCCGGAGAGATCTAAGAAGTTCTGTTCTCGAAGGTGATCCAAGGTCTATGCGAAGTGCTGTTTCAATTCCTTGATCTTGGAAGGTTTGCCGGATAGAGTTAGCACGCTCAGGAAGAAGGCCGGTTGGGAGTGTGAGTCCCGCAGTTGAGTAGCCCGCAGTTTTTAGGATCTGAGCCATACTCGTGCATGCGTTTGCATCCTCAACTTTGGGAAAAATATGGAGGTCTACAAACTTTGTCAGTTCTGTTCCGACTCCAGATATTTGATCATCAGATCAGTCGCTTGGCCAGTGAACCTAATGAACTTCATCCGGACCCTTATGGGATCCTCTTCGCCGAGTTGGACGATTCCCCGAAAGGTCTTCTGCTTATCGAGACGAATGTAGAGATTCCCGTCAGCGTCAGAATACAACCTAAGGTCTCGTTGAATTACAAGTTTGTCTCTCTTGGAAAGTTGGCTCAAGAAGAATGTTGTAAATTCGTCAACTTCCGACGGCTTCGTGAGCCGAGCCTCGAAGGTAACTATAGGGTTTCCATAGTGACCATCCAGGTACCGCCGCGTAAACAGCTGCCGGCCCTTCAACTTGTCGGGAATTAGACGCGTTAACGCCGTCTGAACTTTATCCAAGTCGTCGGTTGCATGCGCGATGGTGCTTATCTCAACAGTTTGAATAGTCTGCCCCGACCTCAAGACCGTTTACCCGCCCATCTCTTCGCTTATTTGGGACAGGGATAAGATAAAGCCGAGGATCAAGCCACGAACGAATTCAGGTACAAATTAGCAGTCGCTGTTAGACGGGACCTAGACATGGGCAAAGGAAAAATCGCGGTTCAGGTCAGCCATGCTGCAGTCACCGCAGCCGAAGAGACTAGGAATCGGCGTCCCGAATGGTGGAAGGAATGGTTCGAAGAGGGACAACGCAAGATAGTGGTAAAAGTCAATTCCGAGAGTGACCTCGAGCATCTAAGAAGAGACGCAGAAGAGTTAGGATTGGTGGCGACGATTATTCACGACAGCGGCTTAACCCAGGTAGATCCTGGAACAGCGACTTGTGTCGGAATTGGTCCGGCACCTGCAGAGCTTGTGGATAAGATCACTGGTGAACTGCCCTTACTGTGAAACATGAACTCGACTGACTCGGTAAAAGAGCCATGAGGGCTGCTTAGCGGCAATAGACCATTTTGGCCCTCATCTCAACCGCGGGTGTGCCGAAGCGAAAGAGCTGGAACTTCTTTTGTCGAAGCGTATGGTAAATATTCATTTTCTGCGATTGAGCCTTCCAAGAAGGCCCGATCGGGTACTTCGCCGAGCTAATCTTCGGCCGGTTTCAATCTTCCCTGGATACGGGATTGTGTGGGTCCCGCATGATGGTCTCGTACCAATGGTGCATTCCGTCTTCCCATACGTAGTATGAGTTGAGTACTCGAAGGTTTGGATATCTCTTTCTTGCTTTCTCTTCCGCGATATTTTTCAAGCTGGCTGCACGAGTGAATCTCGTGACGCCCAAGGCTTTCTGTCTTCGTCCGGATCTAGGCCGCGGCTTGCGTGCACCGCCTTTCCTTATTCTAACCCGGACGACTACGTAACCCTGTTTTGCTTTGTAACCTAATGATCTCGCCCGATCCAGCCTAGTCGGGTGCTCGACTCGGTGTACGGTCGGTTGACGCCGCCACGTAATCGCGAGTTGACGAAGGTAACGCTGGAGATCACCCTTCTCTCGTCCCAACCATGTTTGAGTGAGATATTTCTGGGCGCCCATTGATATTTTCGACCTGAACCAATCTGTGTGAAGCTTAAGCTTAAGACAAATGGCGCTTGTCTAAACTTCAGGCAGTGTGAAAAGTCGCGCTGCTATTTAAGCGGCTTGCAGACAGGTAAGTGATCTCAAAACCATGACATCAGATGAGGAGTCGCTGAGGAAAGCGTATCTTCCAGCTCAACTTGCGATGAAATACCACCCATTCTACCGTGGGAAAATCGAAGTCGTACCCAAGTGTCCAATCCGTTCTTTCGACGATTTCGCGATTTGGTACACTCCTGGAGTTGCTGAAGCTTGCGAAGCGATCAAGGCCAGACCTGAGGCAGTTTACGAGAGTACGAACAAGTGGAATACGATAGCGATCGTTACCGATGGTTCCCGGATTTTGGGCCTCGGCGACATCGGCCCCGAAGCAGGCCTTCCAGTGATGGAAGGGAAGGCGTTGCTCTACAAGTACTTAGGTGGCATAGATGCGTTCCCAATCTGCCTCGGCACGAAGAAAGCAGAAGAAATCATTTCGGCCGTGAATTGGATCCAACCATCCTTCGCAGGAATAAATCTCGAAGATATAGCCCAACCGAAATGCTTCGAAATCCTAGACGTGCTCCAAAAACAACTAGACATACCGGTTTGGCATGACGACCAACAAGGAACGGCCACGGTGGTCCTAGCTGGGTTCATAAATGCTCTCAAAGTAGTTGGAAAGAAAGTATCAGATGTGAAGATATCTATGGTTGGAGCTGGAGCAGCCAACGTCGCCTTAGCGCGCTTACTCATTCTATCTGGTGCAAAGGGCGGAAACATGATCCTCGTGGATAGTAAAGGCACATTGCACCGAAATAGAAAGGACCTGCAAGACTCGCCCAGGAAATGGAAACTGTGTCAAGATACGAACTCTGAAGGACGGAAAGGAGGGATCGAAGCTTCCATGGATGGAGCAGATGCATGCATCGCACTGTCCACACCCGGTCCCGGCGTAATAAGTAAGAACCTTGTGTCTAAGATGGCTGACGGAGCAATCGTGTTCGCGTGCGCCAACCCGATACCCGAGATCTGGCCATGGGAGGCAGAAGAGGCAGGCGCATCAGTCGTGGCAACAGGACGTTCTGACTTCGCAAACCAGCTAAACAATTCACTGGGCTTCCCTGGAATCTTCAGGGGAACGATTGACATTCGCGCACGAACCATTACCGACGAGATGTGTCTGGCGGCTGCGGCTGAACTCGCTAAACTCGCTGAGGAACGAGGGCTCTCTGCGAAAAACATCATTCCGACTATGGACGATTGGGAAGTGTTTCCCCGTGAAGCCACAGCTGTGGCGGAGAAAGCGGTTGAGCAGGGGGTTGCGAGGCTGAAGAAGACACGGCAGGAAGTCTACGAGAGCGCTCGATCCATAATCAAACGAGCTCGCGAACAGACGAGGTATATGATGCGTGGCGGGTTCATTCAGGACTTCCCCCCTTGAATCGGGATGCACCCGGCAGGATAATCAAGACTGGGCTTGAGCAGTCACCCTTTAATTGCGACTTCTCGTGCGGACGATTTGGAGGGTCATAAAGTGGCCAATCGCACTATCGCCGTAATAGGCGGAACTGGAGATCAAGGATTCGGCTTAGTCCTGCGTTGGGCTAAAGCTGGTGAAAAAGTGATCATAGGATCAAGGCAACTGCAAAAAGCGGAAGACGCTGCTAAGAGAGCCAGAGACATCCTGGGGGGAAACGCAGACGTTTCTGGAATGGAAAATCCTAAGGCTGCAGCCGCAGCCGACATTATAGTGATGTCCGTTCCGTTCGCTGCCCATGTTGACATGATTAAATCCGTCCACGACACTGTTCAGCCAGATGATGTCTTCGTCGATGTGGTAGTTCCGCTGTCGACAGCGGTTGGGGGGTCTGCGTCGACCGCTCTCGGGGTTTGGGAGGGCTCGGCGGCACAACAGGCAGCAAGATTGCTACCTCCTCACACGAAAGTTGCGTCAGCATTCCACAATGTCGTGGCCGAAGCCCTTCAAGATATTAGTAAGAACGTGGATTCAGACGTCATCGTTTGTGGCGACTCTCAGGAGACCAGGAAAGCAGCAATGGAACTCGCAAGGAAGATACCTGGTGTTAGAGCCATTGATGGCGGACGCTTGGAGAACTCACGGATCGTCGAACAGATCACAGCCCTTCTAATTGGAATAAACATACGATACAAGGTAAACGCGGCCGGAATACGAATTACAGGGATCGCTGCCAGCTGAGGTTGATGTTGTAGGAAATCGTAATTTGCCACGCATAGTGGGAGTTGTCGGAAAACCTAACGTAGGCAAGAGCACATTCTTCAGCGCTGCAACTCTAGCTCACGTGGCAATTGCGAACTATCCCTTCACGACAATCAAACCCAATATTGGGATGGGCTATGTTCGAACGCCGTGCGTCTGTCGAGAGTTCAATGTGACGGACTCGCCAGGAAATTCCACGTGCATCAATGGAATAAGACTCGTCCCGGTTGAGATCGTCGACTGTGCGGGGCTTGTTCCTGGCGCTTGGCAGGGTCGAGGTCTCGGGAATCAATTTCTCGACGAGATACGACAGGCCGACGCGCTAATCCACATCGTCGATGCGTCAGGTTCAACAGATTCTGAAGGAAAACCATGCGACGCCGGTTCCCATAACCCAGTAGAAGACGTTAGATTTCTTGAACATGAGCTGGATATGTGGCTTCTCCAGATCATCAAGAAAGAATGGGATCGTGCAGTTAGACGCGTCGAAGGCGCTAAAGATGACCTCATCGTAATACTGGAGGACAAACTAAGTGGCCTCGGAATACGCAAGGATCATTTGACCTCAGCGAAAGCGAAGATTGGTCTGAATTTCGAGAAGCCCAGCTCTTGGTCCGATGATGATCTTTTGAGGTTGGTCAGTGAACTGCTCCGTGAGTCGAAGCCGCTTCTAATCGCAGCGAACAAGGTGGACGTCCCCCCTGCTGAAAACAACTTGAAACCATTGAGCGGTATGGGACACCTGGTTGTACCATGCTGTGCGGAAGCTGAGCTGGCCTTGAGAAGAGCGGCTGAGAAGGGCATAGTGACTTACGTCCCTGGGGATGGCAACTTCAAGCTTGATGAAAAGACCCCGCCCAATTCGGATCAATTGAACGCGCTGAACCGCATAAAGGACAAAGTACTGCTTCCATTCGGCTCGACGGGCGTTCAGGAATCCCTCAACTTAGCTTTCTTCAAACTTCTGCAGATGATTACAGTATATCCTGTCGAGGACCCCGAGAAACTAACTGACCATAAAGGCAGAGTTCTGCCCGACGCTTATCTAGTTCCTTACGGTACGACAGCCAAACAATTTGCCTCAATCATACACTCCGATTTGGCGGCGGGTTTCCTTTACGCTACAGAGGTGCGGTCGAAGATGCGCGTCGCGGATGACTACCTACTGAAGGACAGAGATGTAATATCAATAACTAGTACGAAAAGACACGCCTAATCGCTACGCTTCTTCATACCTCGTTTCTTAACCCGTTTGCTGATGATAGCCCGTCTTACGAAAACTGCATGACCTGAGGGTACGTCTCTGTACACGGTCATACCTGGCCCAATGTATGAAGAGGGACCGATTTTGACCCCGGGCATTATACTCGCGTTGATTCCAGTTTGTGATTCGTCTCCCATTATCGTCCCAAGCTTCCTTCTCCCTGAACTCACCACTCGCCCCTTCACACTCACCATGACCGGCTCTCCGTCCAAGCGTATGTTTGCTGTTATTGTTCCAGCAGCAAGGTTACAGTTCTCACCAATCACGCTGTCGCCCACATAGGATAGGTGAGGGATTTTCGTGCCATTCATTATGATGCTATTCTTGACCTCGCATGAGGTTCCGACTACCACGTCGTCCCCGATGCTGGTGCATGGTCGAATTCTTGCGTTGGGCCCTACTTTGCTTCTTTGGCCTATGAATACCGGTCCTTCGATGTAGCATCCTGATTTGATCGTAGCCGACTCTTCAAGCCAAACGGGCCCTTTCATCGCTGAACCCGGCTCGACAATTCCTCGGACACGATGGGTGAAATTCATTAGAGTTCGTTCATTCGCCTCAATAAGATCCCACGGCCTACCCACATCCATCCAATCCTCTCGATCGATTGTCGCGGCCCTCATGTCCTGTCCTTGATCGATCAACCTTTGCAAGGAGGTGGTCAGTTCGTATTCGTTCCGCTGCGAACGCGAGGTCCCCTCTATCGCACGGAATACTTGGTCGTCTAGAACATATATCCCAGTGTTTACCCACGCCTCGGGCGTATTTCTTCCAGAGGGTTTTTCGTGAATCCTTGCGACTCTATCGCCTTTCAGCTCGACTACCCCGTATTCGGATGGACTTAGCATTCGCACAACTCCCATAACCCTTGAACATTCACGAGCCTTCTCAAGAACCGCTCCAACGGCTGATGCATTCGCCCATAAGTCACCGTATATAGCAAGGAATGGCTCCGTGCCAACCGCATCCCGAGCAACTCTGAGGGCTGAAGCAGTCCCCGTCCACCTCCGTTGCCGCAGGTATACGATTTTTACTCCATAACTTTCGCCGTCACCGAGAACATCCTGTATCAGTTCGCCCTTGAAGCCAACAACTATGAACACTTCCTTAACCCGGCTCTCCGCGATCGCTTTAAGAATGAATGAGATAATCGGCTGGCCCGCTATGGAGAGAAGATGTTTGGGTCTCGTTGTGGCGAGAGGCCACATTCGAGTTCCCTCCCCGGCCGCTAGAACAACCGCTTTCACATTGTCTCACCGAGTTGTTGGATCTACACCGCCGATTACTTTGTGTTGCTGAGCGTTTTAAATTGGAGTATGCATGGCAAAGGTTCCTGGATGTCGTGGGTTAGGCATGGTCTTTGATATTCTCTCTTTCCTTGCTGGGATTACTGCAGGCGGTCTTACGGGAGCACTGGCGGGCATACTGTACTGCCTTGAGAAGACGGCGGACCTGCAGGAACACGTCCGACATCTGGCTCGGCAGATCGACGCTCTATGCCCCGACCCATCTTCGACTGATGACTTGAAGGATCTGGGCTCAACAGCCAAGGTAAACGAGCTTCGCCGCGAACTTGACGCGATTCATGAGGAAATTAGGAGAATGTACAAGCGCTCAGCCAATTAAGTGACTTGGATCAGGCAACGGCCGCCTTAGCCTGTTCCATAACCTGCGCGGGGGTAACCATGACTCCAGGCGGTATGGAGAGGACCCTTGATTTCCTTACTCCAACATGTCTGAGTGGTGCGATCTTCTTTGCAAGGTTGTAAATGTCTGACCCGAGTTTGCCCAGGACGAGTTCCTGCGCTAGTTGATCATAATTCAGTGTGTTAGCTTTTTCTTCTACGATCTGACGCATAACTTGGCGCACACCGTGCTCCTGAGATGCATTTATTCTATCACGGGTGAACGCAACCACCGAAATCCGTGTCGAGAACTGGTCTTTCGTAGTTGCGTTGAATACGCCGTCCATTCGAGTGCTTCCACGCCTGACAAGGCTTCTCAGGTAATCGGTGGCGTACTCATGTGATTTTAGTATCGTATCAGCCCTATGGTCCTTCGTGTTGACGACTAGAAAGTATAGCTTGATTGATTGGTGGGCAAAGTCGTTTGTTATATCGTACAATGTTGTTTCGACCACGCGCCCGATTACGGCCGAGGGAAGCTCGCACGGTATGCTCGCGACCACGTTTTCTCCGAAGTAAGATGGAGTGTAAACATCATACCATTCCTTCAATCGCCACTTATCTCTGACTTTTCTCGCGGCTTTAGACAATGGTCTTCCACTCAAACTTCAGATTTTGGCAACGTACCGTTTGTGCCGTATTTAAAGCGTTCATAGCCGATGAAGCTGTGATTAGCGCTTTACAATCCTTTCAGCGATGTCTCGGTGGCTTGTATGCACCGGAAGATATCTTGTAGTGTCAGTTGCATAGTTTCAATTTTCTCGCATTTCTTAACTTGAACAGAGAGTACTCGACCGCGTGCATTCGTCGAGACGATCATTTGGCTGTTCGGGACATTATCGTCAGGCCACAACGCGTTCTTCATGGCTCTGGCAAAGGATGACGAGGGATAGCGAATGCGAATTTCTGTTTCAATCATTAGTTTTCAACTGGGAGAGCAGCACTTGATCGAGTTCCTCCAGGAAGGGAACTGGGTCATCGGTCTTGATATGCGCTCCTGCAGCCACATTGTGTCCCCCTCCGAAACCCTCGTACTTCTTCGCGATACTGTTCAATGCTGCGCCAAGGTTCATGCCCATCCCCAGAAGTTTCGCGGGGGCTCTTGCTGAGAGTTTGATACCGCCATCCTTTGCTTTGGTAACTACAATGATTGCGTGGTCTGGGGTTAAGTTACCGGCCGAGGATATAATTGATGAGAACGCTCCGGTCATGCTCTCTTGTATTTGATTCTCGCCGCGTATTGCCCAAATTATCTTGTACTTCTGAATAGCATCTGGAGAATTTGTGAGCCACTCCATGTAAGTTGCTAGTGTTTTCCTGTAAGTGGCTACGACTTCGTTCGCTTCGGTTAGCGCCATCTTTCGATCTCCTAGTCCAATGCTAATGCCTATGGAAGGGTTGCCGGTTCTTCCGCAAGCGTTCAAGAGGGCCGAGAATTCTCGTGCGTCTCGCGTAGGGCTTCCTTGCGGTTCGTTGATGAATGTGTATACGGTCCCAACCATGTCGAGCACTGCGTTTGATGCGACACCTTGGGAGGTTAGGTAGGCGATTATTCCGTTGAGGAGTTTCTGCTTCTCCTCCTGCGAGAGGTCAGCCGGAGTTCTGAACCGGTCCCCCTCTTTTATCGGAATCCCAACCTTTGAGAGAAGCAGGAGACAGTTGTCTTCCCGGCCGCTGAGATTTGGTAGATAGGGCGAGGTCGTGTAGGCTAAGGCTCGATATATTGGTCGTGTCTCTCTGCCATACACAACTAGGTCAGAGTCAACCTTCGCGTTGCCAGAGGATACGGCGTCGTCAACTAGGAGCTGGTTGAGGCCGGCCAGTGCCCTCTTCTCGTTCTTATCTTGCATGTCTCCTAGCGCTCCCACGATTCCCAGAGTGCTGAGGTCCTTATTTTCGTCATCGAGTTCTCTTACGACGAGGTAGGTGACTCCTGCCGCACTGATCGTAGTAGCTCCGTCGATTCCAAATTCGTGTGGATTCAGCTGGGTAATCTTCTCCCCGGCCTTGCCGTCAGGTGGGTGATGATCTAAAATGACAACGTCCTTGGCGTCAAGACGCGAGTTTAGAAGTTCAGAATAGCCGCTGCCAATGTCTGTGAAGATTACTACGTCAGGTTTGCCAGCGGATATCTCATCAACTATGTCCTCGCGTAGTTCTTCTACTATTCGGACTTTAAAGCGGGTGGACGCGCGAGTAAGTGCAGCACCCATTATGCCGGCCGAAGAGAGACCGTCGGCATCATTATGTGATATTGCCGTAAAGAAGTAGTCTGCTTGCAGACGCTTCTTGATTACTTCTGCAGTTTCTCTTGCACGTTCAAGGAAAGCACCGCGGTTTCCTTCCCCAGGCATTTATTATGCCACTGATGCGACGACATGCTTGTACTGCCATTCTGGGCGAAGTTGTCCCTTACCCCTGTAATACTTCACTAGCCTGTGAATCTTAGATTCGATCATTGCCAGAGAACGTTTGTTAACGTGATCCTTCCGATTCTTCTCCAAGTGACGCCTAAGGTCATCAGCCTTCTTTAGAAGCGCGGTCAAGTCTTCTGGAAGGGCTCCTGCTTGTTGACCAGGCTTCAGTATCTCCTGGACATTCTTTCCCGTGATCGACTTCACTAAGGGAACGCCATATCGGTCACGCATCAATACGCCAATTATACTGGCCGAGTTACCTTCCCGAGAAAGTTTGAGAACCAATGACTCCACCTCTTCTGGGGTATACTTGACCCACGATGGTGTTTTCTTGCTGATTGGTCGGGTGGATCCTGACTTACCTCGTTTGCTTGTGTATAGCCTAGCCGTTGATGCGCACACTCCGATTTGGAAATTCGTCTTAGTCTTTGACTCTCGGTTATTTAACTTGTCTAAGGGAAGGTTGAGCTTTCCTTCATCGAGAGCCAGGTGAAGAATTTTACGAATGCCTTTGCTCTATGAGAGAGGAAGTTCTTCTCTAGCGTATTCATTTCGGCAAATGTTCTGCCATCAGCTCCTAGGGGCGCGAAGATCGGGTCGAACCCAAATCCTAGACTTCCCTTCGGTCTGCGAGTCATGATACCCTTAACCTCGCCATCAAAGCAGACAGGGGGACTTCTCGGTCTCGCGAATGAGACCACTGCACGAAAGGAGGCGCTTCTGTCTGTGGCACCTTTTAGTAAATTCAGGACGCCGTTGGTTCCTAGCGTCTTGAATACGTAGGCCGAGTAGGGCCCAGGGAAGCCTCGAAGGCCATTTACGAACAGACCCGCGTCTTCTGCAACGACAGAACGCCCCGCTGCCTCGGAGGCGCGTTTGGCTGCGAAAGATGCGATGTCCTCTAGTTCGTCTGATTGGATCTCGATTTTTTCAATCCTTACCTGTTTCAGCGTGACTCCGAAGACTCTCGCGATCTGCACCGCTTCTACATATTTTCCTCTGTTCCCTGTCGCAAAGTAGATTGTCCGGTTACCCTCTTTCAAAGTATCTTCCTCGCCTTTCGATCTCTCGCATCTTGCCTACTGTCTCAACGCCCCGCCTCTTTCCTACACTCGCGCAATAGCCATTTACAAAAGCACTGAAGATTTCTTCGTGGAATTTAATGTGGGTGCTTTTCATGGCTCGACTTAGAAGAAGCAGATCAACTCCGCGGTCCTCAAGCTCAGTTGAAAAATCTCCCAGTCCAAAGTCGATTAAGAAGAGTTTGCTTTCTGCGCAGAGGACGTTGGAGATAGTCAGGTCGCCATGCACTATGCCGCCTTCATGGATTAGAGCAACCGTTCGTCCAAGCGTGTTACATTGTTTGCGTCTCGTTTCTGGCGAAACGACGTACAGTTCCTCCTTTAGCGTGGGTCCGTTCAAATAATCCATTACGAATGAGGATGTGTCCGGATCGATATGTTGGATTGCGGGAACCGGGACGCCGAGCTTTCTTGCCTCATGCATTAGGTTCGTCTCATGAATAGTCCTGCCCCGACGGATCATGGCATCCAACTGTTGGACGCGATATGGCTTCGGGAGCCGGGTCTTTCTGACCGCCATTGATCCACACCAGTTTTCAAGGTAGATCTCGGCTTCGGCTCCTTTGTAGAGAAGTCTAGGAAGCTTCCCTTCTCCAGACAACGTCAACGTCCTCCAACCTCCACCTTGGCCTCACGCGGGACTCGGGAATAGCAACCGTTACACCGGATCGGAGCGCGAGCATGCCCGTCCATGCGATTTGTGGGCCACAATCCCCAGTATACGCCTGTTTGACGACGTGGGGCGTAGCGTCATGTAGCCCCGCCACATCTGAAAGTTTCTTCTGAAGTGTCCTATTTGCAGCCACGCCTCCGGTTAGAAGCACTTCCTTCTTGCGGGTGTAGGCCAGGCTTCGTTCCACAGCTTCAGCAAGCATAGAACATGAAACCTCTTGCATAGAGTAGCACACATCCTCAAGAGAGACTCCATTCCTGAGTTTTGCGAGGGAGGCTGTCAACAAACCTGAGTATGAAACATCGTTTCCTTTCACTACATAGGGAAGTGATATGAAATTCTCCGACTTTGCCGCCAGTTTCTCGATCTCAGGTCCAGCAGGGGAGGGTAGATTGATTTCTCTCGCGAACATGTCATACAGGTTTCCAAGGGTGATGTCTTCCGTTTCACCGAATATGCGCCACTTTCCACCAGAGAAAGCTGCGATCGCGGTATGCCCCCCTGAAACCAAGACTACCAGTGGGTCATTCGCTCCCGTAGTGAGAGTACCGATCTCGATATGGCCAATGGCATGGTTGACGGGAACGAGAGGAGTATGAAAGAATGATGCGATCGACCTTGCAACTGTTGCTCCGACTCTCAAACACGGCCCTAGGCCTGGGCCTAATGCAATTGCAACGCCATCAAGTTGGGAGGCCTTGATGCTAGCGTTACCGACCGCCTTGGAAACCACCGTTGCCGCGACCATACTATGGTGCTCGGCGGCTTCTCGGGGATGGATCCCTGTCCCGGGAGCCGAGACGTAAGCATCGCGAACGTCAGACAGTATCTGGCCGTGCTCAGTGACGACGCTGGCCCCAAAGGTGTGCGCAGTCGACTCTATTCCTAAACAGTACATCACGAGCCCTGCGTCTTTCTCCTTTCTTGGTTCTGCTCTACGGTGAATGTGCTGCTCTCTTGAGTTCGTCCACTGAGCTTTCGTCTTCGATCGTTGAGAAATCTCCCAAGGGTTTGTCCGTTATTATTGCTCTGATGACCCTTCGCATGATTTTCCCGCTGCGCGTCTTCGGCAGTTTGCCTGTGAAGTATATGTCGCCTATGACGACGAACGCGCCCATGCTCTTTCTGACAGACTCTTTCAGCGCTTTTTTCAGGTCGTCGCTGGGCAGAACCCCACCTTTCAGGACTACGAATGCACACGCCGTTTCACCTCTCAGTTGGTCTGGCCGGCCGACAACAGCAGCTTCGGCCACGGCTGGATGCTGGAGGAGGGCACTCTCGATTTCGATGGTGCCAATTCTGTGCGCTGAGATCTTGATTACTTCATCGACCCTTCCCAGGAACCAGATGTAACCATCATCATCTTTCATTGCAGCGTCACCAGACGTGTATACACCCGGAAACCTGTTCCAGTAACTCTCAACGTACCGCTTATGGTCACGCCAGAGCGTCGGCGTCAACCCAGGAAAGGGCCTCCGGATCACGAAAGTCCCCTCGACGCCTGGTTGAACAGACTTCCCCTCCTCGTTGACTATGTCAGCATCAACTCCGGGAAGAGGGATCGTTGCTGAACCTGGCTTGATCGGCAACTGCGATATTCCAACAGGATTGCCCACGATAGGTCCGCCGGTCTCTGTCTGCCACATATGGTCGATGACTGGAACTCGATCGTGGAAAACCTTCTTTTGGAGCCATTCCCACGCTGGCGGATTCAAAACCTCTCCTGCACAGAAGACAAGCCTCAGCGCACCTAGGTCATGCTTCTTGGGGTACTCATCATCGTATTTCATCAGGGCACGTACGCCGGTTGGGGAGATCCATAACCTACTCACCTTGTTCCTTTCCAGGATTTCCCACCATACATCGGGTGTGGGATAGTCCGGGAGACCTTCGTACATTATCGTGGTGCAGCCAAACAGAAGTGGGGCGTACACTACGTAGCTGTGGCCGACGATCCAGCCAACGTCAGAGGTGGACCACCAGACATCCTTATCGCTCATTTCGTAGACCCACTTTCCCATCGCGTAAATGTATACCTGATAACTGCCATTCGGTTGAACCGTTCCTTTCGGCTTGGCCATTGTCCCCGAAGTGTGAAGAATGAACGCTATCTCTTCAGCTCGCATGTGCTCGACTTCAGCTTCGGTGCCCGAGAGGTTCCGGATCGCTTCGTCCCAGAATATGTCTCTGCCCGGCGTCATTTCAGGGGCTTTTTCCCCACGCTTCAGAACGACAACCTTCCTTACTTTGTTGGGACGGCTTCTGAGGGCCTCGTCAACGACCTTTTTGAGATCGAGAACAGTTCCTCTCCTGTAGCCAACATCTGCGGTTACTACCACTGATGATTCCGCATCTTCAATTCTGTCGGCCAGTGCACCATACCCGAATCCGCCGAACACAATCGAGTGGATTGCGCCGATTCTTATGCATGCTAACATTGCAATTGCGGCTTCAGGAACCATGGGCATGTATACTGTGACCCTGTCTCCACGCCCAACTCCGAGGGATTTCAAAGCGGCTGCGAACTTCTTCACGGCAAGAAGCAATCCATCATAAGTGAGGGTTCGTCTTGGGAGGCCTTCGCCGTTCTCCCAGATTATCGCAGCCTTGCTCCCCATTCCTCTCTCGATGTTCCGTTCGAGGCAGTTGTAGGCTAGGTTCGTGATCCCTCCTTTGAACCACGAGAAGTTCGGATAATTCCATTCGAAAACCTTGTCCCACCGCCTGAACCAGTGCAGCTCTGTTGCTACTTCTCCCCAAAACTCATCAGGGTCCTCCAGAGCCTGCGCAAGCATCCGTTTCAGTTCAGGAGAATAGACAAGCTTCGAACTATCAGCTACTGACAAACGAATCAACCCCTCAGGGGCATTCGCGAGTAATGAGGCTTAGCCGTTGCTGAGGCAAACCTGCATCGATTCCGGTACGCAATGAGGACAAACCAAGTAGGGTGAAGCTCCGCAGACTGTGCATCGAGGACACTGCCGTCCGAAACAGTTCCGTTCGTAGCCATTCATATAGACCAGCGAAACCTCACGGCTGAGTGCGTAAAAGCTCTCCGCGTATAGACTAAGGAGACGACCCCAAAGTCTACTAAAAATAGTGACTTCCACACTAGACTGCTCCATACCATCACCGAAATCGCGACGTCACGCGACTCCGACCTACCTATCCCCCACCTTAATCGTCTCTTCACCAAGCTTAACTCCAACATCGAACGAGCGAGAAAGAGACCGACAAATTGGACAAAATGTTCGACTCTGCGTTTGTGAGATCGCCGCCGAATAGTTACAAGGAATGTGTCTCTGTAAACCCACGTGGCGTTTGAGGCTTAGCTAGCAATCTATGCCAGACAGACACCATTTTCCTGCAGGTAATCTTCCAAATTCATCGTGTCTCCTCCTCAATGTTGTAGTCAACGGAAATGGTTCCAATCATTCTTTCAGTTCGTGCAATCGATTTTCGACCCATAGAAGCAAAATGCGATTTGTGATACGCGAATATAGTTGCAAGTTATTCTCGTCTCTGTTTGAGGTATGCACGTTGAGGGTTGAGGTTGGGGTTAAGACGTCCCAGGGAAGGCTGCTCGGGAACTATGAGAATCTTAGAAATGTTTGGGTCGAAGCCGATAGGCTAGGGTTCCATTCGGGGTGGCTCTTTGACCACCTTTTCGAGCTTCCACTCTTTGGGCCGTCACGAGAGCCCTGTTTGGAGGCGTGGACCGTCCTATCCGCGCTCTCGAGGGAGACAAGGCAATTGAGACTAGGCGTCACCTGTCTCTGCGTCACCTATCGTAGCCCTGCCATGTTGGCCAAGATGTCAAGTACATTGGATGTAATTAGCAGGGGAAGATTCGAACTCGGCATCGGAGCAGGTTGGGCTAAGACAGAACATGAAAGTTATGGCATACCTTTCGGAAGCCCGCGAGAAAGAGTTCAGAGACTCGAAGAAGCGGTCACAATAGTCAAGAGGATGTGGACGGAAGCCAGCGCATCATTCCAAGGAAAATACTACTCCATAAAGGAGCTGTCTGCGAGCCAAAACCAGTACAGAAACCGAGACCGCTGATATGGATCGGGGGCGGGGCGAGAAGCTGACGTTACGGGCTGTTGCGAAGCTTGCCGACGGATGCAATCTCATAGCTCTGAGTCCAGACGAGTACAAGCACAAGATCGAGATACTAGTCAAGCACTGCGACTCTGTTGGGAGAAGTCTCAGTGACGTAAGAAAATCTTGGCAAGGATCCGTTATAGTTGGGAGAACCGGTGCCGATGTAAAGAAAAAGATGGAGCGAGCGGTTCGCAGCGGAGACGTTAGAGGTACCGACATAGAAGGGCATAGTATAACGGGAATGCCGGAACAGTGCATTCAACGGATTGGCGAGTACGTTGACCTTGGGGTGGACAGGTTCATGCTATCATTTCCAGAATCAGCCAAGGACCTAAACGGAATAAGATTATTCGGAGAAGAAATCTTACCAAGCTTCAAGTAGCGGCAAATCCAGGACTACAATGCTGGAGTAAATGATTGCTGTTCAACCTACGGCTAAAATTGTCTGCGCAAAATCTCCCTGATTTCCCGTAACCTGAATCACATACGAGCCTGGTAAGACGTTTCCAATAGTTAACCCACCCTCAGGCGCACCCGTTCCCACTTGGACTACGCATGCTGACGAGAGGATGGCGCCGCTTGATGAGGGACTTGACACATAGCAGGTCGTGTCGGTAGGCAGGAATCCTGCACCACTAAACGAGACATCGTGGCCCGAGCCGCCGCTCAGCGAGATCACAGGTTCAGATTGAACGGTGATTAGCATAGAGTTCCCTGCGAAGATTACCAACGCACAGATCACGAATGTCCAGACGAGTCTCAACGGCAACACAACTCTCATCCTAGGTTAGAATTATCTGTTGTGATAGGAGGGTTAATGGCAAGTCTCCGTTTATGCGAGGCATGGCTATGCGTCGACCGCTCCAACACCCAAGAAAGAGTGGGTTCAGGCATTCGGTAACTAAGGCATGAAAACCTAGACGTTAGATTAAAATAAGTTGTAGATCGGAGGGGAAGCGAATGGTGTCGTCCGTGAAAGGTGACCGGGAAATTACACGTTAGCTATCATGCACGGGGAATCGTGACTTCTGAGTTCTCAGCATTTCTGCGAAACCATTCATTGATACTTCTGACAGTTGATTTGACTTGGTAGCAAAGAGCAAGTACGTCGGCGAATTACCTAAGCAATACGACCACAAGGCGGTAGAGGCTGAGGTCCAAGAAGTCTGGGACCGCGACCATACCTATGAATTGGTAAAGAAAGTCAGGTTAAGCGGGGAGAAGTTCTATTTCCTTGACGGCCCCCCGTTTCCGAGCTCCGACACGCCCCACATTGGCACTTCCTGGAACAAGGTTCTCAAGGATACGGTGATCAGATACAAACGCTCCCGCGGGTTCAACGTTAGGGACCAACCCGGGTACGATTGCCACGGTCTCCCTATCGAATTGGCGATCGAGCAGAAGTTCGGGGTTAAATCCAAGAAGGATATCGAGAGCTTCGGCTTAGAACGATTCATTTCAGAATGTAGAACATTTGCTGAAACAAACGCAGCCGCTATGACCCGTGCGTTCCAAGGCCTTGGAATTTGGATGGATTGGAACAGGCCTTACATGACGCACTTGGACTACTACATCGAATGCGACTGGTGGGGGCTAAAAAAGGCGTGGTCAAAGGGGCTATTCGAACACGGGCAGCGAGTCGTACACTGGTGCCCACGATGCGAGACGGTACTCTCCGATTACGAAGTTATCCTAGAATACAAGACGCTTCGTGACCCATCAATATACGTAAAATTCCCAGTCGTAGACAAACCGAACGAGTACATCCTAATTTGGACTACTACCCCATGGACGCTGCCATCGAACGTCGCGGTCATGGTGAACCCCGACTTTCAATATGCTCGGGTCAGGTCTGACGGCGAGACCTACATATTCGCAAAGGAAAGGATAGAAGCCGTTCAGAATGATACGGGCCGCTCATTCGAACTTTTAGAGGCCTTTCCAGGCAGCAACCTTGAAGGACTCAGGTATAGGGGAGCGCTGGAGAGTCTGGTGCCCGCCCAACTCAACCTGCAGGATGGGCACCGCGTCGTCCTCAGCAAAGAATACGTCACGTTGACGGAGGGAACCGGATGCGTCCATTCGGCACCTGGGCACGGTGAAGAGGATTATGAGGTTGGCGTGCGAAACAGCCTACCCGTACTTATGCTGGTAGATGACCAAGGCAAACTCGAGCCTGAAGCAGGAAAATATGCAGGAAAATCTGTTAGAGATGCTAACCCCGAAATCATTGACGATCTGAAGTCTCTCGGAGCCCTACTATTTGCCGGAGAAATTGAACACCGCAGCCCCGTCTGCTGGCGCTGTAAGACGCCACTAATAATTCGCGCAACAAAACAATGGCTTATACGCATCGCACAGCTGAAGCACATCTTCATCAAGGAAGTTGATTCCACGCTCTGGATCCCCACGTGGGCAGGCGCAAATCAATTCAAGAATTGGCTTCAGGGCCTGAAGGATTGGGTAATCTCTCGACAGAGGTTCTGGGGCACTCCACTCCCAGTGTGGAGTTGCACATCTTGCGGAAAAGACAGGATTATCGGTTCAAAGCAGGAACTTCTGGACAGCGCGGTTTCCAAGGTTAATTTGCCGACTCTACACCGACCTTGGGTGGACGCGGTTAAGTTACGCTGCGATTGTGGCGGGGAAATGACTCGTGTACAGGATGTCATCGACGTATGGTTCGAATCTGGGGGAGCGTCATTGGCGTGCTTGGGCCACCCTGCGAATGCAAAAGAGACGAAATTCTGGTGGCCCGCAGACTTCATAGTCGAGGGACGCGACCAGATAACTGCATGGTTCTTTGGGCTATTAAGACATGGAATCGTTACGATGGGCCGGTGCCCCTACAAGACCGTTCTCATGCACGGCTTCGCACTTGACGCCCAAGGCCGTGAGATGCATAAGTCGCTAGGCAATTTCGTGTCGGCTAACGAGGTCGTAGAGAAATTCGGACGAGATGCGTTTCGGTATTACGTGCTACAGACGACGCTATGGGAAGACCTACAATTCTCGTGGGACGCAGTTCGCCAACATCAAGGCGACCTTAGCACTATATGGAATACGTTCGTCTTTGCAAGCACCTACATGAGTCTGGATAAGTTTGCCCCCGCAGAACTTTCGTTAAAACGTATCAAGAAGAACCTACGACCAGAGGATCAATGGCTGCTCAGTCGAACCCACCGCACGATCAAAGAAGTAACCTCGTCCATGGATGACTACAAGGTCCATGAAGCAGTACGTAAGCTCAAAACATTTCTCGTCGAGGACATAAGCCATACCTACATACGATACGTTAGACGCCGGACCTGGGTAGAGAAGCGAACACGAGACAAGCAAGTCGCATATGCGACCCTCTATTCAGCCCTCAAATCCGCCCTCATCATGCTAACGCCAATCATTCCCTACCTCACAGAATCGATCTATCAGCATATGCTTCGAAATGCCGAACCAAATAACCCCGAGACGGTGCATCTTCTCAAATGGCCCGAATGTGACTCGAAGTGGATAATTGATTCCCTAGAGGACGAAATGACAGCAGCCCAGAGCGTGATCTCAACTGTAGCTGTAGTTAGAATGAGTAAAGGCCTGAAACAAAGGCAACCAGTTCCTCAGATTTTGGTAACGAGCGAGTCTAAGGCACTGAGAAACGCATTGAAGACGTACGCGGTCCTATTGCGTGACCAAGCGAATACCCGACGCCTCAAACTAGTCACGAAGACCCAACTCTCTAAGTTCAACGATTCGGAGCGATTTGCAAAGATGGAGTTCTCAGAGGGCGCTGTTCTAGTTGACCTCAAGTTGTCAAAGAGTGAATTGGCTGAGGGATTGGCTAGAGACGCTGTTCGCAGAATGCAACAAATGCGAAAGGAGATGGATTTGAAAGTGGATTCCTTCGTCCACGCCTACGTTGTGGCGCCTTCAAAGAAGGAGGCGGACCTACTCAAAATGAAGAGCAGTTACATCGCAGGGGAGGTTCGAGCCAAACAGCTCAAGATAACAGCAAGCGAAGTAAAGGTGCGCCAGCCCTACTACACTAAGAGATGGCAGATCGGCGGAGTGACCTTCCAATTCGGGCTATGCGAAACTTCCAAACTCACCCGAAAAACAACCGCGTAATCTATGAACTCTCTAGAGGGGAACTTCGATGAAGAGACGCTCTAGTAGCTCTTTGTATCTGTTTCTGATAGTGACTTCGGTAACGTTAGCTATTTCCGCAATTTCCCGTTGAGTCTTCCTCTCATTCGTTAGAACCGTTGCGATGTACGTGGCTGCAGCAGCGATCCCAGTGGGGCCTCTTCCGCTCGTTAGCTTCATTTCCTTGGCGATCTCTAGTATCTTGATAGCGAGGGCCTCAGCTTTTCCAGAGATAACAAGTTTGTTACTGAACCGCGCCGCGTAATTCCTACTCGTCGAAGGAGGTACGAATGCCTCTAGCTCTCGGACCATGAATCTATAACTTCGACCCACATCTTTCTTGTTCAAACTCGAAGAGGACGCGATCTCATCGAGCGTTCGTGGAACACCGCATTGTCTGCAACTCATGTAGATCGCAGCGGCGGTGACGTTATGAATCGACCTCCCACGAATGAGGCGTTTCTTTATGGCACG
>Ga0326727_10006160_pt1 | contig 33184 bp, 29 predicted proteins | sample MB2enrmetagenome_FD_207643 | JGI IMG/M metagenome (GOLD analysis project Ga0326727, IMG submission 207643) | Lab enriched peat soil microbial communities from McLean, Ithaca, NY, United States - MB29MY | ecosystem: Environmental > Terrestrial > Soil > Wetlands > Peat | place: USA: New York...
TGCCACATTCAATTGATAGGGTATTTGAACCCAGGGTAATACTAACTTGTTCCATTTAAATCCTCCAACAATCCACGCCGAGCACCACACAGGGGCCACATAGCGGGTCATGGCATGCTCGTTGACCGGCCGAGGTGATAGACTTCACCCCGCCGTCAGGCATGCAGGTTATTCAGGGAGCTGCGAACCGAGGTGGATGTTGAACGGATGGGAGCCCCAGGCCCGGTGTGAAGGCGCCCCTAAAACGAAAGCGATCCGCACCGACAAACCGGGGGATCGCTTGGACAGCACATCCTGTCTGGTCAGAAATCTTGAAACTTTATGCACCGGGCTACTTGCGGATGCCCAACTTCTCGATGACCTGCTTGTACGCCTCTGGGTCACGCCGTTTTAAATACTCTAACAGCCGCTTGCGCCTGCCCACCATGTTCAGCAGCCCACGCCGTGAAGCATGGTCTTTACGATGGGCACGGAAGTGCTCGTTTAGGTAGTTGATCCGCTCGCTGAGCAGCGCAATTTGAACTTCGGGTGAGCCCGTATCCTTGGGGTGGACTCGAAATCGTTCTATGGTGCTGACTTTGGACTCACGGGCCAACGGCATCCGCCTCTCTCCTCGCTTCTCATCTCTTTATATACACCAAAAAGGTTAGCACGAACCTAACGTTTTGGCAAAGAAAAATCACCGCCAGGTGCGCGGTTGCCGCTGCGGTGTGGCATAGTTTTCCCCGCCGCGGGCGCCCCCGGAAGGCATGAGGAGAATTTCTTCCACCGTCGCGCGCCGAGGCTGCACCAACGCGCTCAGCACGGCGGCCGCCACGTCCTCCGATTGCAACAAGTCCTCGCTACGCACGGGGAAATCCAGCGCATCTTTCATTCGCGTTTCCGTCATCCCGGGCAACACTGCCGTCACTCGGATGCCGTACGCGCGGAGCTCGCGGCGCAGCACGCCCGTCAATCCCCATGCGCCGAATTTTGCGGCGGCATACGCCGAACAGTTCGGGAAGGCGACACGGCTGGAAATGGAAAGGATGTTAACCACGTCCCCCCGGCTGCGCTTGAGCAGCGGCAACGCTGCCTGGGTGGTCAGGAAAATGGACGTGAGGTTCGTCTCGAGATTGCTTCTCCAATCTGCCAGAGTTGTTTTGGCAAAGGGTTTGTAAGTGAACACCCCGGCATTATTGATTAAAACATCGAGCCGGTGGATTTGCTTTTGCACGGCGGCAATGAGCCGCTTTACATCACCGGGCTTGGTGACATCCACGGGCATACTCATCACCGCGCCGGGAACCTGCGCTGCAGCGCGGGCGAGCGGCCCGCCATTTCGCCCCACCAGAATGAGCTTGGCGCCCTCGCTGTGCAGGGCTCGCGCAATCGCCAGACCAATTCCCCGGCTCGCCCCCGTTATCAAAACGGCCCTACCTTCAAGTTTTCCCATAGGTCGTCGTCTCCAGCGGCTGTATTCCCCGCTCCGGATGCGGTCTTCTTTCTCAGGCCCGCTCTTTCACCAACCGCAGAAACTCCGAGCGGGTCCCCTCGCACTCGCGGAAGACCCCAAGCATATGAGAGGTCACAGCAATGGAGTTTTGCTTCTCTACGCCACGCATGATCATGCAGAGATGGCGCGCCTCGACGATAACGCCGACACCTTGCGGTTTGATCTTTTCCATAATGGTCTCGGCTATTTGCACCGTCAGGCGCTCTTGCACCTGCAGCCGCCGCGCGAAGACGTCGACAATGCGGGGAATCTTGCTAAGGCCGATCACCTTGCCATTGGGAACGTAAGCCACGTGGCAACGTCCGAAAAACGGGAGCAAGTGATGTTCGCAGAGGCTGAACACTTCAATCTCTTTCACAATCACCATCTCGTCATACGCCACCGAATAAAGCGCGCCATTCAACACTTTGTCGATGTCCTGCTGGTAGCCGCTGGTCAGGAAGCGCAGGGACTTCGCCACGCGCGCCGGAGTCTTCAGGACACCCTCGCGATCCGGATCCTCTCCCACTTCCGCGATCAGTTTACGGACCGCCCCGGCAATCGGATCGGCAGGAGCAGCGGTTTCAAGTCCCTCGAGGTTTTCCAGATCATCTGCTTTCATAATTGTTCTGAACCATTTCCCTTCTTGCGGCCGGCTTGCTCGGGCACATATTCAAATGAATTCAAGCTCGTCTCTTCCAGGCGCACGCGGTCAAGTTGCAGGCCACGCTCCGCACCCGCCTCCTCCAATGGATTGCGCAAGAGTTTATAGATCTCCAGGCAGAGGTTCTCTGTCGTAGGAACCTGCGTGCGAAAGTTCTCCATATCCAGGTTCAGGTTCTTGTGGTCGAGCTTATCGAGCACTCGCTCGGCAACGATTCCATCCAGCGCCGCCAAGTCAAATACCATGCCGGTGGCCGGATCGATGGCGCCCGCTACCGTAACTTCCAAAAGATAGTTGTGCCCGTGCCCATTGGGATTGTTGCATTTCCCGTAAACACGGCGATTCTCCTCCGCGCTCAAAGCATCATTGTGCAGCCGATGCCCGGCTGAGAATCGGTAGCGTCGCGTAAGGCAAACCATCATTCTCCGTAGTAATCCACGAATAAGTCCGGGGTCTCGTACACCCTAATTCGATGCAGCTTGCCGTGCGCAAGTTTCGGGGCCAGCAGATTCCAAATTTCAACCGCAATGTTTTCCGTGGTGGGGTTCTTCTCCGCGAAGGCTGGGACTTCCTTATTCAGAAATTTGTGATCCATCAACTGGATGATCTCTTGCTCCAGCAGGACCTTCAATTCCTTGAGGTCCAGCACCATGCCTGTGGCGGGATCAATCGCGCCACTGACCGTCACTTCCAGACTATAGTTGTGACCATGCCCTAGGGGATTATTGCTCTTGCCGAAGATCCGTCGGTTCTCTTCGGGGGTGAATTTCGGATTGTGATAATAATGCGAGGCGGAAAACTCCGCGCGCCGCGTGACGTACATCATCCCTTCCCCTTCGTGGCGTAATGACGCCCTTTCCATTCGATGTTTCCCGTGGCGCGGTGGGCACGCAACGAACCCAGAATCAAGGCCCCCAGCAGGGCGGCGCCGATCGGCTGGTAACTCGCCAGGATCGGATCAAACCCCAAACGCGCCAGCGCCCGCCCGTAGTTCCATTGGCGCGCCAGCGCCAGCAAGAACAAGCCCAAGGCCATCAGGGTGGCCACACCACCGGCGCGGACAAAAGCTATCCACAGACATGCCGCCACGAAAGCCAATACCGGGAACAAATCCAAAAAGCAGAGTGACGCAACCGCCGCCAGCATTTTGGAAAGGTTCCCCTCGTAAAGAAGATAGAAATTCTTGGTCCAGCCCTGCCACATTTCGCGAAAACTCCGGTACATGCGCGTCCGTACCCACCGCGCGCCCGGCAGAAATAGCAGTTTCCCATCCAGCGCTTTAATCCTCCGCGCCAGTTCCACATCCTCGAGAATCTGTGACTTCACCGCCTCGTGCCCGCCGCACCGCTCGTAAATGTCCCTTCGCACCAGCATGTACTGACCGTTCGCAGCGGCCGCTGGCGAATGCGGATCGGAAACCTGCTCGAAGCGAAAAAGGGATGCCAGTTTTACATATGCGAAGGGGATGACAGATTTCTCCCACCACGTCGGCGTCTCCTGTCCTGGCGAAACAGAAAGCAGGTCGGCGCGCTCATCCTCCGCCCGTTGCACCAGTTCAGCGAGGCTTCCCGCAAGGTGGTCAGTGTCGGCGTCGGTGAAAAGCAGCCAATCCCCTGTGGCCGCGCGCGCTCCTTGGGCTACCGCGTGCGTCTTCCCCAGCCAACCTTCCGGCAATGACTCCACGCGCAAAATGCGAAGGAGAGGAATCTCACCTTCCAGCGCGGCCAGAATTTCCCCCGTCCGGTCGACCGACTGATCATCCACCACCAGGATTTCGCGAATGCCCTGTTGCTTCGCGAGTGACCTCACCACTCGCGCGATGTTAACCTCTTCGTTGCGTGCCGGAATGATGACCGAAACCCGTTCTTTATGGCTAGTACTCATCCGCTGGCCCCCCGTTGGCCACTCACTCGCCGGGGCCCCTCTTTATCTCGCATGACGAGGCGCAAAGATTCATTATAATAGACGATTCTGGCATGAGCAAAACCAACGCCCTTAAAGCTGCAATCCTGATCACGATTCTGGGGGGGGCCGCTTACTTCGCCTTGCGCCAACGCCAAGCCCGCCCCCTGGCCATCGGCGACAGCGCGCCGGATTTCTCCGTGCCTGCCCTTCCTTCGGGCTCGTTGGATTTGAAAAACTACCGAGGGCAAATCGTCGTGCTGAACTTCTGGGCCACCTGGTGCCCGCCTTGCGTGGAAGAAACGCCCAGCCTGGAACAGTTCGCGGAAAAAATGCGGGACCATGGAGTGATTGTGCTCAGCGTAAGCGTCGACGAGAATCAAAAGGCGCTTCAGGATTTCATTCAGGAGTATCACATCTCCTATCCCGTCGGGCGCGATCCGGACCGCTCGCTCGCGGCCCGCTATGGCACGTTTCAATTTCCTGAAACTTACATATTGGACCGCCGCGGACTGGTCGCGGAAAAAGTGGCGAACGCCACCGACTGGGATGACCCCCGCATCCAGAATTTCGTCCTGGACCTCGCCCGCGGGTCCAACCGCTAGCGTGACCACTCCCGGCAATCCCCTGGCAGTCTCTAGACGCTGCTCCCGGGAACCGATCCGGAACCTAAGGCGTCCATCACGTTTCGCCAGAGGCGGATGACTTCTACCACCACTTCTTCCTCCGGCACATTGACCTTTGCCTGCCGGTTGAACAGTTTGGCCTGATAGATAATCCCCGTCAGCGTTGCCGCCACCGCGGGGTCAACTCTCTCCGCCGCTATCGGTGACTCAGCTTTTTTCGCCATCAGCCCCCTCCTTCGTGCTTCTGCAATTCCGCGATTCTAACATAGGAGCGCCGCGGTTCCGTAAGCATCACTTGTGGCTTTGCCCCAAGCTGACATACTATCGATTTGAGGTATGCTTCCGTGATCGACCCAGTATGCGGCATGGAGGTTACACCCGAAGACGCAGCGGGTTCCTATCAATACCAGGGCCAGCAATTCTATTTTTGTAACCGATCTTGCCTGGAACAATTCCAGGCCAACCCCGAACTTTTTCTCGCCCCGGCCTCCGGCCACACCACGGCGCCGGCAGCGGATCCCGGCGTCCTTTACACGTGCCCGATGCACCCGGAAGTCCGCCAGTTCGGCCCCGGCGTGTGTCCCAAGTGTGGCATGGCGCTCGAACCCGTTTCCGTCACGCAGGAAGAGGAAACCAACCCGGAACTCCGCCTCATGACGCGGCGATTTTGGATTAGCCTGGCATTGACGGCGCCGCTGATTGTCCTGGAAATGTCAGCTATGCTGGGCGGGAATTCCCTCAAGCACACCATAACCCCGAGGCTGCTTGCCTGGATCGAGTTAGTTCTTGCAACTCCCGTGGTCCTCTGGGGAGGATGGCCTTTCTTCCAGCGCGGATGGGCTTCTTTCGCCAACCGCAGCCTCAACATGTTCACGCTTATCGCCATGGGTACAGGCACGGCCTACCTCTATAGCGTCCTCGCCACTGCCTTCCCGCAGATTTTCCCGCAATCTTTCCGCCTCTCCTCCGGCGAAGTCCCGGTGTATTTCGAGTCCGCCGCCACAATTACGACCCTGGTACTTCTGGGGCAAGTCCTAGAGTTAAGCGCGCGTAGCCGTACCAGCAGCGCGCTGAAAGCCTTGTTGGGACTTGCTCCCAAAACTGCCCGCCGGCTGCGCGCCGATGGCGGCGAGGAGGATGTTCCTCTGGGTCAAGTCAATCCCGGTGACCGCCTGCGCGTGCGTCCCGGCGAAAAAATTCCGGTGGACGGGAGCGTGCTCGAAGGCACGAGTTCCGTGGATGAATCGATGGTGACGGGCGAATCCATCCCGGTTGAAAAGAAAGCTGGGGGCCGCGTCACGGGCGGCACCCTGAACGGAACGGGTGGCTTCGTGATGCGCGCTGAGCGTGTCGGCAGTGAAACGCTGCTGGCGCAAATCGTGGCAATGGTCAGCGAAGCACAGCGCAGCCGCGCGCCCATTCAGCGCCTGGCTGACGTCGTGGCATCCTATTTCGTTCCGGTTGTGCTAGGCATCGCAGCGCTCACCTTTGTTGCCTGGTCGATCTTCGGCCCACAGCCGCGCCTGGCCAACGCGCTGATTAACGCCGTTGCCGTGCTGATCATCGCCTGCCCTTGCGCTTTGGGGCTGGCCACACCCATGTCCATCATGGTTGCAACGGGACGAGGGGCGATGGCAGGCGTGCTGATCCGTGACGCCGCGTCCCTTGAGATTCTTTCCAAGGTGGATACATTGGTCATCGATAAGACCGGAACGCTAACGGAGGGCAAGCCGCGCCTCGCCGCCGTCAGGCCCCAACCGGGCTGGACCGACTTGGATCTGCTGTGCCTTGCCGCAAGCTTGGAACGCAGCAGCGAACATCCCCTGGCCGGCGCCATTGTTGCCGCCGCACAGGAGCGCTCTCTCACCCTTCCCGATGTCAAGGACTTCCGCTCTTTCACCGGCCAAGGCGTGACCGGAACTGTGGACGGCAAGGCCGTGGCGCTCGGGAACGCCGCCCTATTGGAATCGCTCGCGATCTCTCCCGGCAGTTTGCAGCGTGAGGCTGAGGAATTGCGTCGCGATGGATCGGTCGCCATGTTCCTTGCTGTCGATCTCCGGCCCGCGGGAGTGCTCGCAGTAAAAGATCCCATCAGCCCTTCGACGCCCGGAGCCCTCCGGCTTCTCCATCAGGAAGGCCTGCGCATTGTCATGCTAACGGGGGATAACCGCAGCACGGCGGAAGCCGTGGCCCGCCAATTGGGAATCGATGCTTTTGAGGCGGAAGTCCAGCCGGCACGCAAGGGCGAGATCGTGAAACAACTTCAGTCGGAGGGCCGCATCGTGGCCATGGCCGGCGACGGCATCAACGACGCGCCGGCCCTCGCGCAAGCGCACGTCGGCATCGCCACGGGAACGGGGACGGATGTCGCCATGGAAAGCGCCGGGATTACTTTGGTCAAAGGCGATCTGCGAGGCATCGTCCGTGCGCGCCGGCTGAGCCGGAGCACGCTGCGCAATATCCGGCAAAATCTTTTCTTCGCCTTCATCTATAATATGGTGATGGTGCCGGTAGCGGCTGGCGTGCTCTACCCTCTACTCGGTTGGCAGTTGAGTCCTATGCTCGCAGCGGCGGCCATGACCTTTAGCTCGGTGTCGGTCATCGGCAATGCCCTGCGGCTGCGCAATGTGGAGATTTGACCATTTTGGGTCTTAGATTTGCGATTTTCGATTGAAGAAAGATAGTGGGCAGTGGTAGTCGTTAATCCAAAATCCAAAATCTAAAATCCGAAATGTCAATGAGGCAAGTATCGATGACCTTTCTCAAAACACGCTATAAGGTGAAAAAGGAACTAACCCCCAAGGATATTGAGCATCTTTCGCGGCTCTCCACGGTTTACGGAATCCGCGCACTCTCCTTCGAAGGTCAGGACTTGATCGTCGAATATGATGCATCGCGTATCCATGAAGCGGAGGCACTGGCACGCGTCCGCGCCACGGGCATTCCCGCCGAACCTTCGCAACCCATCCCTCTGGGCGGCTTTGACCACACCGGCGAATTCCACGATTTCGCCTGGCCAACGCAGGGCCTTTCTCCCGTCAACCAGAAAGCGAAATGAGGGGGCGACCCGCGGTGCGCCCGAGCTCATCATCGCCTTATCATTTATCCCGCAACGTATTATCCGGCGTGATTATTGAACCTCAGCTGCAGCCGAGGGGTCAGACAGGGCAAGAATCACCGTGGCCTTGTCCACTCCTTTGGCGATCGTGGCGTATGCATACTTCACATCAAGGTTGTGATCGGCAAGCTTGCGCGTCAGTTTCCCCAATGCCCCAGGACGATTTGAGACCTGCACAGCCAGCACATCCTCTTCCGTAAACTTCAGCCCCATCGCCTCAAGAACTTTGCGGGCTGTGTCGCTATTGTTTACAACCAGGCGAATCGGCGCCACTCCCATCTGTTCCGGAACCATCAACCCCACAATGTTTACGGCTTTCTCCGCCAGCCTGGAACAGAGCTCCGCCAAGGCGCCCCGCTTGTTCTCTACCATCACGGAAAGCTGCTTTGCCACCACCACTCCACACCTCCTTACTTCTGGGTAATGAACTTATTGCCCCTCCGGGAATCAGGACTACATTACTCGTACTTATCTCTTCATGCAATGTGGCTGCGTAAAGGGAAATCCCTGCGAAGAGGTGAACGGCGGGCTCGCAGGAAATGAAGAAGGGGCGCCTTTCCCGCCCGCCGGGGCTGGACGCCAATGCTGCTATCCCAATTGCCAATGTCTCCAGAAATCAACAGCCAAGGTTCCTGGCGCTGGGTATAATGAAACTCGCAATCAGCGGTTTTTCTCAGGAGATTACTGTGGCGACCACCTTTCAATGCTTCACAGCCGATTCGTTTCAATTCTTCGAAGAGCTTGCGCGCAACAACCAGAAGGCGTGGTTCGACGCGAACCGCAGCCGCTACGACCAGCACGTTGTGGGAGCCTTTCGCGGCCTGCTGGAAACGCTCACCCCGGCCCTTTTAAAGCTTAACCCGCACTTCGAAGTTGGCGGCAAGACCAATGCCAACTTTTCCCGTATCAACCGCGACATCCGCTTCAGCAAAGACAAAAGCCCCTACAAATCGAATTTCTATCTCTACGTTTACGACGGCCGCTACGACCGTGGCCACGCGGGTCGCTTGTATGTCGGGCTCTCGGCGGATTGCCTGACTGTGGGCTTTTCCATTTATGGCAGTTGGCGGGGACCCAAGGGGGCGCTTGAAACCGTATTCCGCAAACGCGTTACGGCTCAACGCGAAATCTTTGAAACTCTTCTCGGCCGCGTCGTTCGAGCCCGGCGATACGAAACCTACTGGCACCGCGAAGAGAAAGGCGAATGGACGCAACACCCGGGGCTGCCACGGCGCGATGATGATTGGGAAACGCTCCACGCCTGGGTCGTGCGCAAAGTCTTTCTGCCCAACTCGCGGGGGCTCGGAACGCCCGCCTTTGCCGGAGTGGTTGAGCGCATTTTTACAGAACTCTACCCGCTCTTCATTTTCACCTCCGTTGTAACCCCCAAATGGCAAGCCAAGGTCAAAAAGGCGCTCAAGTAGGCGAGAGACCTGCCCTTACCGGCCGCGGGGCGTGGCAAGTTGGTTATGGCCTCCTTGGGATTCATCGATGACCGCCTTCTGCACGTCGCCCAGGAACAGGTTGTGGTCAGCGATTATCGAATCTGCCTTCGGCCCGATATAAATCCCCACCGGCTGCGCGACAACTCCCTCGATGCGGTGAGAGCGTATGGTGTTGGAGACGAATTTAAGGTCGCGCGTTTCACCCTCGATGCGGATAGCATAACCCGGCTCGCCGGGGCGGCCATTGTCCTCGAGGGTGTTCTCTTCAAAGGTGTTGCGGTTCGCAGCGTTGGCTGCCGCCTCATCGCGAAAATAAATGCCGGCGCGGCCGTTCCCGCTCAAGGAGTTCCTAAGGAAGATATTATCCGTGTCCTTATGCCCTAATGAAATTCCGTCCCGGCTGTTGTTCCATGACTGGTTCCGCTCATAGCGAGCGTGCTGAACGCGCCAGCAGAGAAAGAGGCCATCTTGGCCGTTGTCGTGCGCGCGGCAGTCGCGCACGATGCCGCGCAACGCCCCCGCACCCAGATGAATCCCCAGGTAGGCGTTGCCCTCCGCTTCAGAGTTATCCACCACCGGGTCTTCCACGAACTGGAGGCTGATGCCGTCGCCCGGATAGTTGCGGGCCACGCAGTTACGGATCGTCATGCGCTGGGAATGAAAGAAGTAAATCGCACCAGCCTGACAGCCGTCCAGATTGCCGCTGCCGCCGCGGCTGCCATCCACACTCAAGTCCTCAACTTGCACATCTTCCACATTGAATCCCGCGACGAGGGGAAACGTGTTGAAGACCTGCCCTTGCTTCTCGACGGAATAATCCATTTGCAGAAAACGATCGAAGCGGAGGGTGTTCCCGTCGATGCTGATGATGGTGCGAACGCTGGGCGTCCAGCTCGCCGGACTGACCTTGTCAAGAATAGTAACGCCCATGCCGGGCGCAAAGCCGCCGGCATTTTCCACCGTGGCGATCATCTCGCCATAATCAGCGTCGAGTTTCAGCTTGCTCTGCACCCCCGGAGCTTTCTTCAGCAGGGTTTTCTCCGGCCCTTCGCCGCGCAGCCGGACGTAGCTGGCCAGCCGAACAGAATTGGCAAGCAAATAAGTTCCGGCTTTGATCACCACCGTGCCGCCGCCCGCTGCCGCTACGCGATCGACGGCCTTCTGGATGGCGACGTTATCCGTGCCAATGACGTCGGCGTCGGCAGAGCCCACCGCGACGGTCATACGTCCCCGTTGGCCCCACGCCACGCGCGGAATGAGCAGCACGGTGAGCAAAGCAAGGGCGAGCCGGAGACCCGCCGGAGGGACCGATAATCTTCCAGATTTCCTTCGCATCGGAATTTTCCTGGCTGGCGAAGATTAGCTTCCATAGCGAGCACGATTCTAGCAGGTTACCCCGCCGACAGCACCCTGGGTTGCTGCACTATTCCGGCGTGATTATAATCTGTATGTTTTTCTGGCGCACCCTGAGAATCGACCCGGCATGAAACTGCGACTGGCAATTACGGGAAGCAGCGGATATTTGGCCCAGCAGCTTATGGCACAGCTCGGCGCTGATCCGGATTGCGAATTCATGCTCGGCATGGACATCCGCCGTCCGGAATTCGCACTGCCCGGTGCGACGGAGTTTCTACGGTTTGATTTGACCGCACCTTGGGAGCTGTTGGGGGAGTTCTGGACCAAACGCCGGATCAACGCCGGCCTGCACCTGGCCTGGCAATTCAATCCCCTCCACGATCGCCGCCGCCAGCGCGAGGTGGACGTACAAGGTTCCCTCCACTTTCTCCGCGCGGCAGCCGCCGCGGGTTTGAAACGCGTGGTTTATTGCGGCAGTACGACGGCGTATGTGAATCCCCAGAACCCATGCGGAGAACCTTGGTTACGCGAGGAGACCAAACCCACCGGCACACCCCGTTATCTCTATTCCTACCACAAAGCGGAAATCGATCGTGTGGTCCAAGAGTTCCAGGAGCAGCACCCGGAAATGCAAGTCATCCTTCTGCGAGGAGCGATTGTGCTGGGTCCGCGCACGCAGAATATCGTATCGAAAATGCTCGATTGGCCATGGCGCTGGTTTCCGTGGATGTTCCAGGTGCGCGGAACCGATCCGCCCTTCCAATTTCTTTCCGAGGAGGACATGGGCGCGATCCTTTTGCGTGCCGTGAAGGCTGAGGCAGGTGGCGTCTTCAATTGCGCGGGCCACGGCACAATGCGATACAGCGAGGTAGTTCGCGCCAGTGGAAAGCATCCATGGGCGCTACCGGCGGCAATTCTCTATCCGCTGACCGACCTTCTATGGAAACTCCGCCTTTCACCTTTTCCAGCGGGAATTCTTGACCTGATCCGTTACCCTTGGGTGGCTGACACAACGCGTCTTAAGACCGTGTTTGGATACACGCCGCAACACACCTCGCGACAAGCGCTGGAAGCATTTCTCGCCGCGCGCAGGACCCGGTGACGAAATCCTGCCCCGCCATAATTCCTAAAGTAAAAGGGGAACGGGTCACCAACAGCTCTCGGCAGCATCTTGTGCGCCCGCACCCCTTGCGGTAATATAGACTTCACTTCAGTGTGGGCAGCTCACGAGAAATTCCGGCACGAGGTCTGAACGGTCCAGGCATGCAACGCGCAACCTACCGAGCCCCCTTTGCAGTATTAAGCGCCGTCTTTCTCGCGTTCCTGATGTCAACGGAGGTGCAGACTCCTGCGGCCCAGAAGGGTAAACCCCTCAACGAACAAGAGGTGCTTGAGCTGCTGGAGGGCGGGGTACCGAGCGGTCGAGTCAGCGAGATCGTTGACGATCGTGGCATAGATTTCGATTTTACCGCCGAAATCGAGCAGAAGGTTCGCGACGCCGGAGGCGCCGACGACGTGATTGCAGCATTGAAGCGGGCGTCGCAACGCCGCGCGGAATCAGAGCAGCCGCGCACGGGAGGGTTGGTTATCAAAACTACTCCCGGAGAGACGCAGATTTATTTGAACGATGAACCGAAGGGCATGACCAGCCCCGAAGGCGAAATCCGATTACCGGATTTGAAACCTGGCACCTATAATCTGCGGGTTTCTTTGCTGGGCTATCAGAGCTACGAAAAGGCTATGACAGTTGCGGCCGGCGAGGAGCAAACCGTTTACATCACCCTGGTGCAAAAATCAACCGTCGTCACGCCCAAGGAAAACGCGGTTCCCACCCAGGAGCCACCCCCCGTCGCAACCCCTTCCACGGGAATCCCCGTTCCGGGAATAAAGACTCCGACCGTGCAGTTCTATGAAGGGCCGCACGACTTGACCATGGACAAATCCCAGCGCGTCTATCGATACAGCTTCGACCGTTTTACTGCGAGATCCATATACTGGGAACTCGACCTGCATTACCCCCCCCCGGGACGACGAATCGATTTCCAGGTCCAAGCCTTCTGGTACAAGTCCGATGGATCGGAAATGGCCCGGCAAACAATTCCCGCTCACGTGGATGCGGACTGGCGGAGTTCCTGGCATACCCTCGGTTATGGGTATGTCGAACCCGGACACTGGACCCCGGGCAACTACCGGGTTGATTTCTACTTTGAGAACACGCGCGTCGCGAGTGGAACCTTCCAGATCAATTGAGCGTTGCCCACCGACGGGGCGAACCCGACTGCAAAGAGACGCCGTCTAAGTTTCGGCGACGCCCCCCCTTACGACCCTCCCGTGTCCTCCACCCAGCAGGGCTTGTTCATCATCGGTTGTTACGATAGAATCGGCTCGAAGCAAGGTTGTTCCCTCAGGAAGGCTGAATACGGGCCTATCGACGGCTTCAGTCCAGGCCTTGGATTGCAAAGACACGGCGCCGAGCGCAACCGCGGCAAAAGCAGTTGGAAGCCGTTTTTCCGGAATCAGCGAAAAGACCATGCCTCACACTCCCGAGACCAATACCTGCAGTGCCGGTGGCAAGAAAAGCCTGCTGTGCTGGTGCTGGATACTGGTCATGCTCGCAACCATAGCCGTAGCCGGGCCGATGGCCGCGCAAAAAGGAAAACCTCTCGCCGTTAAGGACGTCATGGAGTTGCTGAACGGCAGTGTGCCGAGCTCGGAGATTGCCAGGGTGGTCGCGGAGAACGGCATCAGCTTCCGCATGTCTGACGAGCTGGAGAGCCAATTTCGCGCCGCGGGCGCCACGGATGAACTGATCGAAGCCTTGAAGAAAGCCTCCAAGCCCGAGGAAACAACGCCACCCACGCCGGCCACGGGAACACTCAAGATCCAGACGCAACCGGGCGAGGCGCAGGTCTATGTCAATGACGAACCCAAAGGATTGACGAGTCCTGAGGGAGAACTGCGGTTGTCGGGAATGGCACCCGGCACTTATCGCCTGCGAGTTGCTCTGGCGGGCTATAAGACCTGGGAGAACTCCATTACCGTCACGGCGGGCGAAACGGTGACGCCCTTCGTGACCTTGGAAAAGCAAAACCTCGAGCCCACGGTCACGCTGGACGCTGACCGCAGCTCGATTGAGACCGGGCAGTCCGTCACCTTAAGGTGGACTTCAGTTAACGCGACCGACGTGGACATTGAGCCGGGCGTCGGCAAAGTCGCGTTGACAGGCTCAACCAGCGTGTCGCCGCGCGAGTCAACAACCTACACGCTCACTGCCATCGGCCCCGGCGGGATCAAGACCACCACCACTTACGTGGGTGTAACCGCTCCGCCGCCCCCGCCCCCTCAGGTGGTCCAGCCATCGGTCGGCAACCTGCCAGGATTCCCCGTGCCCGGAGCGAGCATCAAAGAGATCAAGTTTTTCGAATCCGGTTCCACAGAGCCTCCGTTGGGTAGTCGTACTTACCAGGTGCAGTTCAATCATCGCACTACCCATTTTGTCAATTGGGAACTCCACATTACGTTCCCCCCCGTGGCCTCACGGGTTGACTTCACGATTTATGCAACGTGGTACTACCCGAATGGTGCAGTGTTTGGCTATCAAACCGTAAATGCGTATGCAGGTGCGGGTTGGCCCGAGGGGGTGACGAGTTCCGGCCGCGGCTGGCAACGCGCGGGCATGTGGAGGCGTGGCACATACCGGGTCGATTTATTTGTAAACGGAAATCGCATAGGGTCCGGATCATTCACCATCTACTGAGCCCCGCGCTCAGTTTGAGCCTTCCGCAACAAGAAAGGATCGACTTGAAATCTCGGAACAAATCAGCTTCGATGCAGGGGCCCAGCATTTTACTGGCGACCCTCTGCATCATCCTTTCGCCGCCCGCTGCCCCGGCGGCGCAAGCGGATGGCACGCAGGGCGAGGATTTTGCCGCCGAAGCCAAACTCCTCTATCACGTCGTGGCTTGCAGCGGCAACGCCGCCTTACCCGCCAACCTCGACCCCCAAATCATCACCAGGCATTGCCAGGCGCTCAAGGCACGGATGGCTCGATATCGCCGCGTGTACCTTGCGCGGGCCAAACCTTTCCTGGCAGCCCTGCGCCCGAGCGGCTTGCCGGACACGGTTGTCTATCCTTTTGGCGGCGGCGACCTGCTGGCGTCCCTGACCACTTACCCCGACGCGCGCCGAATTACCACGCTCTCCCTGGAACTCTCCGGAGATCCAAGACGTATTACAACGATAGATAACGCTCGCCTTGATGATAGCCTCGATCTGGTCGACCACAACGTCGGGGGGCTGCTGGCCGCAAACGACAGTACCAGCGAGACATTGATGAGTACCCAGCAGGGTGACCTTCCGGGGCAACTCTCCTACTTCCTCGTGGCGCTGGCGGTGCACGGATTCGAGCCGGTCTCTTTGCGCTATTTCCACGTGGAAGCAGATGGCTCGTTGCACTATTACTCGGCGGCGGAGGTCCGCGCCATGGAAACCCGCCTGGCGCGGGCGCGGCACGGGGAGTGGACCTCGCCGGATTTTTCCGAGGCCTTTTCCAACTCGGAACTGGTTTTCCGACCGGCCGACGGCCAAGGTCCCCTGCGCGTTCATCGCCACATCGGCGCCAACCTGCGGGATGGCTCCCTGAAAAAGAACGGGCCCATTCTGCGCTATCTTGAAAGTCAGGGACGCGTCGTGGCGATGACCAAAGCCGCCAGCTATTGTTTGTGGAGTCCCCGCTTTTCCCTCATCCGCAATTACCTGCTCGCGAACATGGTTTTCATGATTTCCGACAGCACTGGAATCCCGCCGGAGTTTGCTCAACCGGCGGGCTTTGTCCAGGAAACCTATGGCAACTTTCAAGGCGCCATGTGCTTTGACGACTGCCCCAGCGACAAGTACGACGAACAGTTCCAGGATCTGTGGGCCAGCCAGCCCCAGCGCAAGCTGGACTTCCGATACGGCTACGTGGATTCGAAAAAATCTTACCATCTGCTCGTCACTCGGCGCGCCTCCCCTACCACACCATGAAGAGGCGTCTATTCATCGTCTGTTTCACAGGACTGGTATTCGCAATCGCAGGAGGCCGGCTCGCTTTCCCCGTTCGTGTTCTGGCGCAGCAGGATATGGGAGGGGCAACCTCTGAGGCAGGTGGAGAGCACTTGCGCGTAGAGACTGAGCAAGGCCCGCTACACCTTTGGCGCCCGGGGAATTACGACCCGTGCAGCGCCGGCGTGGTGGTTTACATCCACGGCTATTTCACTTCCGCCGATCAAACCTGGACGGACGACCACTTGGCAACGCAGTTTCGTGACAGCGACCGCAATGCGCTCTTCATCGTCATCGATGCGCCTCAGTCGAACGGCGAAGATGTTTCCTGGAAATCGCTAGAGGATCTACTGCGCACGGTCGAGGACCGCGCCCCCTTTTCTCTGCCGCGCGGGCCGCTGGTCGTGGTGGGCCACAGCGGCGGCTATCGCACCATCCTGTTGTGGCTGCGTGACCCGCGCGTTCAGTATGTGATTCTTCTGGACGGTCTGTACGCAGGGCAAGTGGAGTTTCGCTCCTGGCTGCGCCCACCGCCGCCCGCCAAGCCCCACCGCATGGTGTTGGTGTCCAGTGATACCTGGCGGCAAGCCAATCGGTTTGCGCGCCGCATTTCCGGCACGGCCCGGCGGAGGACCATCCCCGCGAGGTCTTCCCGCTTCACTCCCAGGGAGACCCGTGCCCGGCTGCTTTACGTTCGTTCGCAGTACGATCACAATGAAATCGTCAGCAGCGGCAAGGTCCTTCCGGTGCTTCTGCAAATCGCGCCGATAAGCGCTTTGACCGCAGTGAAGCCGCCCTCGGCAGAGAGAATGGTGCACAAGCCACCCGCCCTCGTTGAATGAGAAATGATGATGGGTTCGGCGGACCGCCACGCGTACCGGGGAACGCTGCCCTTGAAGAGTGATCCGTCGAGCCACTTCGGCCCCGGAGGAAGAACCGTTCACCGCACATGTCGCCCGAATTAAAATGTCAAATGCTGGCGCCCTCCGTGTAGCGCCACTCGCTTGCCATCCCAGTAAAACCACCCGCTGAGCTTCTCCGGCAAGACCACGTCAGCGGTAAAGCTCTTGCGCCGCCGTTCATACACCACGCGGATTTCGCCCTGCGGGTGCGGCAGCATGGCTTTCAGTTCGTGGAGCGCACCGAGGTGAGGACGAATCTCCACCTGGCGAAACTCCGCCGCCGCAGGCTCAATTCCGGCGACGGTGGCCAGTAGATCAAAATTCGGATGCGCGCTCCAGGCGTGGCAATCCGAGCGCGTGGGCTCGGGCGTCTCCGCCCAGGTGGTAAGTCCCAGCGCCAGCATGTGCCGCCAAGGCCCCAACTGGTCGAGATACTGATCGCCCAAACCCGCCTTCTTCATGGCGCGGAAAAGGTAAAAGCGGAAATAGTAGGTGGCCTGGGTCAGTGAAGCGTCGCTGAGCACGGTCTTCATCAACGCTGCTTGATCCGCGTGTGGAACGGCGTCCTCCAGGACAGCCAGGATGCTGGCGTGCTGCGAAAACTGCTTGCGTGCCGGCGTGTCGGCGACCAGATGCCGGGCAGGATCCCAGCAGGTCTTATAAACTGCTGCCGCGATTCGCGAGGCCAGGGCGCGGTCATGCTCAGCCTGTTGCGCGCTGCCGAAAGCCGTTTCCAAATCGGCGGCAGCCCGCAATGCGGCGACAAACTGCAGGCTCAAAATCGATGACTGCCCGTTTTCTTCCTCGGGCGGCACGCCGTCCTTGAACTCCTTGGACCAATCGACGAAATTCCACCACTCCATCCGGCCCAGCAGGCCGGAGGGCGCCAGACGATTTTCAAACCAAACCAAAACGTTCCGCGCACCCGGCAAGTAACCCCGCAGAAACTCCGCGTCGCCGCGATACCACCAGAGGTCGTGCATCATGCCGATCCAAAAGAGCGAGAAGGGCGGGATGTACTGAGGCAACCATGAGGGGTAACGGCTCTGGGTTAATCCTTCCGGGGTGCGCGATTCGTCCAGCGATTCGATGGCATTCTTCACCAGGCGGTCGTCGCCGGTCATGTAAAGGGAAATCAGCGCCTGGATGCGTGTGTCGCCGCCATATTGCAATTGTTCGTAATACGGGCAGTCCATATAAGTTTCGTGCGCGCAAAGCCGCGCCGTACGCCAGCCGACCTCCCACATCCTGGAAAGTTCGGGGTTGTCGCTCGCAAACTGCGCGCGCATAACGAACGGATACGCCGTAAAAGCGCCGCGCAGGTCCTCGATCACGAGAGGCTCGGATTGCGTCGAGACCTCCATCTGAAGATAACGATACGTCCGCCACCAGAGGGGGCGGAACAGCCGGTGCGCGCCGCCATCGGGAAGAAACTCGTCCTGATAGCCGAAGATTTCCCGGCCTTCGGTTTCGTTGCGATTCCCTTTATGGTGGTCCTGGAAGAGGGCCTCGGCATAAGTCAGGGTGACGTCCGAGCCGCGGCCGCCGCTCACAACAAGCTCGGGGTACGCCGTGGTCAGATGAGCCTGATCGAACAGCAAAGTCGCGTGCGAATTGGCGCGAATGGTAAGTGGTGAGTGGCTCCCCAGGAAATCGCTTGCCGTCTCCACTCCTTGGGAATGCACCATGCGCGCGAGGCGCTCCGGGGTGTCCTCCACCATCGGAATGTTACGAGGAATCAGGAACCAGCGTGAAGGCGAGTCCTGGGTTCCCCGCGGTCCGGCCTGCGCGATAACCTGTACGGCGGGCCAAGCCGAGTCATCATAGTCAGGCTTTTCCCAGCCCCACGGGTAACGTGAGGCGTCCACGCGCTCGCCGGGGCCGACCACAAAATAGCCGAGCCCCCCGCGCGAATCGTAAGAAATCGCCTGCACGCCTTCGTCCTTGAATGCCTTCCAGGACGCGTCCGTGTTAACCAGCGCTTCGTCCGAGCCGTCGCCCTGGAGGACAAACCCGGTCTCATTCATCATTTGCGCCATGGGAGCATATTCGGCGAAGTTCCACACCACGGCCGCCAGCACGTTTTTTCCCGCCTGAAGCTTGGGAGCAATGTCTAGCGTCTCATAACGCCAATGATTCAGATCGCCGCGTGCCGGTCCGGTGGCCACGCGTCGGCCATTCACAAAAAGCTCGTAGCGGTTGTCGCCACTCACATGAATGACAAATCGCTTCGGCGCCGCGGGCAGCGTGAAGGTCTTGCGAAAATGGAACACGCCAAATTCCCGGGCAGGGCCATCAGGGTGCCGGATCCAGGCCGCCTTCCAGGCTTGCGTCAGTAAATCGGCATTGATGATCTGAGAGTTCGAGATGCTGCCCGGTAGACTCACGAGCAGCCCAATGAGGATGGATGCAAAGATTGATGGGCGATAAAGCATGGGAGAGTGTTTCACCTCGAGAAAGTAAACCCGCTGGCCGGTAAGACGAGTCGGATGGAAGCCCTGTATTTATCACGTCGCGGCCCATTGTTCAAGGAATGGCTCGATTTTGGCCCCTTGCTCCCTCCACGTGCCGCCGTCGCGCGGCCGCGAACGCCTGAAAGAGCGCCCGTTGCTGATCGTCCAATCGCAGCAAGGCTATGTCCATTATGGCAAGGCGAGCCCTCCGCGATAATGTTTAGCTCTCATTTTGGATGTTTCAAACAGCCCCAATTGGCTCGAGGGTGTGGTAGCAGCCGTCGCGCGCCGTGAGGCCTTGCGCTTGGGCAAGTTTTCGAATGAGGTTCCAAACATTAGAAGTTGCTTCACAACTGCTGAGATCGGCGGTCCCGATGGAATGATATCCTCTGGTACATCCCTCTCCGAAGATTCAGCTTCCAATTCCGATATTGATGTCGCCACGGCCCGAACTCCGAATCCGATCTCGGCAGGCGGCCATTTTCCCGGTAGGCGACTTTGACTTCACAGGCCGAATCCCAAACCCGGCGACCCCCGAACAGAATGTGTGCTGACCCGGTGGTTCAAGTGAGAGGAAGTGAACACGGCCCAAGTCGCCGCCGGCAAGGATCCTGCGATCGTGCCGATATTCTTGCGGTCAATGGAACCTCGTATTTTGGCGAGTCTCCATCGTAGGAGAAATCTCCATCAAGGGACGGGGACCAAAAACGCTTTGCTGGCGACTGTCGTGAGGCCATCAAGGGTGTCCATGAAGGCGGAGGAGAGTGGAGGCACTTCACGGAGATGCCAGAGTAATTCGGCATTGTTCCACGCGGATTCGCGCGCTGCACCAACGCTCCACGCTGCGAGTGTATCGTCCAGGTGTGACACGAGCGGGAGTGCGTCGCCGAGAAGGCGCACGTGTAACGTTTGAATAGCGGATTGGATGAGGCCATCGAGCGTGGTATTGAGCGCTGTGTAGTCATTGTATTGAGCGCTATCGTGCCGCGGCGTGGTAGCCATAACCTGACCGGTGGAGACGATCGCCTGTGGAAGGTCGTGATTGATGTGAGCGTTGATGCCCGCCAAGGCGAATTGTATGCGGGCGATGGTGGTCTGGTTGCGCTGTTCAAACAGAATCTGCCAGCAGCCGGCGGCTGATCCGCCTGACAATGTCGATTCAACTGCAGCAAAATACAGGCGGGCGAATTGCACATCAAGTTCGGCGAGCCACGCGGGATTGGTAAAACCGCCGGAAGTGACACGTGTTTCGACAGCTTGGGTCACCTGGAGATAAAGCCAGTTAAACCACTTCAGGCCATCGCCATTTGTGCATATGGTGTCTATCGCCTGGAGGGTTTGGAGTACGTTGGCAATTGATTGCGGGCGGCTGTTGACGGCAGCGAGGAGCATGGGGTCATATGGAAACATAGGACTGAATTCTAACTCGCACTTGGCCTATTTAAAAAGCTATTGTTAAGCTGATGCGACTGAGCTTGCCATTGACGGGGAGCGAGTGACCTTTTTTGGAACCGTTTCTTGCCGCCGTTATCGGAAGCGGAAAGGCCAGCCCACGCATATCCCCCTCATCGGCCTTAACGGTCTCTCTAACCAGGTTGGGGCGCAACAGTATTCTGTCGAGAGGCTCTTTCGGCACAGGGCTAGCCAATGGATTGGCCAGGTCAAGCAGCTCTGGCCGGAGTGCCCTGCATCCATCTTAGTAGGTGGGACGGTTCTTGGCTATCCGTTCCCGAATCTGGGCTCCTTGCCTCGGGATTGAACCTGAGAGTCATCATCTTGGTAGCTGACCTAGTTTTGATTCGGATGACGAAGAGGCGACTTCCCAGGCCGAATCCCTAACAGCGCTCGAAGAACTTGCGCCCGCTTGTGTCATGCCGTAGGCGGCGAAATCGAACAGCTTCGATTTCTTCCTGACCCTGTCTCGGTGCAAACGATTGAGAAGTAGCTCAGGTGCAAACAGCAGCAGATTGGATGTGTGGATGGTTATGGGTATAATCCTGCACGTCTATCGAATCAACACAAAGTCCGCGATTAGGGGAGACGGTTATGTTCATACAGTTTCCTGGAGTTCGAGGCAAGCATGCGCTGGCGCTAGCGGCGACCCTGGTCCTGACTGGAGCGACGCAGGGCGCGGTGCAGCAGACCGCTTCAATCCATAATGAGCAGTTGACTGTCTGGGTGAACACCCGGGACGGGTCGTACAGCATCCAGGCAAAGGGCTTGGAGCAACCGGTGCTCGTGGCGCAAGCCGGCGCGGAAATCGATCATCAGTGGGTGCGATCGAGCGAATATCCCAAACAACTCGCCGAAGCGTCCACCTTTCAGGATGACCTGGGTAACGGGCATGCCATCAGGATCACTTACAGTGGCCTGGCGGGAAAGCCGGACTTGGTCGAGGTTTTGCGCCTTTACGACCAGCATGCTTACGGTGACCTTGAAGTCACCGTGCGCAACACGACTGGGAAGGTTCTGAACGTCCAGGCCATCCGCAGCATGGAAGCGGCTGGCAAGGATTTGGTCAATCTCGGCGGGCGCGAGGGGGCAGACCGCGTGCTGTCTGACAGCTTCAGCGAAGACCGCCCGGTCATGCGGATTCTCGATTTGGGACAGGCGCCTGAAGGCGTGCACCGGGGCGTCGGCAGCCAACTGATCTACAACCAGGAAAGCAAGCAGAGCCTGTTGCTGGCTACACTCACCTCAAGGCGGCTTCTGAACATCCTGCACCTGCGCGTGGAGAACGTCTCGGGAGGCGAGCCGAAGATTACCTCCTACATGGTGGACTCGACGGGAACGACGGAAATCGAAGTTGGAGAATCTCTCCAAAAGGCGCCGCAGGAGGACCGAATCGAGCTGAGTCTGCCCGTGGAGGCAGGGAAGGAACTCGCTTCCGAGCAAATGCTATTCGCCGCAGGGAACGATTATCACGCGCAATTGGAAGCATACGGCGATGCGATCAGGATTTTGCATCGGGCGCGAGTGGCAGGCCAAAACCCCATCGGCTGGTGGAGTTGGACTGCCTTTTACGGGAGAATCACGGAGGCGCCCACCCTGACCAATCTGCGTTGGCAAGCCCAGAACTTGAAGGATCTGGGGTACAAGTTTTTTTTCATTGATGAGGGATACCAGTTCGCGCGGGGTGAATATACCACCCCCAACGCCGCACAATTTCCCGACGGCATGCGCTACGTGGGGCACCAGATTTGCCAACAAGGGCTGACCTTCGGCATCTGGACCGCGCCGTTTGAAGTGACGGCCCGCGCCTGGGTCTACGAGCACCACAAGGATTGGCTCGTACACAATGCGCAGGGCAAACCCATCCAGCTTGGGTTTGTGGGAAGGGGTACGACGGACCCGATCTTTGCCCTCGACACTACCAACCCCGGCGCGCAAGAGTACTTGCGCAAGACCTACCGAACCCTGACTCGCGATTGGGGCGTGCGGCTAATCAAAATGGATTTTATGGATGACACCGCCATCGAGGGCTTCCGCTATCGGCCCAACACCACGGCGTTGGAGGCTCAACTCATCGGGCTCAAGATCATCCGCGAGGCGGTGGGCGAGGGCGTGCTGCTCGACAAGGACGGCAGCCCCATGCTCAACCCGGTGGGAATCGTGGACACTGGCCGAATCTCCGTGGACACGGGCCACGACTTCCTGGCCAGCCGGGATGCCGCCCCGGGCATTGCCGCGCGCTACTATATGCACAGAAACTGGTTCACGAGCGACCCCGACGCTTTCACGGTGGCCGCGCAGCACATGACTCCGGGGTGGCACACGGCTCGAAAACCAATCTCCCTTACTGACGCGGAAGTTTCCATCTCGCTGGCAGCGGTTTCCGGCGGCGAGTTCGAGCTGGGCGACGACATGCCGCTGCTGAGCGCGCAGCCCGAGCGGCTGGCGCTGGTGAAAAACTCGGACTTGCTTCAGATGGCAAAACTCGGACAGGCTTCTCGGCCTCTCGATCTGATGACTTACCGGCCGGAGGACGAAATCCCCAGCGTGTTTTTATTGAAAGAGGACCGCAGGCTGGCGATGCTGACGGTATTCAATTGGACGGACGGACCGCGCTCGCACACCTTCACCCTGGCGGATTTGGGACTGCCCGAGGGCGATACCTTCCAGGCCTTCGACATTTTCGATGGCAACAAGGCCGTGGAGCTGGCGGGCGGCAGGCTGACGCTTGACGACCAGCCCACGCACACCGTGCGTATGATTAAAATCATCGACACTTCCGTGGCCGCCGCGCCGCCTATGATCACGGCAGACGTCCCCCCAAGCGCCCAAACCGGGGCGGTCGTGAAATTCTCCGCCGCAGCCAGGGCGGAGGGTGTTCCAGCCATTACCTATCATTGGGATTTCGGCGATGGCACCAGCGAAGAGGGTGCGGAAGTGAACCATGCCTTCACCGAGCCGGCATCCTATACCGTGCGGTTGAAGGTGGAGGGAGTGGATGGCGTCGCCACTGAGCAAACCTTCCCCGTCACTGTCAGCGGCATGATGAATTCGGAGTTCGATCTACCGAACAACCGCCGCTACGTTGAAAAGGACACGCAATGAGAACTGACAACCGTTGAGGCCTGCGGGCGCCCCGATGAAGGGCAGCGGCGGGGCCAGGAGTCTAGTTCGCAGGGGAAGATACCACCCGACGACTCCTGGCGGGTAGCCATCGGTCATTGCAGTTCTACCCGTGGGTTCTTCCCTGGACGGGGAAGGTACAGCCTGCTGGAATAGTTGAATCCCGTGCGGAAACAATCGTAGCGCCAAAGATTGCAATTCTATGCGTAGGGCGGCATATGGCCGTGTGAGCCGCGCTCATTTGACGGGAAGGCGACTTTTCATTCCGCATCCAACCGCGATGCAATCGATCACGTGAAAACCATTGGTGGGATAGAGACTTGGCAACAGTTATCCGAGTAGCAGCACGTTTGGCATGCAGGTTACACAACCAAGCGGATCGCTTCTGAGTACGCCGTGCACAATTGCCAAAGTTGCGAGCGAAGACGCCGCTGCTGAGTTGCCACCGGTTCCGATCCAACGAGGTGCGGCTGTGGCTTAGTGTGATCGCCTACAACCTGGGGAACCTGTGGCGGCGCCTGGTGCTACCGCGGCGGATTGGCAACTGGTCGCTGACGAGCCTGCAGCAGCGGTTGGTAAAGACGGGTGGCCGGCTCCTGAAACACGACCGGTATAACTGGCTGCTGCTAGCGGAGAGTCACTTGACTCGGCGGCTCTTCGGCGCCATGGTACGGCGGATCGCGTTGCTGCGCTTCCCCGCAGGGTGGTGACCGCAACCTGGCGGAGAGAGACCTGGCAAAGCGAGGGGGATGGCGAGGTGCCCAAGAAGTCACATGGAAAACGGATCAACGTGTTGGCTAACTTCGCTGACCCACCCCTGGCGGCCAAATGGACGGCTGGCGTTGGGAGGGCAGAATTGCTGTCGCGAACGGGCCGCTGAGGTGTATGCTCTGCCGGGAGCCTAAAATGGAATTTCCTGTTTACAGATGCAAGAGCCCTTGCCTGGCAGGATTGCGGAAATTCTTGCGTCATTGAGAATATCCCTGATGCTCGATCCCTGAAGTCACGGAAGCAACTGATGAAATCGCAAACGACCGCTCCCGGATTGTGGCCTGTGGACATCCTGCTTCTCGCTTACTTTCTGGCAGCGAGCCTGCTGATCGTCTTGTACTGGAAACACATTCCGGGAGCCGGGTGGCTTGTGCTCCTCCACGCCGGCGTCATGCTTCTGGTCGGCTTGGCGCGGGGATTCCCGTCCAGCAGGACGCAAGGGTTGGGATGGTTCCTCCGAAACTGGTATCCCCTTCTCTGTGTCGCGGCTGGGTACAAAGAAATGGGTACTCTGATCCCCGCCATACGCAGCCGCGAGGCTGACGCAGCGCTTGGGTGGCTGGATTTCGCCCTCTGGGGAGTCAACCCCACTGTCTGGCTGGAACGAATCCAGACCCGCGCGCTTACAGAAATCCTGCAGATTATCTACTCCCTGTTTTTGCCCGTGGTTTTGTTGGTGGCGGTAGTATTCTGGGTGCAGAGGCGTTGCAAGGAGTTTCGTTACTATCTGTTCCTAATTTCCCTGGGATTCCTGGTTTCATACGTCAGCTATTTGCTGGTCCCGGTGCGGGGGCCGCGCTTTCTGCTGAATAACCTTCAGACCCGCCCGTTGGCGGGAAGGTGGTCATACCAAATCCTGCGGGGAGCATTGGACTGGCTGGAGGGAAGCCATTACGACTGCTTCCCGAGCGGCCACACGGAGGTGACGCTCCTGGCGTGGTGGAGCGCCCGGAGGATTTCAAAGTCCTTGTTCTGGACTTACTCTGCCTATATGATGTGCATGGTTTTCGCGACGGTGTACCTGCGCTATCACTACTCGATTGATACGATGGCAGGGGCTCTGCTGGCGATGGTCTTGCTGGCCGCAGCGCCGTACGTGTATGGGAGTAAACAACTGCATGGGACCAGCGGAGATTACTCCGGTCAAAAACAGTAAGGAGCTGCGCGAGTTCCTTGCCCTTCCTTACCTGCTCTACAGGGAGGATCCCTATTGGGTCCAGCCTCTATGGACCATGCAGAAACAACTCTTTGAAAGCCGCGACCACCCTTTCTATGGGCACGGAGAAATCCAGTGCTTTCTCGTGCGCCGCGACGGCCACCCCGTGGGGCGGATCGCCGCGATTCTTGACCACGATTTCAACCGGGTCCACAAAGAGTCGGCAGGATTCTTTGGCTTTTTCGAATCGATCAACGATCCGGAAGTGTCCCGCGCTTTGCTCGTAGCGGCGAGAAACTGGGTTTCCGGGCGCGGGGCGCGCTTTATTCGGGGACCAATGAACCCCTCCGCGAACTATGAGTGCGGGCTTCTGATTGAAGGCTTTGCTTCCACCCCGCAGATCATGATGACCTATAACCCGCAATACTATGCCGGACTGATAGAAGGGGTGGGATTCCGCCGGGCGAAAGACCTCTACTCCTTTTACCTCTCTGCCGATGACCTCGTGGTGGAACGCGCCGAGCGCATCGCGCGGCACGCGCTCGAAACTAACGGCGTTCGCATTCGCCCCATCGAGATGAAGAACTTTGAATCCGAAGTGCAGCGCGTTTGGGAAGTTTACAACTCGGCCTGGAGCTTGAATTGGGGTTTCGTACCGATGACTCGGGATGAGTTCTTCTTCCTGGCTCGCGAGTTGAAGGACATTGCGGTGCCGGAGTTGGTGCTTATGGCCGAGGTCTCAGGACGCCTGATAGGTTTCCTGCTCGCCCTGCCGGACATCAACCAGGCTCTGAGACACACGCGCAGCCGCTTCCTTCCCCTGCTCTTGTTCAACATCCTGTACCACAGGCGAAGCATCAGGAGTATGCGCGTCGTCCTGCTCGGCGTGCTCCAGGAGTTCCGGACCACGGGCGTGGCGGCCGCGCTATACACGGAAATCATCCGGCGTGGACTTCGCCTGGGATATCACGACTGCGAGATGTCCTGGGTTCTCGATGACAACGTTCTGATGATACGGTCCATCGAGTTGCTGGGCGGCAGACGCTTCAAGATCTATCGAATCTACGAGCGGGAGTGAAACGACTCGCAGCTGCGATCAACAGTCGCCGCGATTCGTGGCATCTGGCCGGAGCACCCTTGCTGCACAAACCAGCTCCCACAGCAGCCCGAATGACAATGACCACTGGAGACCAAGGCGCGCGCCGCATACGACAACGACCTTCGGGTTGCTACAGTTGTGCTGTTTTGAACCTCGTGTAGCGTTCGACGCAGGTGGGCCTGTGGCGCCAAGGGACAAAAGAGCCCTCACGCAAGAACCGCGTTGAATTGCGTAACCCCCTCCCCACCCCCTCTGCCGATGAGTTGTCAAGGTGCTTGAAGCTTGGCATGGGGGCGGCGAAGCCGAAGCAGAAGCCGGCCACAAGCAGGCAGGAGCTTCCCTCAGTTCGCCGACCGCCAGACATCCGAGGTTGGTCTGTCAAGGAGGGAATTCGACCTTAGACTCTCGGCCTACCCTTGGCAATGGCACGACCGATCGTGAGCGTGGAATCCCGATTCCCACGATAAGTCGCCCGAGGTTTACTGATGGCTGGCGGAAAGAGCCCTTCCCACTCCTTAAACCGGATTCCGCCTGGGAAACGCCCTACCCGGAAAATGGGACGACTGCACTATGTGCCAGGGCCGAACGCCTACCGGCATCAGTAATGAGTAGTCGCCATATGGTGGAGTATCGGAAGGTTCAGCACATCTCTTCGTTTTGGGTGCACCAGGGCAAAGGATGGATAAATGTATTCAACCAGGATATGGACATGAAATAACCCATAGCTAGCGGAGGCCGTTCACGGTGGGGAGAAGGTATGCAACGCTTGTGACCAGCACGAAACCATGTGAGGACTTCTATGCGACTACTGTTGATGGCTTTGCTGGTGCTTGTATCCGGAGTGGCTGGGGCGCAGGAGCCGGATAATGATCTACTGGATTCACTGGGACTGGCGCGCTTGAAGAACTACGCGGCAGGCCGCGTCTCCAGCGACAACCGCTACGTTTTCAGTAATGACGACAGCAAGCGGATCATGCCGGGTGAAACCCTGGTGATGGCCAAGATGGAAGGTCCGGGAATGGTCACTCACATGTGGGTGACAGTGGCCGACAACGAGTATGCCTGGCCGCGCCTGCTGCGGCTGCGCGTCTACTACGATGGGGAAAAGACCCCCAGTGTTGACTCCCCTTTGGGCGACTTTTTCGGGGTGGGGCACGGGTACGAGCGCGATCTTAACTCCATCATGATCCGCGACAGTTCCTTTGGGCGGGCGCGCAACAGCTACTGGCCGATGCCCTACCGGAAGTCGTGCAAGATCACGGTAACCAACGAGGGCAATCGCTACGTGTTGTCCTACTACTTCCATGTGGAATATCGCCGCTATGCCTCGTTACCCGCGGACCTTGGCTATTTCCACGCCTATTACCGGCAGGAGCGTCCCGCCGTGGCCGGCCGGAACTATGCGTTTCTCAACATTCGGGGCAAGGGCCATTATGTGGGCACCGTGCTGAATGTCATTCAGGCGCAGGTATCCTGGTTTGGCGAGGGCGACGATCTATTCTACGTGGACGGGGCGACGCATCCGCAGCTTTACGGCACAGGATCGGAAGATTACTTCAACGACGCCTGGGGGCTGCGGATTTCCTACGGTCCCTGGACGGGCACCCCGACGGCGGAAGGGGAGCGGGTGGGGTCGCGGCTGACAGGATACCGCTGGCACGTGCCCGATCCCATACCGTTCAGCCAGTCGCTGTGGGCGGGGATCGAGCATTACGGCTGGACGGCCAATGCCGACGGCAGCGTACGCTCCGGCTTCGAGGAGCGGCCAGATTATTTCTCCAGTGTAGCGTTCTGGTACCAGGAAGGGGTGAACCAGGGACTGTCCGAGCCGCCCTATGGGGAGGAGCGGCTCCCCCTGGGTAACGCGCGGCAGATTGCGGTGGAGGATTCGATCAAAGAGGTGACGACGGAGAGGGGGAAGGCAGCGGTGCAATGGGGCGTGGATTGGGGGAAGGACCTGCTCTTCCTGGAGGCGGAAGGGCAAGGTGCCCGCATCAACATTCCCTTCGACATCGCGGAGAGCGGCCGTTACGAGATTGTGGCGCGCACGGCGCAGGCCCCGGATTACGGCGACTACATGGCGTTCCTGGATGGAGAAGCCACCAACCTGGACAAACGCCAGCCCGCGACTTCGGAGATTCCCTTCCCCGGTCCGGAGGTCTTTCGCAGCTATTTGGGGGAAGTATACGTGGCAGTTGATCGGCCGCTAGGTTGGTTTAAGTTGGAGAAGGGACGGCATACTCTCAGCTTCGTTTGCGTGGGGCGGGACGAGCGCTCGGCCGGCTACAACTTTGGGGTGGAGGACGTAATCCTGGAGAAGCTTCCGGCGACGGCGGGCGAGTTTGAACCGCAGGTGGAGCATCAAGTGGTGCCGGTGCTGGTCGAAGCCATTCCTGCCCAGGCTCCCGGAAAACCCCTCTATCGGGGACGGCCATTGGCCGCCTACGCGGCGAAGCTCCGGCAGGCATCGGCGGCGGAGCGCACGGAGGTGGTGCGGGCCATCGGCGCCTTTGGGGAAGACGGGGGAGGGGAGGTCAGTGCGGTGGCTTTGACGCTGACCGATCCCGACCCGCAGGTGCGCATGGCGGCGGCGTGGGCGCTCTCCCAAATGGGGGCGAAAGGGGCCGTGGCCGCCCCGGCCTTGGGCCAAGCGCTTTCCGATTCGAGTCCCAGGGTGCGCTCACTGGCTGCCGTGGCCCTGGAGGCGATGGGGTCAGCAGCGGTGCCAGCGCTGCCCGAGTTGGTTCTCGCCCTGAATGATCCTGTGGACTACGTTCGTGTTCCGGCCGCCGATGCCCTGGGAGCGATGGGTCCGGCGGCGCGGGCGGCGGTTTCCCCGCTGGCGGAGAGACTACGGGTGAAGGACGAGCAGGTCATGGTTCTGCGCAGCGTGGCCGCCGCACTCGGGAACATCGGGCCCGACGCCAAGGACGCCCTACCCGCGCTCCGACAGACCCTCCAGCAGCTCCGCGTCAGCTACACAGTCGAGGCTGCCATATTGAAGATTGAGGGTAAGCCGGTCCCAACCTGGTGGTAGAAGAGCGGGGAGCCATGCGATCAGTGTTTTGCTGACCGTGGGGTTTTCTCGTGCCCGATACGTTCTTGGCAGTACGTCGTCAATCTGAACCGGGGAGGTCGCAACGTAAGCCTTGTCATGAGCAACGTCGCGAAACCTCCTTCACGCTGGGGATCAGCGGAGATTCGCAATTACTGAAACGTGTGACCCTCGGGCCAAGATTGACGTTGACAAAAGAGATGCGACCCGCAAGGCGCAGCTGGCGAACGTGGGACGCGCCCGCAGCTTAGCACTTCGGCTGGACGCTCCCGAGCGTCCACGGAGCACAACACTGACCGTATGGTTTGGATTCGCCTCGGCCTTAGCCTGGACAGTGAGCTTAATGAACCATCCGGGAATCTCAAGATCGCAGTTGTTTAGAAAAGCGTACCGCTGACCGTTCGGGTGGATCGAGGGGGGCGGGATCACATATCCACCATCACCGCGAAAATCGGGACCACGACCGAGAATACCCGCGCTGCACGGAACGGACACGCGAGGGTGCTTGAACCAGAGCGCCTACCACGCTCATTCTTGACGGTACGCGTCTGGGAGAGCGAACCGTATTGGCCCTCCAAATCTGCCAGCAAAGCTTCTCCGCCAGGGTGAACGTCGAGCACCACGAACCCGGAAACGGCCCCGGTTGGAATGCCGATGTCCGCCAGTCGCCAAGAGGACCACCACCCGCGAATCTGTTCCGTGTTAACATTGGCGACCTTGAATCCGCCTTCGACTATCGGGCGCTTGCCCCGGGGTCCGCAAGGGAAGACCGGCAAACCATCTTCTGCATACGCGAGGGCGGCGGTCAACATGTCATCGCTCATCACGCACCCCGGCCTGCTCGGCAATCCAGCGCTGTAGCTCAGCCAAGTCGCAACGCACGAGCCGCTCACCTACGCGACACCACTGCGGGCCCCCGCCACGCGCGCGCCAGAAGCGTAGCGCTGCGCGAGACACATTCAACATGCGTGCAACCTGTCTGTCAGTTAAGAGTTCAATTTGCAGCTCGCTCTTGTTCATACTCCGACCGTAGCGCACAAAAGCGCATTTTCACCTGACGCGAAAACGAGTTTTTGTCAGCGAGCCCCAAGGGATCTTCGCGGGCATTACCCTCAAATTAAGTGTTTTCAGGCAAGTAACTGATTGTTAGGTGGTAGCGCTACCGGGAATCGAACCCGGGTTTTCAGATTGAGAATCTGACGTCCTAACCCCTAGACGATAGCGCCACAGAGGCAATTTATTCTTCTAACATCCGCTCACCAGGAATGTCAAGGCGCGGGTAGTGTGTTGCTTTAGCGGCGGTCCCTGAGCGCCGGGATCGAGCTAATCAAAAACCGGCGGTCAGAGACCGCCGCTACAACAAACCAAACTGCCCACTACCGGAAATCCGGCGCAGGGGAAATCGCGGCTCCTTCCGCATTAACGATTACGATTAATACTTGGTGGTGGAAGCAAAACTGAATTCGCGGATCTTGGCTGCGGGCACGACCATTTCAAATGATTCTTCCCCGGCGGTGCGTTGTGGGGGGCTCATCATTTCCACTTGGCCCAGCATGTCCACCAAACTCTCATTGAAGCGAAGGTTTCTGACCCCCTGCCGGACCTGCCCGTCTTCGATCCAGAATGTCCCGTCGCGCGTCATGCCGGTCAGGATTTTCTTGTATGGATCCACTTCGCGAATGTACCAGAAGCGGGTCACCAGCAACCCACGCTCTGTGGATCGAATCATGTCGTCCACACTCGAGCGGTCGCCGTCCATGACAATATTCAGAGGAGCTTCGGCATACTCATTGGGCAGCGGAAATCCGTGGCCGGTGGGCTGCGCGCCCAACTTGTGCGCCGTCTGGCGCGAGTAGACCAGGTTTTTCACTTCACCCTTCTCGACAACGGGCACGCGCTGGCGGGGAATTCCCTCTCCGTCGAAGGGAGCGCCGGTCTGCAAGGGGTGGAAAACGTCGTCGCGGAAATTGATGTTTTCGCCGAACACCTTATGGCCCACGCGGCCGGTGAAGCAACTGCGCTGCTCGTGCACGGCCAGTCCGCTGAAGTCAAGGATCATGAAGCCCAAAAGGTCGAGCATCGCGGATGGCTCCAGGATCACCGTGTAGCGGCCCGGCGCAACCTCCCGCGGTTCGCGGCTAGCGAGGGCCTTCTGCGCGGCACGCTCCGCGAGTTCTGACGGTTCCAGTTCCATCCAGTAGGGCGCCGTTTTCTTCGCCCAACCGGAACTGGAATCACTCATCATGGTCACCGAAAACTCCGCCATCGTTTCTTCATGATAGGCTTTCAGACCGCGCGAATTAAAGAGGCCGAAAGCCGAGGCGCCGCTTGAAAATACTCCGGCGGCCGTCAGGCCATCCTTTTCCGCCCGCTCCACCACCTTGGCCACGGTCTCCGCCCGCGTCTGTGGCGTCAGTTGCGCGGTCTCACGGAAGAAACGATCAAGGGCACGGTAAGTCTGCGGCCCCGGCATCGGCAGCAATTCGGGGTCGGGCGGCTGGAGTCGCGCCAGCACGAGAGCGTCCTCGCAAAGTTGGCGGATCGACGCTTCGTCAAATTTGTTGGTGCTGGCCCGCGCCATGCGCCCTTCGCTGACCACCCGCACCGAAAGTGAGGAGCTGTCCTCCGCCACGTTTTGATGAATCGTATTATTGGCGAATCGAGTGAGAGCGTAAGAGGTGGATGAGACCGTTGCTTCGGTTTCGTCGGCCGTGGAATACTTCAGAACTTTGTCAAAAACTTCTTCCGCGCGTTGTCGGGTCAGGTTCATAGGATCAGTGGCTAGTGGTTAGTGGCTAGTGGCTAGTGGTTAGTGGAAAGCTTCGACTAGCCACTGGCCACTGGCCACTAGCCACTGGTTTCCGGGTACGCCACTCCCACCTGCACTTTGCGGAAGCGCGCTGGCGAGGCTCCATGCCCCGTGCCCATGGTCTGCATGGGCTGCCCCTTGCCGCAATTGGGAGTCCCCCACAACCTCCAGTACTCGGGGCCGCAAATGGCGTCGCAGGAATTCCAGAAATCGGTGGTGATGCCGCCATAGCTGGGGTTCTTCAGCATCCGGGTTTTCTTTCCCCCGCGAATCTCCCATCCGATTTCGGTGCCAAACTGGAAGTTGTAGCGCCGGTCGTCGATCGACCAACTCCGGTTCGTCTCCATATAAATGCCCTCGTCGGTGTCGGCGATCAGGTCTTCCGGTTTCCAGGTTCCGGGTAGGATGCTCACGTTCGTCATGCGGATGAGGGGAATCCGATTCCAGCCTTCCGCGCGCATCGCTCCGCTGGAGCGTTGCAGGCCGATGGCCGAAGCGGTTTCACGTGAGCTGAGGTAACCGACGAACTGGCCGTCCTTGATGATGGGTGTGCACTGGGCGGGAACACCTTCATCGTCATAGGCAAAAGTGCCAAGTCCGGGGCCGTGTGCGGGGGTGGCGTCCGCGACGACGTTGACGATGTCGGAAGCATATTTGAGCGTGCCCAGCTTTTCGATGGTCAGGAAACTCATTCCGGCGAAATTCGCCTCGGTGCCCAGCACGCGATCCAGTTCAA